>Ga0209725_1000905_pt1 | contig 17552 bp, 15 predicted proteins | sample I18A1metaG_FD_184145 | JGI IMG/M metagenome (GOLD analysis project Ga0209725, IMG submission 184145) | Lake sediment bacterial and archeal communities from Gulf of Boni, Indonesia to study Microbial Dark Matter (Phase II) - ​I18A1 metaG... | ecosystem: Environmental > Aquatic > Freshwater > Lake... | reverse complement strand
AGAATCCCAGGTTAGCGATTCTGTTTTCGAGAGTCTTGACATCACCGTCACCGACTGTGTGCGTCTGTGAAAGAAAATCCGCCTGGTAGGGTCCGTCTTTCCTCTTGATTATAGGAACGATGGCCTTGCCTGTGAGATCACCGTCGAGAATGACGATATTGGCTTTGTAGAATCGGCCCGCGTTGACAAACTTTCGGAAGACAACATCGGAACCGTGGACATCGGTTGCGTAGAACAGCCTGATCATCAGTTGAGCGGCTCCGAGCGTAGAGCCGTTTGTGCATGCTATTAAGTCTGATTCGGCGGCGATACAGTTCGATGAGCTTGGACGTACCTGAATGAAACGTCCCTTGAACGGCGCTTGCAACAAGTTTGCTCTAAGAGAAACCAACGACATGAAAGACCGACATGACTGTGACGCCAAGGTGTGCAAGAGGACCGAAAGACACAATATGAAGATGTTACCGCGGTTTGGTTGGAATGGACTATGAACTCAGGCGAGCTCGCCGAAGAATGGATTATTGCAATGAATGCCCATGATGTGGAACGCATGGCCGCATTACTTACTGAGGATGCGGTGGGCGACGAGGTTGCTGAGTCTGAGCCCAGAAGGGGGCGTGACAAGATCGCTGAGGGCTACCGCGAAGTCTTCGCGGGATATCCAGACTGCGTGGCAGAGATAGTGAACCGCGTGATAGGTAGCGATCAAGCTGTGGTTGAAGTCAGGTTCAAGGGGACCAACAAGGGGGCGTTCCGCGGCACCGCCGCGACCAACAAGCCTATCGATCTAAGAATAGCGTACATAATCAAGGCGAGACAAGGCAAGATAGAACGCGTAACAGAATACTATGACCTGGTTACGCTTCTCAGTCAACAGGGAATGATGCCCAAATAGCCATGGCACGCGTTCACGTCTCAGTCGCCGCGTAACCCTTCGTTTACTTTAGTTTCCTGACCTCGTCGGCAAGAGCCGCAACGACATCACGGAAGTCTGCAACAATTCCAAAGTCGGCTGCCTTGAAGATCGGCGCATTGGGATCCTTGTTGATCGCTACAATGACCTTTGAATCCTGTACTCCAACAAGATGCTGCATCGCACCCGATATCGCCACTCCGACGTAGAGTCTGGGGCGGACTGTTTTCCCGCTTTGCCCGATCAATTGGTCCTCTGAGGCCCACTTCTCATCAACCGCCGGCCTCGTGGCTCCCACGGCGGCGCCCATTGATCGGGCAAGCTCCTCAATCAGCCTCCAGTCGTCGATGTTGCCGACTCCCCAGCCTCCAGCAACCACTACGCCAGCCGTATCGATCGGCGCTGCCCTTGGCTCCTCCGTGACGACGTCCAAGATCTTGATGTTGAAATCCTCTTGCTTGAGATCGACAGGAATCTCTACGACTTCCCCATGCCTGCCCTCGACAATGGTAGGGGTTTTCATAACGCCAGGCCTCACAGTCGCCATCTGAGGCCTGTGCCTAGGGCATAGGACGGTTGCCATGACGTTGCCACCAAACGCTGGAACCACCTGTAAGAGTTGACCCCGCTCGTCGACATCCAGGCTCACGCAATCAGCAGTCAAGCCGGTGCACAGTTTCGCTGCCACTCTCGGCGCTAGATCCCTGCCCGTGCTCGTCGAACCCAGGAGGAAAACCTCAGGGCGATGTTTCTTGGCCAGCTCACCAATAATGGTCGCGTAAGCTTCACTGTGATAGAACGTTAGCAATTCGCTCTCGGCGAGGTAGACGTTATCGGCGCCGTGCGCCACAAGCTGATCAGCTAAATCCCTCACATTGTGGCCGAGCAGTAGAGCCGTCAGATCCGTGTTCAACTTGTCTGCTATTTTTCGGCCGCATCCAAGCATTTCGATGCTCACACTCATCAGCTTCCTGTGGGTTTGCTCGGCAAAGACCCACACGCCTCGACAAGCCGCCATCTCCATGCTCCTCCACAATCGCGCCTGATCAGATGACTGCGAGTTCGCGAAGCCTCTGAAGGAGAAGCTTTGATACTCTGTCAGGCGCTCCGCTCAGCATCTCTCCTCTCCGCTTGATTGCTGGAAGGAACAAGTCAGCTACTTGCGTTGGAGATCCCAAGAGACCAATCCTACCGCCATCAACGTCTAGGTCTCCTGATGTCCACACCCGAACTTCAGCCTGCATTGCCCCGGAGATCCTCATCAGCGAGACATGTCTTGGAACGTTGATCTCTTTGACAACAGAGAGCACTAGAGGCATTCGGGCTTCGATCAACATGTACCCGTGCTCCAGGGCTCTTTCGACCCGAGCGATCCCTCCGTCGAGAAGGGCGATCTTTCTCGCGTACGTCACGTGAGGTACTCCCAGAAACTCCGCGATCTCTGGGACGACTTGACCGGTGCCGCTGTCTAGGCTCTGATTCCCGCAAAAGATCAGATCGAACTTCCCTAACTTCTTGATTGCAGCAGCAAGGACATACGATGTCGCGAGCGTGTCTGCTCCGACGAATGATCTGTCAGACAGCAGGACAGCGTCATCGGCCCCGATGGCTATCGCCTCGCGCAAGCTGTCGGTCGCCGTCAATGGCGCCATACTGATTGCGGTGACTATGCCTCCGAATCTTTCCTTGATCCGCAATGCTTCTTCGAGGGCGTGTTTATCCATCGGATTCAGTACGATGGGAATCCCTTCCCTCCTCAAGGTTTTCGTCACAGGATCGAGGGCGAGCTCGCTCCAGTGACGAGGGTCGGGAACAGGCTTGACGCAGACAATACTCTTGACAGGAGACAAGATACGCCCTCGAGAAACGGACGGGGAAGAGTCAGGCTACAGTCAAGGCCTTCCTTGCCATTACAAGCCGCATTATGTCTGAGGTCCCCGCCCCTGCAATGAGGAGCTCCGCATCCCTAAGGAGCCGCTGCGGAGCCAGCTCTTTCATACACCCATACGCGCCGAAGACGTCTATTGTCTTCTTGGCGCATCTCACAGCCGCTTCGGCGGCCCAGAACTTCGCCATCGCGTTCTCGGCGTCGCATCTCTCACCCTTGTCGCGCAACCAAGCCGAATAATATGTCAGCAACCTGCTAGCCTCATAGTCCATGTATATGTCCGTCAGGTTCCATTGGACCCCCTGAAGTTCGCTGATAGGTTTCCCGTACAGAACTCTCTGCTTGGAATACCTCACGGCCTCTTCTAGGCACGAGCGGACGATGCCGAGGGCGGCACAGGTTATTCCCGGCCTTCCCACATTGCTTATCGCACTCAAGGCGATCCTAAGGCCATCCCCCTCTTTCCCAATCACATTCTCCTTTGGCACTCTGCAATTCTCAAGAACTAGCTCACCAGTGTTGCAGCCTCTAAGGCCGAACTTGTTCTCCTCTCTCCCGGGACGGAATCCGGGAAAGTCGGACTGCACAACAAACGCGGTAAGGCCTTTGCTGCCTTCGCCTGTCTTGGCAACTATCCCAAGGACTCCCGCAAGATGTGAATTTGTTATGAAACATTTCCTGCCGTTTATGACGTATTCGTCGCCCTGAAGCTTCGCCGTTGTCTGTATTCCCATAACGTCAGATCCGCCAGTAGGCTCGGTCAAAGCGAACGTAGACAGTTTCTCCCCTCGAGCCAACAGAGGTAACCACTTTTTCTTCTGCTCCTCCGTTCCGTCAGTAACGATAGGGGAGATGCCAAGATGGACTATCTGCAAGGTGTTCGCCATCGCCGCCGATATGCGACCTATCTCTTCGAGCATGATCGTCCTGGCGATGTGGCCCATTCCTAGTCCGCCGTACTCGCGCGGAATCATCACTCCCATGAAACCGAGCTTCGCCATCTTCTCCAGAATGTCCATTGGAACCTTCCCAGTCTCATCCATGTTCTGGACTTTGGGCTTGATCTCAGCTTCAGCGAATTCCCTTAGGCTCTTACGGAGCATCTCTTGTTCAGGAGTAAATCCAAACTCCATTAGGTTCACCTAAGACATTTGACGTTGAGGTTAGGCTTAAGACTTGCTAGAGGGAGGATCGGGATTCAAATCGTCCGATCCATTACCGCATAACTGTTCTCAGTCCTGCACGCTCTTCGACCCAGGATTCAGGCTCTCGTAAGACTATGCTACTCTGAAGATGGGATGCTTCGGGCCCAGCATGGTTCCAGCGATTTCGACCTAAGCCTTCAATTCAAAGAATCGGAGGACAGCACGTCCGTCTGTCGATCGAGTCGCAAAATCTTAAATTCGCAACGGCTCAGCAGACACAACAACGAGCGGAACACGAGGAGTTCGAACTAGTATGAGTAAGACGCGCATCTTCTTTGCAACCGATCTCCATGGGTCAGAGCGGTGCTTCCGAAAATTTGTTAGTGCCGGCAAGTTCTACGATGCCAACGTCCTAGTAGTTGGAGGAGACATAACGGGCAAGATGATTATTCCAATTGTCAATCAACCGGACGCCTCATTCACTGCCGAGCTATTTGGCGTCAAGCGCCTGGTAAAGCAAGAGAAGGATTTGTTGGCCTTGGAGGATGATATCAGAAACTCCGGCTTCTATCCTTATCGTACTGATCCCGAGGAAATGAAACTGCTCGCGGACGAAACCAAAATCGATGAGCTTTTCTCGCGTGTGATGGTTGAGACCCTAGAACGTTGGGTCAGACTAGCTGAAAAGCACCTAAGGAACACGGGGATCAAATGCTTCATAATGCCTGGGAACGACGACAGGCTCGTCGTGGACCATGTGATTGAAGAGTCCGACTTCGTAGTTAATCCGGAAGGAAAGGTCGTTTGCATAGATGGGTATCACGATATGATCAGCACAGGATATGCCAACATTACACCGTTCGACTGTCCTCGGGACATTCCAGAAGAAGAATTGGCCAAGAAGATTGAGGCGATGGCATCTCAAGTCAAAGACATGAGGAATTGCATCTTCAACTTCCACTGCCCCCCATACGACACACAGCTAGACCCGGCGCCGAAGCTTGACCAGGACCTCAAACCAGTCGTAAGGGGGGGCAATGTGGTAATGTATCCGGCGGGTAGCACTTCCGTTCGCAGCGCCATTGAGAAGTACCAGCCACTGCTCGGATTGCATGGACACATCCACGAGTCTAGGGGAATATTCAGAATTGGCCGAACAATTTGCTTGAATCCTGGTAGCGAGTACACCGAGGGTTACCTGCGGGGCGCCATAGTCAACTTAGACAGGGACAAGGTCGAAAGCTACACGTTGACCTCTGGCTAGGATCTCGAATCCTAGGGAGTCTTTCTCCTTCTGCCAATCCACATTCGTGTTTCGCTGTGGAGGGCTCGCTGCGGGTACTTCTCACCACTCAAGGCCGTTCGCTTGTATTTGATCGCGGCTCCTGAGTTTCTTCTTATCTTAGAAAAGAAATCGGACAAGAACTTGAACGCAAAGTCTTTTATAATGACAAATCGCTTTCCTTCGTCACGTGAATTGTTCATGACGGAGAAGACAGTCTTTGTAAGAAAAGCATCAGGGCTAGTCAGACATCTCGGGTTGACCGATCAGTACTTCTACTTGTTGGCCGCATGCCCCTTCGGTATAGGGGTATCGACATTACTGGGCTGGGGATTGTTGGTGGCCCCGGGCGTTGATGTCGTGTGGGTGAGCGCATTAACCCTTGTCCTAATAACAATCCCGTGCGGTCTCATATTCAGCTTCTACGCCAACATAATGCCTCGTTCTGGCGGAGAATACGTGGTCCTGAGCCGAGTATACCATCCCCTCCTAGGATTCCTGGAGAACTGGAATCTAATGTTCACTCAGCTTATTTGGGCTGGCTGGGGGGCGGCCACAATCGGTACCTTTGTACTTGCTTCATCTTTCGGTGTCATGGGCGCAGTAACGAACAACTCCGCTCTTCTGCAGCTCAGCCAACTGTCCAAGACCCCCGAGTGGATGGCTCTTTGGGGCACACTAGTCCTCGTGCTGATCGGGATCCTAACGCTGGCTGGAACAAGGTGGGTATTCCGAGTCCAGAACGTTGTAATGATATTTACTTTGTTTGGCACGCTGGTCATTTTTGCGCTGCTCGCGACGACGTCCGCTGCCCAGTTCCAAGCCGCGTTTGATGGTTTCATGGGCAAGTCCGGTGCTTACTCAAATGTTCTAGCCGCTGCCCAAGAGAATGGGTTTTCTTGGCCCGGCAACAGCCTTTATTCGATGTGGATGGTCATGCCGGTCGCCGCCATGTGGATGGGATTCAACTTTATCAACGTGTACACGTCGGGCGAAGTCAAGGACGTAACAAAGACTCAACTCATCTCGATGGTCGGGGGTGGAGCCACCGTTGTCCTTCTTTTCGCGCTTGGCTCGTGGCTCCTGCTTAGAATCGCCAGTCCGGAATTTATTGGATCCTTGGTCTACCTATCATACATCAACCCAGAAGCTGCAGCACCTGCGACGGCGTACGCCTACTACAACTTCTTCGTTAGCTTGATCACAAAGGAGCCAGTACTCCTCGTGATAATCGCCCTCACGATGGCTTGTTGGGGCTACCTAAGCATCTACCCACTGATAGTCTCACCGACTAGGTGCTTCTTCGCATGGTCGTTCGACAGAATATTCCCCGAAGCAATCACGAAAGTAAACAAGAAAGGCATACCTGTCACCGCGACTCTCTTCAGCCTCATTGTCGCTGAGATATTGGTCATAATCTTTGCCTACACACCGCTTATCGCCATAATGTCCGTCACGTATTGCCTGTATGGCGGTTCCCTGATAGCTGCCTACGGAGCATTTCTAATTCCCTTCGTAAAAAGAGGAAAGGAGCATTACTGGAAATCCCCCTACTCCAAGTATCACCCCTTGGTTCCCGTCTGCGGCCTAGTATACGGCACTGCGACCCTCTCGGCAATCATACCAGTTGCCATTAATTCATGGTTCGCCTCGAACACACCAACCGCCTTCATATTCAACGCCATATACGGAATCCCAATTCCTCTCGCCATATATTTCACCGCAAAATGGTACTACAAGCGCAAAGGTATACCGTTCGAAGCCGCCTTCAAAGAGATCCCGCCAGCATAGCGGCGCTAAGCACAAAGAGTCTACCCATTTTTTTTCGTTAGGGGCCATCCTTCGGCGGATCGCCCAATCTTCTTGTTAGGAGCGTCCGCCTTAGCTACATCAAATGCAGTGGGCCGTGCTCTCAGCTAGAGACCGGTTTCCTCAACTTTCCTATACCAGATTCTCTTTGGTTCTGTCTTGGCCCTTATCTTCCACTTGAGCGATTTCTCAGCGTCTTCTATAGCTTTAGAGAGGCAGTCGATATTCGCAACAGGGTCCGATGAGGACCTTCCGAGGACCTACTTTATTGCTCCCTTCATTATTCCGGCAATTATCTGCTTCTGGAGCACTATGGCAAGCGCGACTACAGGTAGGCTCGATAGGATTCCCGCGGCTGCCATCTGGGTAAATAGCACTCTGCCCCCCGACATGAATTCTAGAATTCTCGGCTGTAGTAGTTTCACACTGACGATTCCCACGGTGTTGGCGAACATGAGGTCATTCCATGAGTTCACGAACGAGAAAACTAGTATCAGGAAGAAACCGAACCGGCTCAGAGGTATGACCTCTCTGAAAAGCGACCTTATCCGTGAGGTGCCATCCATCTGGAGAGCCTCCAGGATGTCTGCCGGTACGTTCTCGTAGATGCCGATTAGAAACCACGTCATCAGGGGCAAGAGCAGGATGCTGTGAGCGAAGACCATGCCGATTATCGTGTCGAGCAGTGCTAGCTCCTTCAAGAGGACGACAATCGGAATCAGCATTGCAAGCGCTGGAAGCATGTACACAACAACTACGAAGTTGAAGAGGAAGTTTCTACCTCGAAACCTGAGGTGCGCTATCGCAAACGCCCCCATCGAACCGGCGATCATAACGAAACACGTGGTGGTTACCGCGACCAATGCGCTGTCTATGAACGCCAGAGCGAACGGTTCGTATGACAGGATGTAGATGTAGTTGTCAAGTACCGGAGTGATGGCTTTGAAGGGAAACGGCGGCCTGCCGAATAGCTCTGGCTCACGTTCAAAACTGGTCACTATTCCCAGAAGGTAGGGGGAGAGTATGAAACCTAAGACTAGAAGCACGCAGACGTAGACTCCAATCCGACGAGGCAGTGACCTCTTTCTGTAAGCCAAAGTGACTTTCTCCTGTGTCAGATTCGAAAGCATTGCATCAATGTTGGGAACTTGAATGTGAAGCGCTTCATCAGCTGCTTTTCCGCAGACATGAAGATACTCGACCTTCCCAAGTTCTTTGTCCCAGAGCTTTGCGGACTAGGAATGAAGATTAGATTAAAAAGCTGTGGGGGACGAGAAGCGACCTTGCCAACGCGCGTTCCAAAGGGCCGGGGTCATGGGTATGTGGGAGACCAAGGAAGAAGAACATGCTGGGCCGTTGGATTCGATGGCTTCGACTACTACCGGCTCCCCCATCTTCTCTCGCCCGGTAGCTCACGTCTGGGCGAGTGGTCGCTTTTCGGTTATGTGCGTTTGTCCTGAAAACAGCCATCGGACTTTGAGTTCCTTTCTCACTTTCAGTAGTGTCGCGTGCTTCTTTGCGAGGCTATCCTGACTTGCGATCTTTCGCGCGGGGGCAGACTCTCGGTTATGCGCTAGCCGCGCTGGCAGGATGCCTGCTATCCACGCTTGGAGTTCTCGGGAAAACTGCGTACGCGCTCGGAGCGGATCCGCTTTCAGTTGTAACGCTTAGGGCGACAATTGCTGGAATGATCTTGGGAATTGCGCTAGTGGCGAGCAAGCCTAGCCTCTTTCGATTGAGGTCTGGCGATCTGCCCCTTCTTGCTCTGTACGGTTTCGTCGGTGTTGCTCTGAATTACCTGGGATACTTCTACGCGTTGAAATTCACGACCGTTGCGACTGCGATAACGGTCCTCTACACCTATCCGGCAATGGTTGTCGTCTTGGCTTTCCTAGTTTACCGCGAACCGATCGTCCGTCTCAAAACTGTTGCACTACTGTTGTGTTTTCTCGGCGTAGTCCTAGTTGCATCTGAGTCCTCTTCGGTAGGTCTAACGAGCGATGCGAGAGGTCTAATGTTCAGCCTGCTCGCCGGCGCGAGCACTGCGGTATACATCATAGCCGGAAAGCGTGTGCTCATAAAATACGACGCGAGAACTGCTGTGTTCTACAGTTTCTTGTTCGGGTCCCTTGCGCTGAATGTGCTCCGTTACGTCGAGGTGGGACTGAGACTGAACACGAATGTGGAAATCATGATAGTGATAGTGGCGATCGCGGTCGTCCCAACTCTGCTCGGTTACGGGATCTTGACCTACTCCCTCCGACTTATAGAGGCCGGTAGAGCCGCAATAACATCCAGCATCGAACCCGCGATCTCGATATATCTGGCCTATTTGTTCCTTCATGAAACTCCAAACCTAGCCCAACTTGCAGGATCGGTACTGGTCATAATCGGCGCATTATTGATTGGTTTCTCAAAGGCATCCGAGTAAGACCGTGACCGCAAATGTCCGCGCTTGCGAGCACTTGTTAGCACGAATGGCGAATAAGCGATATATGAGTATTAGGCGACAACTCATGCTGGTTTGCTATGGTAAAGCTGGTCAGAGAGGACTACTATTTCGAGACTCCTGGTGAAGAGAACACGGACGATGTAGTTGAGGCAGTCGTGAAGAGGCTCGAACTAACCGGGATCAAGATCGTCGTTGTAGCCAGCACATCTGGCAAGACTGCTTTGAAGTTAGCGAAAGCCGTGGGAGCAAAGGCGAAGGTCTTCTGTGTTTCCGAAAGCGCCTATAGAAGGGAATGGGCTGAGACGTGGCCTTGCATGGATCCCAGTCTTCGTGGAGAGCTAGAGAAGCTGGGAGTACGGATACTCGATAGGGTTCCGTACGTCTTGCATAGCTCGATCTTCGAGGGCAGCAAGTGGGTTTCCCCGTCTCCGGAGTACATCGTTCGTGAGACTCTGTACTCCTTCGGTCAAGGCCTGAAGGTGGCTGTGGAAGTTGTTCTCACGGCGGTGGCTTGCGGATCCGTCGAGCCATACCAAGATGTGATTGGAGTTGGAGGTTCAGGTAGCGGCGCGGACTCAGCCGCCATCATGCGCGCAACCTACCCGGCGATGATATTCTCCAAGGACGCAAACAAGAGGCTAGAAATTCGAGAGGTAATAGCCATTCCACGTAGCAAGAAATGGTGGCCGTAGAAGCGTACGAAGCGTTCAGCTCATCAAGTTATCGTTACGAGATCGGATGTTGTCGCCTTTTTGGTCACCTTTGTCGGCGTGAATCAGTCTGAGGTGTTTTTCATATACTATGCGGAAATGCCTCACTCCATGTGACTAGGCCGCGCCTATGCGGTTTCGGGGTAGAACTTTTCCTGCAAGCACTTTTGTGTTGTGCTTACCGCGCTCGACGACCAGTTTGCCGTTTACGAGTACGTATTCGATGCCTGTCGGGAACTGGAACGGATTGTCATATGTGGCGTTGTCGATTATTGTTTCAGGGTTGAACACAACGATGTCGGCGAAGTATCCTCTCAGCAGAAGGCCTCTTTCTTTGAGCCGCATCCGCTGTGAGGGTAGGGAGGTCATCTTTCTGACCGCTTCCTCGATGGTGAATAGCCTCATGTCGCGGCCATAACGGCCGATGACCTTGGGGAAGCTTCCGTATGCTGCCGGATGAGGTATTCCCTTCCCCGTTACGATGGCATCAGGGCCGATCGAGCCTAGAGGATGTCGAAGAAGCAGCTTCAAGTGTTCCTCGTCTACAAGATCGCCCGTTACGCCCACGTATAACGCCATCACGTCCCCTCTTTCTTCTACTACAAGGTCTGCTGCTGCGTCGAAAGGATGCTTACCAACTAGCGTGGCTACCTCGGCGAGGCTTTTTCCAAGCAGTTTCTGGTTCTTCTCGCTAGCGACGTAAAGTAGACGTATGTTTTCCCACCCGGTTGCCTCGACGAGGTTGTGGGGCCAGCCGCCTGGCTTCCAGGGAGGCCACTCGGGTATCTTGTGTTCTACGTCATGTCTGATCTTGGCTCGGGTTTCTTTGTCGCTGAGCCGCTCGATGAGCTTGGGGACACCGCCTTCAAGCGACCATGGCGGAAAGATCGCGGTCAGGTATGTGTTTGCTGTCGTGTAGGGAATAACGTCGAATGCTATGTCAATGCCTTGACTTCTAGCTTGTTCATCCAGTCGCATCGTCTCCTTGACCTTGGACCAGTGGGCCTTGCCGAAGGCCTCGGAATGAGAATGCTCGATTCGGACTCCAGTCTTTCTCCCTATCTCAATTATTTCTCTCTCTGATTCTATTGCGGTCTCGCTTGAGCCTCGAACATGACACGTGAAAACACCATCGTAACGTGCGACTACATGGCAGAGGTCAATCAAATCTTCGGTCGTGGTCCACATTCCGGGGGGATATATCAACCCGGCCGACATGCCAATGGCTCCTTCCTCCAAGGTTCGAGCCAAGAGCGTTCTCATGTCCTCTCTCTCGTCCTTAGTAGGCTCTCCGCTCTTGGCGCCCATTACCGAGAATCGGATGGCGCCCTGTCCAACCAACGGCGCGACATTCATGACAACTCCAGTCTTCTCGAGAACTGCGACGTAATCGCCGAAAGATGACCAGTCCCACGGTATGTCCCGTGCTGTGATCAGCGCCAAGTATCCTTTCATCAGAGGAAGGCTATCCTTGTTTACCGGGGACGGACTTATTCCGCAGTTTCCAATGACTTGAGTCGTAGTACCTTGACACACAAATGGACTCAAGATTGCCGCGTTGTCTGGAAGAGGGTAGACAAGGTCCGAATGACCGTGTATGTCAATGAAACCAGGCGACACCAACAGTCCGCTTGCATCGATTACCACTTCGGCTGACGAGGCTGGCAGGACTCCGATCTCACGGATTCGTTCTCCTTCGATCCCAACGTCAGCTTCATACCACGGGTTGCCGGTTCCATCGACAAGTTTTCCGTTCTTAATGATCTTGTCAAACTTCACGTTCGTCACCTATCCATAGACAGGTAGTCTTGGCACGATTTAAAAGACTACTCCGCGAGTGTAGTAAGAGCAAGGCACTTGTGATGCTTGTGAGCATCGCGCTCGTAAATCGCTTGCCTCAGCAGAGATTGAGGAGAGACCGCACGCAGCTTAAGGCATCTTTGTAATTGTGAAGATATGGAGTCGTGGGCCCCAAATGGTACCCTGGTCGAGTTTTCGCCTCAGCCCCCGGCTGGAACCTACGAAGCAACTTCGAGGACGGAAAGATTATCCTTGAATCTCATCAACCCAGTTAGCGGACAGGTACGTCCTTGTATGTATCACGCAGATACTTTATGACCTTCTTGTAGACTGGCATTGCTCCGTCGGGGTCCGGTGAACCCTCAGCCAAGATTGGGTGGTCTACTCCCACCTTGATGTATTCCTCAACTCTCGATATCAACTCATCACCGGACGTGACTATTCCAAACACTTTCGCTAAGACATCGTCACGGACCAGGCTCGCACGGGCTTCTATTATCCTTGGATCGTCTACGGTATGATAGCACTCTGGTATTAGCAGACCTCCGTAACGCCTTGCGCTCTGAAGCGCTTTTTCCATATCAGGATCGTAGAACGTACTAATCCAGGCTGCCCTCTCTATCTGGCGTGGATCCCTGCCCGCCTCCTGCGCTGCTTGGGTGACTGCCGGTATCATAACGTCCTTGTAGTATTGCGGCGGGTTTATGCTTACGAAGCCATCAGCGTACTTGCCCGCGATCTTGGCGGCTTGGGGACCGTTCGCCGCGCAGTATAGTGGTATGGGCTCCGAAGGTTTGTCGTACATATAGAAGAAGGGCTTGAAGTATTTCCCTTTGAACTTGAAGTAGTCCTTGCTGGTCAAGCACATCTCTATCAATCGAATTGCCTCTTCGAGGCGTTCAAGTCTTTCCCTTGTGGAAGGCCAGAAACCGATAGTTGTCCGCTCATTCATTGCTTCGCCAGTTCCAACGCACAAGGCGAAGCGACCTGGATGTAGGGTAGCCATCGTCGCGGATACTAGAGCAACGTCAACGGGATTGTTTCTGATGCCTATGGGGGAGAGAACCATGAAACCTGCCTTGATTCTCTTCGTCGTTGCTAAGTAAGCTTCAAGCATTACAGTAGCGCTACTGCAATGGCCCGCAGTATGATGCCACGGGAGAGTGTGATCTCCCTCCCACAGATAGTCGAAACCAGCCTCTTCGTATTTGGCCGCCCTATTGAACAGATCAACAGGATGGTACTCGACCACATCGGGTGAGCTGCCTATCTTCAGTTTCGTTGCCATGCGCATTCACCAGGCTGTAACCTTTTCCTAAGCCTTCGTCTACTTAACGGCGCCTTTCAGAATGCCCGCTATGATGTATCTCTGGAGAATGATGGCCAAAAGCACCACTGGGAGGCTCGAGATCATGCTTGCAGCAGCCAAGGTCGAGTATGTTACGCTCGTTGGGCTCAGAAATTCAAAGATTGCAGGCTGAAGCATTTTCACTCTGAAGATTCCCACGACCTTGGCAAACATCAGCTCATTCCATGAAAGAACGAAGCAGAACACCGTTATCAGAAAGAAACCCGATATCGAAAGCGGGATTATCACTCGACGGAGCGCTCCCATCTTGGATCTTCCGTCAATCTGTGCTGCTTCTTCGATCTCTATTGGGACGCCCTCGAATATGCCGACCAAGAACCATGTCATCAGCGGTAGAATGTAGACAGTATGCGCCATTATCAAGCCTGGAATAGAGTCAAGCAGGCCGAGGATTTTCATAACAATAACCAGAGGGATCAACATGGCCAGCCCGGGCAGCATGTAGATCACCATGATGCTCTTGAATATGGTCTCGCGGCCCCTGAATCGAAGCCGTGCTAGGGCGTAAGCTCCCAGAGCCCCCGCAGACATCACAAGACCTGTGGTCACCAGGGCAACTGCGATACTCGTCAATATCGCGTTGGTGAACGGCTTGTAGCTTAGTGCGATTTGGTAGTTGTCAAGATAGAGAGTAGTCGACCTGAATGGGAAGGGTGGTAGGGTTATCAGGTCAGCCTCCGGCTGGAAGCTAGCCAAGAGCATCCACAAGAAGGGGAGTAAGACGATAAGCATGAAACCAAATCCCAGAATGGCAGCCAAGAGTTGCTTCCTTTTTCTAGCGGCTCGGCTCGAAACCAAATGATTCACCTTGTTCTTCTGTATCTCAGAATAAGGAGAGCAAATATCACCGAGATCGCAGTTACAATGTATGAGACTGTGGCGCCGTACCCCGCGTCGAGCCAATCGAAGGTTACCTTGTAGGCGTAGAAGTAGAGCATGTACGTCTTGAAACCTGGTCCGCCATTCGTGATTGAGATGATGATGTCGAACACTTGGAGAGAGAGAAGGCCTGAAAGTATCGCGATGACAACTACAGTAGGCCGAAGGTATGGCAGCGTCACAGTCGTGAACCGTCGGACGGCGTTCGCCCCATAGACCTTTGCAGACTCGACGACCTCGGACGGGATGTTCTGCAACGCAGACAAGAAGATTATCGCGTATAGAGGCGTTATCTTCCAGAGGTTTATCAACACGAGAGAGTTGAGGGCTAGATTTGGGTCCCCGAAGAACGTTATCGAGGTGGCGGTCAATCCGAGCGATCTGAGAAGAAAATTGACCACTCCAAATGATGTGTTCAGAATGTATGAGAACATTATTGCGACAGTTATCGGAGGCATGGCCCAAGGAATTAACAGGCATACTCGCGCGAGCGTTCGTCCGGGGAAGTCCTCGTTCAGAACAAGCGCCAATCCAATTGCAAGCGGAATACCTGTGAGCATTGTCAGCAGAGTGAAGTAGGTCGTTTGAGTCAGCGCAGCGATGAACAGCTTGTCCTGAGCAGTCTTGAAGTAGTTGCCTAGACCGACAAAAGTCGGAACCAAGTCACGCAAGCTGAAGCTGTTGAACGTCAGGTACAACGAATAAACTAGCGGGAAGACAATGAAAACGGCGATCAAAACAAAGAGGGGTGAGAGAAGCGACAGCGCGAACTTCGCCTCTCCCTTAGGTCCTGCCTGTGCCAGCTGGACTCACCAAAATGACACTTTTCTAGTGAGGCATCGTGTCCCAAGGATCCTCGTATCCGCCGCCATACTTCGCGTACTCGTCATCCACTATTGGTTTGATCAAATCTGCGGCGTCCTTCATCGCACCTTCAGCAGTCTTGACTTTCTTTAGGGCGTTCACGATCTCGGCCTCGATTATGTCATTGATCTTCTGATAGGCAGGTCGCTCGTATCGGGTGCAACGATAGCTTGCTTGTTCTCTGACGAGCTTGACGAAGCCGGGGTAGACCAGATTCGCAAGCCGCGGGTCGTCGTAGCTGGATTTTCTGATCGGCCAGGTGCTTTCGTACTTGTCATCAGCGGCCAAAGGCTTTCCTACGTCGATGTCTGCGCTGGCGTTGTACTTCATCAGCTCGAAAGCTTCCTTGGGATACTTTGCTGTCTTTGGAATCGCCATGGCTTCCGCGGCCGAGCCAGACCCCGATCGTGTCTTCTTACCCGGCCACAACGCCGCAACGGTGGTCAAGTTGTAGTACTTCGTCGCTACAATCGAGTGCCAAGGATAGTATAGAGTCATCGCGGCCTTCTCAGTGTAGAATGCTTTTCCACTTTGAACGCCTGCAATCCATTCTATTGCACCAGGGTCCATGTAGTTATCATAGAGTGTGATCATGTCCTCTACTGCGGCTATGGCTTCCTTGCTATCGCAAGTCACGGTTCGCTTGGCGTCGTTAGCCCAAAGGGAGCCCCCGTTTCCGTGCAAGAACGCGCAGTAGTGCGGAAACAGATATCCTTGTTGAAAGCCGGCAGCAAACGGGTAGACCCCGTCGCGTCCAAACTTCTTCTTTAGCGCCTCGCACGTCTCAAGGAACTTGTCCCAGCTTGTAGGAACCTCCAATCCTGCTTCATCGAACATCTTCTTGTTCGTGTGGAGGAGCATGACCCAGAATGCATTGGGCAGACCGTACCACCTGCCCTTGAAGGTGGGCGCTATTCGTGTCCAAGGAATGAGGTCATCCTTCAGGTCTGAAGGTACTTCAAGACCTAGCGCATCGAGAGGCTGAAAGAACTCCAGAAACTCGCTCATCCAAGCGCCCCAGGCGTAGCACGCGTCGTAGGCGTAAACTCCAGAAGCGAAGGTGCTTGCGAGTTTGTCGTGGATTACGAAGAACGAGTCGACGATTGCATTGACCTTGATTCCCGTCTTCTGAGTAAACGGGTTTAGCACAGCGTCTGAAGCCAGCCAATTGTTGTGGGCAGGATAGTATGCGTTTATTGTGACTGGCGCCGGTGGCGGAGGAGGAGCGGTAGTTGTTGGCGTTGGTGGCAGGGTTGTTGCTGCTGTTGTTGTGGGTGTTGGTGGGCCAGGGGCCGGTTGGAGTGCGTAGTATCCTGCCGCGGCTGCTGCGGCTACAACAACCACGCCTGCGCCGTACTTGAGAAATCTTCGCCGATCAGTTCCTTTCTGTTCGGATAGGTTTTTCATTTTTCCAGTGGAGACGTCGTCAGTCAATCAAATCATCTCCAAGCAGTGAGGGCGTAGGCTGAATATTAAACACTTATCTCTTTGCTTTCCTTTCTCAAGCAGCTACGCCGATTTCCTTTCCTTTCGACAACCTTCGGCCCAAGCACCAGAAGTCTGGAAACTTGCGTGAAGGCTTCTCTGGTGACGGGCATCTGCATTGAGAGCATCGACGGTGACAGCTCGGCGCTGTAGCGTTACAGGGTTCCAATGGCGTTGGCTAGGGATTAGACCACCCGACTTGTTTCGACATTGTGATCGAGTCCCAGTGGTCTCTTACGTAAACGATCTTGCCGTTCTTGACAGTGGCCACTTGACAGTACATGCAATCGAAGCGTTTTCCAGTAGCAGGAAGCCCAAAGTATTGTCCCTTGATGGTCCCAGAGATTCGCCCCATGTTGACAACATTCTCTCCCTGCACGACGAATTTTTCCACAAAAACATGAAAGTCGGGCGCTGCTTTGACCCACCCTTCTCCGAACTTCCGAATTCCCTCCCATCCCTTAGCTGGCGGGAGGGTGATGTCATGATACACTGCATCCTTTGCCATCACCGAGAGTACGCGGTCGACGCTCTGAGTGTCCCATCCTTTCAGCTCTTCCATCACGACGCGCAAGTTCTCTCGTTCTTGAGGACCAAGATCGGCAAAGGACGCAGGATCGCGGTAGAGCAGATTCTCTTCTGTCATGTTTTGAGGGTACGGGAACAGGTCGTAAAAAGACTTTTCGAGTCTCGCGTAGTCTCCGTGACAAGATCTCTGTGACGAACGTACGCCTAGACGATAGCCGTCGAGGCCTTCTTGTCGAAGATGTGGATCTTGTTCTTGTCGAGAATGATCTTGACTTTCTCGTGGGGCTGAAGAGGGATTGCACGGGTATTGGCTTTCAAGTAGTGGCTGCCTACCTTTAGGTTGACGATCATTCTGCTACCCAACGGTTCAATGATGTCAACTTGGGCCTCAATCGCGTCCCTGTCCGTCAGTCGTTCGGCAATCCTAA
>Ga0209725_1000903_pt1 | contig 17584 bp, 19 predicted proteins | sample I18A1metaG_FD_184145 | JGI IMG/M metagenome (GOLD analysis project Ga0209725, IMG submission 184145) | Lake sediment bacterial and archeal communities from Gulf of Boni, Indonesia to study Microbial Dark Matter (Phase II) - ​I18A1 metaG... | ecosystem: Environmental > Aquatic > Freshwater > Lake... | reverse complement strand
CCGAGATACGTCTTGTGTCTAAATCTTGCCTTCTGGAAATGCCTCACGTCTACCACATCGAAGTCGAATCTACCGGTTTCAGGCCGGTAGATTCCGATCACGACGCCTAACAGAAGGTCGCCGACACCAGCGTCATCTATTTGCAATGTCAATTTTCTTCAATCCCGCTTGCATAGAGGTCTGGTTGGCCAGTGTTGACCAAGCGATTTGAAGCTATCCTGAACACCTCTTAAATAAGGCCGCCAAACCTTACGGAAGCTTGAAAACCAATGACGCTCAACGTCGCCTACTCCTTCGCAGCAGTTCTTCTAGTCAGCGCATTATCGTTCATAGGCGCACTCACGCTTACCCTTAGAGAAAAGGTTCTCGACGATTTCCTCTTCGTCTTTGTCAGTTTCGCAGCGGGAGGGATCCTCGGTTCTGCCTATCTTGACCTAGTACCTGAAGCGATTCATCTAATCGGAAGCGGTCAGGCTCTTGCCCTTCAGGTCTTGGGGTTCATGGTGTTCTTCCTACTGGAAAGGCTGGTCTACTGGTTCCATGGTCATGGGCATGGAAACGCACATGGTGTGCACATAAGTTCCGACGACTCTAGGATCAAGGTGAAGAGATATGTGTATCTCAACATGGTTGGAGACGCCGTCCACAACGCCATGGACGGCATTGTGATTGCCTCAAGCTTTTTCGCTGGAATCGCTTCGGGCTTGGCAACGACCGCCGCCGTCATATTCCATGAGATCCCACAGGAGATAGGGGACTTCGCGATCCTAGTTCATGGAGGAATCTCGAAGATGAGAGCCCTAGGGCTCAACTTCCTGACAGCTGCGACATCAGTTCTTGGTGCCGTATGCACGTACCTTCTTCTTGGTCCAACAGAAAGCCAGTTGGGAACCATTCTCGCATTCATGGGAGGAGGATTCGTCTACCTGTCTGCCTCCGAACTGATCCCGGAGATTAGAAGAGAAGAAAACATCGTCAAGTCCTCGATTCAGTTTGCCTTCTTCAGTGCTGGCCTAGCTTTCATATGGCTTGTGATAGGAAGTCTTCCCGAATAGTTCTCTTTACCCAATGTTTACTACTCAGCGGCGCCTTCGCTCTCTCATGAGCGAGGAATCTACTTCCTCAATCTCTTCCTCCAGCGACGGTTCCTGGTCACGAGGAGAGAGAGCCATGTAGGCGATGATCGCTAGGCCCAGCAGGGCCATGCCAATCAGCCAGTTCCTCAACCATTTTCCCATGCAGATCGGCCTCCAAGCATGAACGTTCCGAAGCTGTGACTGACAGTCAGATATATCTTTGATTGCGAAGTTCGAGCTATCGTATCATTATTGATTATATGGTTCATTGATGGGATAGTGTTCGGCTATGCTGTCAAACGTGTTGCGGAGTAGCTTCGTCCTTGGATGCGGTTAAAGGACTGAAAATAACAACCTTAGCTGATAACCTGACGTTTCATGGGAGTCTCCTTGGCCAGTGGGGCCTGTCGTTCCTACTTGAGATCAGAGGTACGGACGACAGAAGGCACACAGTCCTATTTGACACAGGTGCAGTGAAGGATGCTCTGCTTTTCAACGTAGACCGGATGAGAATCAACCTCTCGAACCTTGAAGCCATCATCATTAGTCATGGTCACAGAGACCATACGGCTGCGACAGTCGAGCTTGCAAGAAGATCTCGACGAAGAGTGAAAGTAATCGCTCATCCGCACACCTTCAAGAAGAGATTTGCAGTCTCAAAGGACGGGAAGAAACGGTTCACCAATGTCCCAAAAGGAGAGGGGGAAAAAGATATCGAAGAGAGCGGTGCGGAACTCATAGTTACGAGAGAACCTTGTGAGATCATTTCTGGGGTCGCCACCACGGGTGAGATAGCGAGGTTGACAAGATTCGAGAAGACTTCTGAAAGATGGTTCATTCTTCTTGGTGGTCAGGCTCAGCGTGACCACCTGCTCGATGACCAAGCTCTCATCGTCAATGTTCGTGGCCAAGGCGTGTGGGTTCTTTCGGGTTGTGCCCATTCAGGAATCATAAATACTCTCAGAAGGGTTGAACGCCTCGCGCCGTCATTGCCAATACATGCAATTGTTGGCGGGCTTCATCTCGTCTCGAAGCAACAGAGGGAGATCGAACCTGTCGTCAGCGCCTTGAAATCCTATGAGCCGAAGCTAGTCTCTCCATGCCATTGCACTGGATTTCGGGCGACAAATATGATTTGGGATGATTTTGAGGAGGAGTTCGTTCTCAACTTTGCAGGCAGAACCATAGTGAGCCAGAAACTGACACGACCAAAGGTAATCTAGACTGCACTTTCTAAACAGCGTCCATCGAAGAGATGTCGTTGTTCTCAGCTTCCTCTACGTTTACGTTCTCCGCCGTTCCCTTGATCTGTAAGATTCATAGGTCAAGCGAGCTTGGTGAAAGAGTGTGGTCATCATTATCACGAAGCCTATCCTCACCTGGTTTGGCAGAAACGCCACAATTCCTAGTGCTTCCAAGAATAGTACTGGATGTAGGCAAGAACATAGCTCCGACGATAGAGTCGTGCTGCAGACTGAGAAGAAATTGCTGAAACCCTTAACAGACATTGCATGTGATTTGATCCTTCTTCCTTGAAGTAGCTGTAGAGCTAGATACGTCCCTGCCAAGCCTACGGATACAATAAGGGAGAAGTGTCTGACATTCTCGAGAACGGCTCGTGTTGGCAGGTCGCTTCTGAGGAGGGCTATGAGAAGAAACAAGATCCCGCTTACGAATATTATGTCTACCGATGCGAATCCGCGCGATAACACCATCGAAAGGGGAAGAAGAAGCGCCACCGTGATTCCTGCTCCTATTGATAGGTAGACTTGAGTTTGGTAGGGAAGGGAAACAGATAGAGCAATGCATATGACAACAGCCGTCGCGTATGTGGCAATGATCCGTGGACTCATCGCTTCGACTATGCTTCTCCTGAGTTCTTCGCGGAACGATGCATAGTACTGTGCTGTCGACTCGGACACCTTGACTGGTCGATCGTTGTGAACTGGTAGATAAGTGTCGCTAGTTCGGCTTGCTCGACAGTAGATCTTCGGCGGTTCGCGGCTATGCTTGTGGAGTTTCTTATGACAGAGCTCATTTCGATAGACGACGAACTTTTCTGAGGTTCCATCCGTCATCATGGCGAGTATTGACTGGAGTCTCAAGTATCAACGGAAGATTCCTTATCAGCTCGTTGTGAAGGACGACTTTGAATCCTTTGTTTCCGATCTTTCCCAGACCGATGTGTTCATGGCGATCTATGCAGCTTCCGAGCTTGCCCTTGGAATCGTTCAAATGAACAACTTTCAGGCGATCCAAACCGATTGTTGCGTCAAGTCTTCTGAGAGTTGCCTCCAGTTTCTCAGGTGTCCGGACGTCGTATCCGGCTGCAAATCCGTGGCATGTATCATAGCACACTCCTACACGGCTTCTCTGATCAATGCCGTCGATGATCTGCCGTATGTCTTCGAATGTTGCACCCATGCTGTTCTTGGTCCCCGCCGTATTCTCTAAGAGCAATTGCACATCATCTTGAGTCATTGAGAAAGCCTTGTTGCAGGCAGCTGATATCTGCCTGAATCCAACCTCCATGCCAGCGCCCATGTGACTTCCCAGATGGGTTACAACGAAGCGTATGGCCAGCTTCGCAGCACGATTGAGTTCAGCAACAAGTGTTTCGACGGACTTCCGATAGACATCATTATTGTGTGAAGCCAAATTTGGAAGATAGGGCATATGGCTAACCACGGGATCTATCTTGGATGCTTGAAGTTTTGAAACGAATTTCTTGACTTCCTCTTCCCTTAAAGACCTGAACTTCCACCCTCTAGGGTTACGTGTGAAGATTTGAAAGGTCTCGCATCCTCTTTCAACTGCTCTGTCGACTGCCCTATCTATCGACCCGGCTATTGAAAGGTGGGCTCCTATCTTCGTGCGGGACCAACCCCAACACCAGAAAGGAGACATAGGCGCTCAAAGAATTATCGCCACTGACCATAACCACAGAAGAAGCTTGGAGTAGCGCGGCCTACGGATGGGAGGCTGTGGAAAATTGGTCCGTGACTGTGCTAGTCCTTGAGGGTTTTCTGGGCGGAGACTAGTCGAAGGCGGCCCTATGCCAGACCTAGGGGAGGGGGGCGTATACACCGTTGGCTCGGGCTGTTCGGACGCCAAACAAGGCTAACTTTCCACAGCCCGGATGGGAGAAAACCAAATAGGCTTAGCCTGGCCCAATGTGCAAGAAGGGTAGGTTACCTTGAAGCCTCGTGGAAAAGTGAAAGTTCTTCAACTCATACTAACAGCTGTCTTCGCCGCCCTCGTCGCAGCTGCGACCATGATAATTCGAATACCGATTCCAGCTACAACAGGCTACTTCAACATAGGGGACGCCATGATCTACATCGCGGCTCTTCTCTTTGGACCAATCATAGGAGGAGTCGCCGGAGGATTCGGCTCAGCCATTGCCGACATTATCGGATATCCTCTATTCGCACCCTACACCCTTGTCATAAAGGGAGTCGAAGGGTGGCTTGTTGGGAAGCTTACCAGAAGAACCCTCAACTCAGATTGGATCGCGTGTCTCCTCGGCGGCTCGGAGATGGTACTAGGGTACTTGGTCGTGGAGGTCTTCTTGTTCGGTTTAGGAGCTGCTCTCGAAGAGCTGCCTTTCAACATCTTTCAAGTAGTCGCTGGAGTTGCGATAGGTCCAACAAGTGCACTGTTGCTTAGGAAGAGGTTGCCCTCAATCCTGACCGCCACAACTTAGAACCTTCGGCGAAGGGCCGTCCACAAATCATCTGCCTCTGGCAGTGAAAGCCTCGCCTCGTGACCAGTTCTCCTCACAAGAATCCGCTTGTAGCAAGACGGAAGCACCTCCCCTATTATCATCGCGTGTACTCCTCGCCGCTCAAGACGCAAGACAATCGAATCAGCGCTTCTCTCCTCGGCAACCACTAGGAGAGAGCCGGAGCTCACCAATTTCAGTGGGTCGATTCCGAAAAAGCTGCAAATCTTCTCAGTTTCCGGAGCCACTCTGATCGATTCCTCATAGACTCGAAAACCTGTCCTCGACGCGTTGGCCAGCTCATTCAGGCCTCCTGCAATGCCTCCCTCCGTGGGATCATGCATTGCCAGCACTGAGCCACATTCAAAAGCCGTCATGGCGTCTTCGACGACGCTGGTCATATCAAAAAAAGCGATTGCCCTCTTGACGAAGGCTCTGCCAAATGCTCTTGTCAACGGCGCGGCGCGATCAGACGCCAATACAGCAGTTCCTTCGACGCCGGCGCCCTTGGTCAGGATTATCTTTCTTCCTGGCTTGGCATCGCTACAGGTTACATATCCTCGCTTGCTGACACGACCTGCTGCACATCCTATGACTAGGGGATGATCGAGGCCTGGGGTGACCTCAGAGTGACCTCCGACTATCGCCACGCCCAACTTTTTTGCCGCCTGTCCCATTTGTCTACAGATCGTACGCAGAATCTTACTTCCCGCTCCCTCAGGAAGCATTATGCAGGAAAGGAACCAAGTGGGCCTGACCCCCCTCGTAGCCACATCGTTTGTAGTCACACGAACAGAGAGCATCCCGATCCTACCGAGAGCCCCGCTTATCGGATCGCACGACAACGCCAGCAGCTCCTTTCCTACCTTGACTATTGCCGCGTCCTCGCCATGAGACGGCCAGAGTATCACATCTGACCTCCGAGAACCCAGGTACTTGAAAACAATCTCGAAGAGAGCTTTAGGTGGAATTTTGCCCAGTGGGAACTTCGTGGCGTCCAAGTCGCTTCGATCTCATTACCCGTTCGCATGGGGCTTTAAAACATCCCATTCTGCGTCCGCCGATCCTTCAGAGATCCGCAAAACCGCAAGTTCCCGTGGCGGCCCTCAAGGCGACCACCTATTAGACACATGCCCTATCAAAGAATAGCAACAGGTTGTGGCACCGCTCGAGGCAGGCGAATGTTCGTGGCATCAGAACAGACTGTTGCGAAGAGCAGACTCAAAGCGAAGATTGAAAGTGAGATTCAAGATATGATTGACGAGCTGGAAGAGCAATCAAGAATATCGAGGATAGAAGGCGTCGAAGGCTTAGAACGTCACAGAAAAGAATGGTTTCAGAAAGGATACGAGCATGGAAAGCTGATCAAACACAAGTATGGTATTACTGGCGTCGACATGAAAGCAGTCTACGAACAGTGTTGCGCCGTAATCAAGGATGAAAAGGACAGAACCAGAATTCCCGAAATAACATTAGAGAAAGATGTTCTTGTCCTGCGGAGCCGAGCAGGGACATATTGCCCAACTTTGCAAGCTGTCAAACGAAAGACAGGATCGTACGTTCTTGGAGAAGGCGTACCGGAACTCTGCCAGTTCTGCAAGAGAGCATGGTTTCATGGCGTCCTTCAAGCCGCCACCAGCAGAAGATTGGCTCACAAAAGTGTTTCCTCGCGTATACGTGGAAATGTCGACTGCGTTGAAACTTTCTACCTGCAATAGCTGATGAGCTTCTTTTTCATTACACTATTCTCGTACTTAGGAGCGCCACATGGCGAGCTGCAACGGAGAACAATAAGACAAAGGCTGAGTTTGATCCCTCAAGCATTACGTTTAGGTCGAGTATATCAGCAGGCGTTGATCCCGCTGAAACATAGGGTGTCCGTGAGCTTGTGTCAACGAGGTCAGCGTGTCAGCTTGGTTGCCAAGGTCTTCTCTATGCTGATGAGACGTTTCTCTATTCCGTCAAGCCTTGCCAGGATCTCTCTCAATAGTCTGTGGGTTTCATCTGGTGCGTAAGGGATTATCCTATGCGGTTCGATTGGGGGCGGTATCGGAGCCGGCTCAAAAGGTCTCCTAAGCGGCAGCTTCTCTTCGAACGGTTTCCTCAATTTCTCTGATCGGACTGCCATCTGTACCATTTTGGTTTAGAGCCCCGCAGGCATTATAGTTTTCCTTGATATTTTGAAGCTCTATAGCAAGCAATTGGGCATCTTATCTGACTTCAGCCATGTCTCAATCGAAAAGGTAGCCCAACGACCTTCCCAAATCAAGTTCGATCGTCATCCTGTCAGTGGCGGCTTTAGATGATATGGCAAATACGTCAAGGTAGACGGATGGGGTGCTCAAGTTGCAAACTTCATGCGAGTAGTATACCTCGCCCTCTAGTCGGTGGAATCTGCTCGGTCTGCGGTGGATTCAAGCTGAGGCGCGCAGAGAGAAGAAAAGACTCAGACCGTTCAATAGCTATCCGAATCGAATCTTACGCTTTTGATTCGCAAGATAGCACCTTGCCGCCGCCTCATAAGGAGGTCCCTATGTCACGAGTAGAGCAAACGGAATAATTAGTATGAGAATCTTTAGGTTCTGTCATCAAGCTCACAGATAGAGAGGGCGCTTGGATATTGAAAATCGGGAAGACAACTCTTGAACTTGAGCAGGGAGACATAACTGATCTGGATTGTGACGCAATCGTGAACGCGGCAAACGCAGATCTAGTCCTGGGCGGTGGCGTCGCAGGGGCGATTCGGAGAAAAGGAGGAACCGCCATCCAAGAAGAATGCAACAGGATTGGAAGGATAAACGTTGGCGAAGCCGCCATAACGACAGGCGGAGGACTCAAGGCAAGACATGTGATTCATGCTGTAGGCCCAAGATTCGGCGAAGGAGATGAGGATGCAAAGCTCGCTTCGGCCACCCTTAGCAGCCTGAAGCTTGCTGATCGATACAAGTTAAGGTCGATCGCTTTTCCCGCAATAAGCACAGGAATATTCCGGTTTCCTGTAGAAAGATGCGCAGACATAATGCTATCCACGACGATCTCATATATCCGAGGAAGAACCGGAATAGAAAGAGTTGTGTTCTGCCTTTATGACTCTGATACCTTCAATGCTTTTCGTCGGAAATTGGCCAGCTTGACATAGACCTAGAATGTCATACTTCCTAGATCAGTGTCTTCTGCTCCAGTAACGCTGCAAGCTTCTTGAAGTCTTTCTTAAGCGTATCCCTCAACCCAGCAGTGTAGAGGGCCGCCGCCGGGTGATACATGGGAACTATCTTCAAGCGATCAACTGAGTAGACTCTTCCGTGTACCTTTGAAATGTCACTCTTTCTCAATCCATACTTTTCGAGTATGAACCTAGTTGCCGTGTCTCCTAGCGTGGAGATAATCCTGGGCCGGAGCACGCTGATCTGCCTGTTCAGATATGGCGTACAACTGGCGATTTCCTCACCGGTGGGCCGCCGATCCCCAGGCTCAGATACTGGACCTTCCACTGGCCTCACGGTCGTTGCACGACACTTCACAATATTCGTTACGTATGCAGATTCCCTGTTCAGCCCGATTGAGCCAAGTAGTTCGTCGAGGAGCTTCCCCGCCCTACCAATAAAAGGCCTACCTGCCAAGTCCTCCTTTTCCCCCGGACCTTCTCCTATGAGCATAACGCGTGGATGATTCGAGCCTTCGCCTGGGACTGGTCTTCTTCTAGTTCGCCACAAAGGGCATTTCTTGCATCGCGAGACCTCTTGGTTGATTTTGTCGAGATCATATTCAGCAGAGGATTCGGTGTTCTTCATCCGATCCGCCAAGATTCGTTCTTCGACGTGCTGCGAAATCGCACCTGTGAAGTCTTCTAAGGCTCAATTTCTGGTGCCGATGAGAGGCGACGACCACCTTCTGAATGCAATTACCCCAGCCAAGAGCGCCGAGCAGAGCGCCATCTCCGGCAGGCCCTGGGACCGAGGCGAGGTGATTCCGCCACCAGGCGGAGCCGTTACAGTTGTCCAAACAGTTCGCGTGTAGACTGATGTGCTGGAGATCGTAGATGTGACTGTTGTTGTGAGAGTCAGAGTCCGGTTAACACTCACCCATTGGGTGGTCGTCTCACTTATGACTGTTGGTATGCCATGCACGTAGGTTACCGGGACAGATGTTGTGAAGACGTAGGTATGGATGAGTGTCCGGGTGAGCATGGCATATGTTGTATTGCCCATCACAGTTACAACCGTGTCCGTGTAGGTCGCGGTCCAGTTCACTGTGCGCGGATCATATCGTGTCAGAGTAATGGGGGCAATCAGAGATGCCTTCGTAATAGTGGAGAGGGCGGCGGAAGACGAAATCGTCGTCTTGGTGAGGGTTGCAGTTCTGGTTTCAGTCCTCAAGTAGTAAGTAGTGACAGGAACCTCGCGCAGTACGATGTACTCTCGCCTCGGAACGAAGTACATCATGAACGCCAAGAACCCGAAAACGACGACAATGAGAAGCGCTACTAGGACAATCCATTTTCTTCGGCCGAAGGACAATTGAACCACATCCTCCGAATATGCGTCCACATGTGTTTATAGCTTATCTACTATCACTCGTCAAAGCATCAAGGATATGAAGGTGCGCGATCTCGTCAAAGGTGAGAACCGTGTGCCTGCACAACGCAACAGAGGCTCGAGGTCTCTTCGAAAGACATATCTTGACCCGCGATCATTGACAGAAGGCAAGTCGGGAGCTGCTGACGCATGCCAATCACCGATGTCACGAAGAAGCAGCTGGCGCAGAGACACAGGTTGTTCTACAAGATATGTCGAAGCTGCGGAGTTCGAAACTCTGCAGCCGCTTACAGGTGCAGAAAGTGCCGCAGTAGTAGCCTTAGGTGGAAGAAGAGAGAGCTCGGTGCCAAGTAGATTTTCTACGGCGTTAGACGGTACCTGTCCCGAGGGAAGAGTGTCACTTCTCGTATGTTCTCTATCCCTAGGAGAGCCATCAGGAGCCTTTCCAGCCCGAATGCCCACCCTGCATGGGGCGGCATGCCGTGCTTGAAGACTTTTAGATGATCTTGAAACGCGTTCGGGTCTAGACCTTTCTCCCTCAGCCTCTCGACCAGCACTTCCTCCCGGTCTACACGTGAGCCTCCCGATGCGATCTCAACCCACTCATACATGAAGTCGAACCCGTAGCTCACTTCTCGGTTGTCCTCTCTAGGCTTGATGTAGAACGCCTTGGCTTTCGTTGGCCAGTCGATGATGAAGTAGAACTCGTTCCTGTGAAGTTCCTGAAGGATACGATATGCCGGCGTCGGGATATCCTCTCCCCATGGCACATCTTGGCCTCTCAGTTCCAGCTCGTGAAGGACTTGGTCGTATGTGTACCTTCTGAGCGGAAGCGTAGGAACCGGAGGTTCTGCTCCTAGCACCTTCAACTCTTTGCGGCAGGCATCTCTTATGTGCAGAACAACTTCACATGTGAGCTCCTCAAGAGCTCTCATTACATCTTCTGAAGTCGCGAACGCCTCTTCAACATCAACAGATGTGAATTCGTTTGTGTGTCGCCTAGTGTCGTGCTCCTCAGCCCTGAAGAAGGGACCTATCTCCCACACTTTCTCAAAGACGGTCACCAACTGCTCTTTGTAGAGCTGAGGACTCTGGGCCAGGTAGGCCTTCCTCTCAAAATAGTCCACCGGAAAAAGTGCCGCCCCGCCCTCAGTGGCGCTCACTATGAGCCTAGGTGTGTGAATCTCGACGAACCCACGTTTGGAGAAGAAGTTCCTTGTCGCTATGAGAACCTCGTTCCTCACCTTGAAGATTGCGGTGGCCTCGGGCCGGCGAAGGTCGAGGATCCGCGCGTTGAGTCGGACATCGATCTCCGCTGGTACTCTTCCAGTAGGATCGAGCGGAAGTGGATAAGAAACCTCTCCAAGAATCTTCACATCTGAAGGAATCACCTCAGCACCGTGTGGAGCTTCCTTCTCCGCATGCACAGTACCCTTAACGCCGACAGCGAATTGCCTTCCTATCTTAGAGATCTTGTCCAAGAGTCCTTTGGAAGCCTTTGCCTTTGGAACTGTGACTTGGACGAGGCCTTTCATGTCTCGAACAGTCATGAAAAGAATCCTGCCTAGGTCACGGATGTCTTGGACCCAGCCGAAGAGGACCACCTCTAAGCCATTCAGTTTTGGCATGATATCTGTGGAGTAGTGGGTTCTTCTCCAGTCATCCAAGCTATCAACCGTCAACTTCGCGACGCTCAATGATCACTTTCCGACTAGACTAGCTAAAACCCAAGCCGCATCTGTAGGCTTTTCGGCCACATGTACGCCTGCGCCCCTCAACGCCTCTATCTTGCTAGCAGCCGTCCCTGTCCTTCCGGAGATTATGGCTCCAGCGTGGCCCATCCTTCTTCCCGGAGGAGCAGTTCGTCCCGCAACGTAGGCGGCCACAGGTTTGGGATATGCGGTACCCTTAATGTACTCCGCCGCGTTCTCCTCAGCGTTCCCTCCGATTTCTCCTATCAGCACAACTGCCTTCGTCTCCTCGTCTGCTGCAAAAAGCTCAAGGAAATCTATGAAACCAAGGCCAACGATAGGGTCTCCTCCTATCCCAACGCATGTGGTCTCGCCAAGCCCGGAATTCGTAAGCGCAGCTGCGATCTCGTACGTTAAGGTCCCGCTTCTGGACACAAGTCCAACCTTTCCTTTAGAGAAGACGTGTGCTGGCATGATTCCCAACTTGCATTCACCCGGAGCTATTATGCCAGGTGTATTCGGACCAATCAGGGCTATCTTCCTCTCGTGTGCTATTGCTCGAATCTCCATTGTATCTCGGATAGGTATTCCCTCTGTGATGATGACAACAGGGCTTATGCCCGAACCAATCGCTTCCAGAGCGGCGTCCCTAGCGAACGGAGCGGGGACGAAAACTATCGAGGCATCGATCTCATGCGCTTCAGCAGCCTCAGCTACCGTATCATATACAGGGACGCCGCAGACGCTGGCTCCTCCCTTTCCAGGAGAAGTTCCTGCGACGATCTTCGTCCCATACTCCAACATTAGCTTCGTGTGAAACTCTCCTTGTGAACCTGTGATACCTTGAACCAGTGCCTTCGTATTCTTACCGACAAGCACAGCCATTCAGGTCACCCCTTGGATCTGGCTACGACCTCCCTAGCTCCCTTCTCCATACTATCCAAGAATGAGATCCCCGCTTCTTCGAGGATCCTGCGGCCTTCCTGCTCGTTCGTCCCAACCATCCGAATAACAATTGGCAGATCCATTCCGATCCTCTTCCTGGTCGAAACGATTCCTCTGGCCACGTCGTCACACCTCGTGATGCCAGCAAGGATGTTGATGAACAGGGCCTTGGTACGCCTATTTGACAGAACTATTTCCAATGCGGCTTCAATTCTCTCAGCTGTCGCGCCTCCCGCTCCGGCGTCACAGAAGTTGGCGGCTCTTCCTCCGTAATAGCTGATCATATCCAACGTGGCCATGACAAGCCCTGCGCCGTTCCCTATTACTCCGATGTCTCCATCAAGTTCAACGTAGGACAGCCCCTTCTCCCGAGCTCTGAGTTCGATTTCGGTGAACTCCGCATCTCGACGTCTTATCCTCTCTTGAAACTCTTGATGTCTCCACAGAGAATTGTCATCGATCAGAACTCGGAAATCTGCTGCGATGAACCCTCCCTCCTTCGTTTCAAGAAGCGGGTTTGACTCAACGAGTTCACAATCATATGTCATGCCAATTCTGAAGATCTTTGAAATCGTGACGGCGATATCTATCAGCTGCTTGCCTGACAGCCCTAGCTTGCGTCCCACAATTCTTGCCTCGTAGTCTCTTAACCCTGCAATCGGATCTACATCAAGCCTCACGACCCTTTCAGGAGATTTTGAGGCAACTTCCTCTATGTCGATCCCCCCTTCTGTAGATGCCAAGACCGTGTAGCGCCCCACAGATCTATTGACGGTGACGCCAACGTATAGTTCTCTCATCGCCGCGACGACTTCTTCGACAAGGATCTTCCCAACGGGTTCTCCATGGATCTTCATCCCAAACAATTCCTTCGCTATTCTGTAGGCTTCCCCGGAAGTTGAGGCGAGCCTTATTCCTCCTGCCTTCTTTCTTCCGGCAACAAGAACCTGAGACTTCAGCATTGAAGGCTTTCCCAATCTGTCGAACGCGTCCTTTGCTTCTTCAGGAGTGGAAGCGACGAACCCCTTCGGAACAGGAAGAGAAAATTTCTGAGCGATCGACTTTGCTTCGTGCTCATAGAGCTTCATCGTTAGGCTCATCCCAAATGTGGATTTGAACTTCGATTAAGGTTCTGCTCCGTTGATTTAAGCCTCGCAGTTCTGAAGATTACCGTAACGCATTTATTAGCCGTCACGAGTTACGTGTGCCGGAACCAGCGATACCAAAGCATCGCTAAGGAGGAAAATTCGATGGCAGAGGCAACAGCAGTGCTCATTGGACAGAAGCCAGTGATGAACTACGTGTTGGCCTGCATAACTTTGCTTCAGGGAGGGGCGGGAGAGGTCACAGTGAAGGCAAGAGGACGGGCGATAAGTCGAGCCGTGGATGTTGTCGAGATCATTCGAAGACGGTTCATGCCTGAGGTCAGAGTGGGTCCGATAACGATTGGCACGGTGCAGCTTCCAGGGCGAGAAGGTGCAGGAGCATCCAACGTGAGCACTATGGAGTTGGTGTTGAAGAAATAGAGTACGAGCGTATCTCTAGTTCCATATCACTCCCCTATTTTTCTTAGGGGGTTCGTATTTGGTAAGGACAGAACTCTGCAGTTTCTGTGTGAAGAGTGGCATACTATGCCCAAGATGCCAAGAGAGATTGGATAAAGGACGAATCACTCAACTCGACCTCAAAGTAATCGGACTTCTATCTGAGCTTGAGAAGAGCCATCCGATCCTTCAGGAAGTTCATTTTCACAAAGCCGCCGAATTCGGCGAAACCTTGGCTATCATGGTCGACAGGCGTGATATAGGGAAGATCGTTGGTCTAGAAGGCAGAATTGTGAGAGCCATCAGCGAACGGGCCGGTGGAAAGAGGATAAAGATCTTGGGTTACGGCGGCGATGACAGACAGTTCCTGGAAGAGTTGCTCTCGCCGCTCTCCATCCTAACGATCAACACAGTCTGGTTGCCAGACGGCAGCACCGAAACGAAAGCCATACTCCAAGGGAGAACGCCTCGACATATGCCTGTCGACCTGGAAGTCGCCAAGCAATTGGCGAGAGAGATCCAAGGATTGACCCTAAGGATAGAATTTGAAAGACAGTAGCGTACGCTGCAGAGGAAATTTGAACAGTTTTATTGCCGTTCGGGAGACAACAAGGCTGGAGGCGAAGCAGCCCCAATGGTCAAGCTGACCTTCTACGGCGGAGTTGAAGAAATAGGCGGCAACAAGATTCTCCTCGAAGATAGAGATACGAAGATTCTCCTCGACTTCGGGATGAGTTTCGCAGATAGAAGGAGATTCTACTCTGACCCTTGGCTGTCCCCGAGAGACGAGAAAGGGCTCTTGGAATTTGGCATATTGCCTCCCATCGAGGGAGCGTACAGATTCGATGAGAAGGAGGCAACGATAGATGCGATTATGCTCTCTCATTCACACGCCGATCACGCCATGTACACTGCCTTCATCAACAGAAAGATCCCTGCCTATTGTGGAGAGACCACACGGATAATTCTGGAAGGGATTGCCGAGACAAGATCCCGCGGATTTGAAACCGACATCTCAGATGTGGAGTTCCGAACTTTTCGGACTGGACGGAAGATACGAGTCAGTGACGTCGAAGTCAGACCATATCACGTGGATCATAGCACTCCAGGAGCATATGGATTTGTGATTCACACCTCGGAAGGCGCTATCGTCTATACTGGCGATTTGAGAACTCACGGTTGTAGACCTGACTTGACACGGGATTTTGTAGAGGCCTCCAAGGAAGCGCGTCCGATCCTGATGATTTCTGAGGGAACCAACATAATCGGCGCAGATGTATCCAGCGAAGAGGAAGTCAGGTCGAAAAGCCGTAAAGTGGTGGCCGGGACTGAAAAGCTGGTACTGGCAGACTTTTCTTACACTGACATAGATCGGTTGAAAACCTTTCATGATGTTGCAAGATATAATGATCGAGGGCTCGCGATCTCGTTGAAGCAGGCACATCTGCTGTGTAAATTGCGAATGGATAAGAAGCTCAAGATTCCTGACGTAGCCTCTGATAGTCACATCGTGATCTACAGGAAGAGGAAGAAGAGATACCACATCTGGGAGGAGAAGCTGCTGCGATTTGACAATGTAAGAGAAGCGTCAGAAGTGCGAAACGAGCAGGGTCGCTTCCTTCTCGTATGCTCTTTCTCAGACATGGGAGAGCTTGTCGAGATAAGACCAGAAGCGGGGAGCAACTTCATCCTGTCGACCTCCGAGCCGTTCAACGAAGAACGTGAGATAGAGTTTGACAAGTTCATGAACTGGCTGGATCACTTCGGTCTTCCGATGTATCAGATTCACAGCTCTGGCCACGTGATGCCAAATGAACTCAAGCGAATGATCTCAGAGATTCGTCCCAGATGTGTCCTCCCGATACACACAGAGCATCCAGCCCTCTTCGCACGCTTCATGCAGAAGATCGCGAAGATTGAACTACCAAAGAAGCTGGAGCCTTTCTGCCCATCATCATGACAACATACATGAGAAAAGAGAGCAGACAAAGGCAAGCGCCACGTTAGGCTTTCTGAGACAGTGTTGAAGTATCATCTCTTCGAAGTCAATTTCGCTCAAGTAGTCGATTGACCCTTCAACCTGTAACTCCTTTGCGATTGAAAAAATGCGATCCACTGCCCGATCGCTAAGGCCGCTCAGGATTTTCCTAGTGAATCGTCCGATCGAGAACTCTCTTCCCAGAACCTCCCCCCACGAGGCTTCGTACCTGGACAGAAATCTTGAGGAGCAATCTCCCCGGTAGACTCCCTCAGCTGCTGTAGTCCCTGCGATTCTAGAGCATGTGAGACCGAAGACGATTCCCCCTCCAGTCGTGGGCTTGACCTGTGACGCTGCGTCTCCAACGATGATAAGGCCATCACTGTGCGTTCTCGATCGAGGTCCACCCAGAGGAATAGGATGGAACGTCACGTCGCTCAACGGCTCCGAAATCTTCTTGGAGGCAGTTGGATGTCTTGTGGCGAATCGTTCTAGGAGAAGCTTGGGGTTTCCTCTATTCGCGGCGAGCCCGACCTTGGCACTTCCATCCTGCCTAGGAACAATCCAGGCGAAGAAACCGGGTGCGTAGTTGCTTCCCAAGTATATCTCAACCGAGTTAGACTCAACGTTTGACACTCTTGAGCAATCGCCTTGAGCCCCTATGACCATCATATCTCTGTGCGGCAAGGACAGGCGGGCTTTCCTAAGCAAACTAGCACCGACACCTTCAGCGTCTATCACGACCTTGCACTCCATTCGCAACCGTTTCTCTCCGCGAGTGAAGATCCCTCTGACACGATTCGCCTCAATCCAAAAGGAATCGGCCCCAGTACCCTTGAGATACGAAACCCCTGCATCATGAGCCAACTCTGCCAAATACTGGTCAAACAACAGTCTGTCGATAACGTATGTGACCGTCTTCTCACATTCGATGCGAAGCGTCTTTCCAGAGGGAGAGTGAAAACTTGCCACACTGATCCTGTTCTCAATAATGTCTGAAGGGATCTCAAGTCCGAGAGTCTTTAGGCCGTGAATGCTAACGTGACCAGCGCAATGAGAAGGCCTACCGATTTCGGAGTGTTCCTCTACGACTGAAACCTTCGCGCCGCTCTTGGCTGCAGCTAGTGCAGAGAATGATCCGCATGGACCACCGCCCACTACAAGAACATCAAGGCTCTCATTCACGCAGGCAGACACATCCTCGCTGCAGCGCCCTTCCAAACCGCCCTCTTTGTAATGGCCTTCAAAAGGTAAACCTTTATTCTCATTCAGAAGGGCTACTACTGCTCTGTTCGAGAGGAAGCGAAATGCCAGACAAGGTTAGGCTTGTACAGTATGGCGTCGGACCTATCGGCGCTAGCATCGCGAGGCTTGTGCTTCAGAAGGAAGGATTCGAGTACGTGGGCGCTATCGACATCGACCCGAACAAGATTGGAAAAGATCTTGGAGAGATCGCTGGAGTTGGAGGGAAGCTAGGCGTAACGCTCTCTAGCGATGCGAAGAAGGTACTCACCACCTCAAAGGCTGATGTAGTTATTCACACAACGGCCTCGTTTCTTAAGGACATCCGTCAGCAGATAGTAGAGATCGTAAACGTGGGCCTAGATGTGGTCTCAACATCAGAGGAACTCACTTTCCCGTTTCTCAAGAGTCCGCAGATAGCGAAGGAGATTGACGACCTAGCTAAGAAGAAGAATGTAACAGTGCTTGCAACAGGAGTGAACCCGGGATTTCTTATGGACATGTTTCCTCTGACCGTCACCAGCGTGTGCCAAGACATCAAGAGCGTCAAGGTGACGAGGGTCATGGACGCCTCGATTCGAAGGCTTCCCTTCCAGAAGAAGATCGGTGCTGGTATGACTGTTGAGGACTTCGATAGGGCTGTGGCTGGAGGCAGGATGGGACACATAGGACTGCCGGAGTCTATTGCAATGATTGCGGCCGGGTTGGGATGGGAGCTTCACGATGTTCAACAAACCATTGAACCAGTAATAGCGGACAGGATCCTGAGGACCCAGTATCTCAGTGTGGACAAAGGACAGGTCTCAGGGCTTCACCAGGTCGGGAAGGGAGTCGTGAAGGGCAAGACGG
>Ga0209725_1000902_pt1 | contig 17589 bp, 16 predicted proteins | sample I18A1metaG_FD_184145 | JGI IMG/M metagenome (GOLD analysis project Ga0209725, IMG submission 184145) | Lake sediment bacterial and archeal communities from Gulf of Boni, Indonesia to study Microbial Dark Matter (Phase II) - ​I18A1 metaG... | ecosystem: Environmental > Aquatic > Freshwater > Lake... | reverse complement strand
ATAGAGGCAAAGGACTTGCGAAGATTATGTATAAACAGTTCTTTCGGTTCGCTCGAAAAAACAACTGCAAGAGAGTGTACGTAAATATTTTGGCGAACCAGCTTCCTACAAGGAAATTTGTCGAATCGTTAGGGTTCAAGAAGAAAGGCCTAGAATACGAACAGATCAAGGGTATGCTAGTTCAAATGTATGAGAAGGCAATCTAAGCGTACTTTTAATGTACTAGCAGTGTTTTTGTTTGCTCGTTCATTTTCGTTTCTTGAAGATCTTGCCGCCGTCGTTGTATTCGCCGGTGATGTAGTCAAAGCCAACCTCGGTTAGGGCTGAGGCTTCACCCTTGAGCTTGAAGCTAAGCTAACTCAACCGGTGCCAAAAGCTCAAGAGCCGAAACCCGAAGCCGCGGCGATTCTCCTTTCTGACGACAACCACCGCAATTCGGCATCATTGCTGATCGCGGAAGACTGGTAAAAAGGTGGTTAGGCTCAGAAGTTCCTCTTCTCGACATGGAAGTTCAAGTCGGGAGGCGGGTAGATTCTGGGTCGAATCTCGTTGCCTGACGCCGAGACCAAACCAGGGATCGAGGGGACCTATGCTCATACAAGACGTTTGACGGAACGTTTTTTAAGAAATGTAATAAATGCTCCTTGTCATGTGTTATTGAGAAATAGGTTGGTGACTCCTTGGTATGTCTGATAGGTATCGATATCGGGACCTCTAACACTAAGATTCTAATCATAGATGACTCAGGAAAACTTGTGGCTAAAGCTTCTGGAGGGTACCCAATTTCGTCTCCTCGTCCGGGCTACGCCGAGCAGGATCCTGAGTGGTGGTGGTACGCCGTTAAAGCATCTATTAAGGAAGCGCTGAAGAGTTCACCTGTAGATCCATCCGAGATTTCGGCGATAGGCCTCTCGGGACAAATGCACGGGACAGTACTGCTTGGAAAGGACTGCATACCTTTGAGGCCCGCTATAATTTGGACTGATAAAAGGAGTTCTTCTCAATGTATGGAGTTCTATGAGAAAATAGGTAGGGAAAAGGTTTTGGATATTGTTTGTAATCCCATTACGCTTGGCTTCATGGGGCCTTCACTCTTATGGGTTGATGAGAATGAGCCGTCCATCTTTAATGAAACATTCAAGGTTCTCCTGCCTAAGGATTACGTTAGGTTCAAGTTGACGGGTTCGTTCGCTACGGATACTTCAGACGCCTCTGCAACACTACTGTTTGACGTGAAAAGAAGAGAATGGTCCCATTATCTATTTTCGCAGCTCGGCATTCCGCCGGAAATCTTTGTCAAAGTCTTCGAATCTACTGAAGTGACAGGGGAGATTTCTGCCGAAGGCTCTGAGTCTACAGGTTTGCCCCGAGGAATTCCTGTCGTAGCTGGCGGAGGAGACTCGCCTGTTGGAGCCGTTGGTTGCGGCGCGATTAAAGCAGGCGTAGTTTCTTCCAATATAGGAACCGGTGGGCAGACTTTCATCACATTGGATGGGTTTAAGGTCGACCCCGAATATAGAATTCACACTTTCTGTCATGCTGTTCCCGGGAAGTGGTATCTTCAAGGGGCAATACTCTCTGCGGGATTATCGTTGAGGTGGTTTAGGGATAACTTCGCTCACCTGGAAAAATCTGTTGGAGCCCTGTGCAACATAGACCCCTACGACCTTCTTTCAAAAGAAGCCGAATTAGCTGAGCCGGGATGCAAGGGGTTAATCTTTCTTCCTTATCTCATAGGAGAACGATCGCCCCACATGGACCCCAATGCTAGGGGTGGTTTCTTCGGGTTAACATTCGAACACGGTAGGGCGCACCTGATTAGGGCAGTTATGGAAGGTGTCGTCTACGCCTTAAGAAGTTGCTTAGAGATTTTTAATGAACTTGAGATAAAAACAGAGAAAGTTATAGCTCGCGGAGGCGGATCTAGAAGCTCCTTGTGGCGGCAGATACAAGCAGATATTTTCAATGCAGAAGTAGTTAAGACAGAAGTTGAGGAGGAGGCAGCCTTTGGCGCGGCTCTCCTCGCTGGGATGGGTGTAGGCGTTTACCGCGACTTGGAAGAAGCGTCTGAAAAAACGATTCGAATAGTCAGCAGCGAGTCTCCCAATGAAGAGAGAGTGAAAATTTATGAAAAATATTACAGCAAGGTTTATCGCAATCTTTATCCTTCTTTAAGAAATTACTGGACGGAAGTGGATTTTAGAGAACAGTAACCGCTATGGGTTCTATTTTTCCTGTCTCTCCAGAAGACGGCGATTATGAATAACCCCATGCAACCAAGGGGTGTCTCATTCCTCCAATCCTCAAGAGGCCCGTTCTTGGAGATAGAATTATCCTACGGAAAAGATTGACGTACCTCGGAAACACCTCTATTTTGCCATAGATGGAGGAATGAGAAGCCTCCGTGTTAAGACATAGACCTGCCAGAAGGGTTCTGCGGCTCTAAGGTTCCTGCGGGCACATTCAATTTTATCTCAATGTTCAGCGTGCCGCTTAGCATCGCGCTCAGAAGTTGCCGAATTATCCTCATCGAGGGCGCCAAAACTCAAATATGACCAATTTCCTATGCTAACTTTGGGAGATCTTTGGTTTGCCGGATTTGGAGCGTCTTCTAAACGATGAACTGGATAGGACAGGCGGCGTTCTGAGATTAAAGCCAGCTTTTGTTGCTAGAACGTTCTATCCTGGATTGGGAAGACTAGGTGTTAAGAAGTATTATGTTGGAAAGAGAGGATGGTTATGTGAGAGATGGATCGCCTCGAGTGTATTGGCGGATAATCCTATTCCAGTTGCGAATGAAGGCTTAAGTTTCATAGCCTTCTCGAAGGGCGGAGCGGAACTTTCACTTAAGGAGGCGCTTGAGCTTAAGCCAGCTCGGATGGTAGGTAAGAACTATGCCCGAGAACATGGTGATCGATTCGGCGTTCTAACCAAGGTTCTTGATATAGGTTCACCGATTCCTTGGCACATTCACGCAAGAGAAGAAGATGCGAAGAAATACTGGGGCATGACCTCGAAGGAGGAGGCTTACTACTTCTTAGATGCGCTAGAGAGAGGCCCTCTCCTTTAGTCACATATCGCGATGCATCCTTTCGTGACTCCTGAAGATTTATTGCCAATCATACGAAGATGGAATGATGACAAGGTGTTAGATCTTTCACCTGCATACAGGTTAAACATTGGAGAAGGGTTTCTTGCCTTTCATTACTGAAATCCTGTGAAGGTGGTTGCCTATGTACTCAACTTGCTCGGATCGAGGCAATTGAGTGAAAAGGTTTCATCTTCTTCTTGCCTATTGCCAGATATTTATCCGCGAGTTTAGGGCTCTCGTACCTCAAGGGGTCCAAGACCTTTTAGCATAGATCTCATCGCATCTGAAGGCTGAGTAGGCGGTGAATATGTGGACGTTTCAGTGAACAAAGCTGTGGCGGACGGCAACTTATGACGTTTCAAAGTTCCTTGAAGTATTAGGAATTGAGATCATCGAAGCCTCGTACACCATGGCGTAAGTCTACCGCCGATATTCACCTCAGGTGAAGCGAGGATCAGCTCTTGCGACTGCCGGGATAGGCTGCATTAATATAAAGACTTAGAGTACATTATTCAAATGAATGAGGACTAGTTCAATGCCTGTTCGTTCAGGATGTGGGTCGAGATGTTGGACTTCTTGAAGATCGAAACCTATCCAATAGCCCAGAGGAAAAACTTGGTTACGCTGAAAGATCTGATCAGTCCGGAGAAACCTGCTCCACCCTTAGAAAGCCAAGACCTATTCGAACTCGCTGAGAGGGTAGTCGCCGCAAGGAGGGATGGGCGCCCTGTGCTCTGGATGATGGGCGCTCACGTGATAAAGAGCGGCCTGTCTCAAATCATTATCGACCTCGTTAGACTGGGTGTCATAACTCATATAGCCTCAAATGGCGCGGTGACGGTTCACGATTTCGAAATCGCCCTGATAGGGGAAACCAGCGAAGATGTGGCCACGAGCATCGAGGACGGGACCTTTGGCATGGCCGAGGAAACGGGGTTTTTGATGAACTTGGCCGTCCAGCGGGGCGTACATGATGGTTTGGGGTGTGGAGAGTCGCTAGGGAGGATGATCGCTGAAGACGGCCGTTTCAAGTTCAGGGAGTACAGCGTGCTTTTCAATGCGTACAAGCTCGGGATACCGTTCACCGTCCACATAGCGATTGGCACCGACATAATTCACCAGCATCCGAGATGCAACTTCGCCGCCTTGGGCGAGGCTGCGGGAAGAGACTTCAAGAGTTATACTGCGGCGGTCAGCCAGCTGGAGGGCGGTGTCTTCTTGAACTTCGGCTCAGCTGTGATAGGGCCTGAGGTTTTCCTAAAGGCTTTGTCCATCTCAAGGAACTTGGGGTTCAAGGTCGAGAGGTTCATAACCGCGAACTTCGACCTGAAGCCGATAGATGATTTTCAGCGCCCCAGGAAAGCCGATGAACCAGACTACTACTACAGACCCTTGAAGAACATCGTGATAAGGCCGCCGTCCATGGGGGGTAAGGGATTCCACATAACTGGGGACCACGTCGTGACTATTCCGAACCTTCATCACCTAATCGTCAAGAAACTTCGAGAGCAGTCCGTCGTCTTAAAGCCGCCGAAAGTGGTCTCCCGAGCTACGTCCCTTCAAGGACACATCGCAGATATCGCTTACGCCTCAGCAAAAGTGCTGATCGACGACTTCGTCAGGAGGAACCCTGGTCTCCAGGGTGTGATTTGGGATCTGATCCGGGCTTACAGGGCCATCGACCACTGCTTTGAAACCGGGGGCACGCTGTTCATCTGCGGCAACGGAGGTAGCTTCGCCGACGCCTTTCACATATCGGCGGAACTCATGAAGTCCTTCAGGCTGAAGAGGCCCATTCCAAAATACAGGAGAGAGAGGTTCGAGGGCCTCCCTAACGGCGAAACCGTTGCAGGAAGCCTTGAGGAGGGACTCCGCGCTGTAGTCTTGGGGGCGAATCACTCACTCTCGAGCGCTGTTGAGAACGACAACCCAACTAGGAACATGGCCTTCGCCCAGGAGTTGTACTCCTTGGCACGCCAAGGGGACATCCTGCTCGGGATAAGCACAAGCGGAAATGCCGAGAACGTCTTCAACGCGGCTGTCGTAGCCAAAGCCCTCGGGATGACGGTCATCCTCTTGTCCGGCGAAGGTGGTGGGAGGATAGTCGAGGTGTCCGACATCACGATCAAAGCTCCGGCCTCTGAGACGGGCAGGGTGCAGGAGGCCCACTTGGCAATATATCACACTCTATGCGAGATGCTTGAGTCTTCTCTAAGCGAGAGGCTTCGAGGACAATGAAGAAACTAGGGCGTTCAAGGCTCTCGGAGATCTTCAACTCCTTCAAAGACTTGAGTGTGATGGTTGTCGGAGATTTTGCCTTGGACGTCTACTGGTACGTGGATATGACCCGCTCAGAACTTTCGCGCGAGACGCCTCATTACACGCGCCCAGTGACCAAGGAGACCTACTCGCCTGGAGCTTCCGGCAACATATGTTGTAACGTCAGTGCTTTGGGAGTTAAAGACGTATACGCGGTTACAGTCTTAGGAGAGGATTGGCGCGGCCAGATCCTGTCGAAAGAACTGAGGAAAAACAGGGTTAGCCTCGACCATATAATCACATCGACAGATGTTGTAACTTCTACTTACATCAAATCGATCCTTTGCGGGTTTGATTCTCAACAAGAGGACTCCAGACTTGACTTTGTAAATTGCAATCCGTTGCCGAAGGGTCTCGAGAATCGGCTCATCGAAGAAATCCGGTCAGCCGTTCCCAAGATTGACGCCGTAATTGTCGAGGACCAGATGGTCAATAACGGCTTGCTGACAGACAGTGTCCGAGAAATCCTCATCAATCTCACAGAGAAGTATCCGGAGAAAAGCTTCGTATCCGACTCCAGAGAGAGAATAGGGCTGTTCAGAAATATGGTGCTGAAGCCAAACCGCATGGAGGCGGTGAGGGCAGTGAGACCGTCAAGGAACCCACAGGAGGTGGGTATTGAGGAGCTGAGAGAGATAGGGCTACAACTGCAAGGACGAGCTAAACGCCCCATCTACATCACCCTGAGCGAAAGGGGAGCGCTCTTGGTAACTGAATCGGCTCAGTATCACATTCCAGCGGCACCGACAAAGCCTCCGATCGACCCTACTGGGGCCGGGGACACTTTCATATCCGCTATAGCGACAAGCTTGGCAGGAGGAGCTGCCCCCATAGAGGCTGGAATAATAGCTAACCTAGCTGCCGGCGTGACTGTCAAGAAGGTGAATACAACGGGGACCGCGTCGCCTGAGGAGATACTGAGTAACTTTGAGGAGGCATTGAGTTCGGAGGATTGGCAGTGGCTCCTTGGATAGAGGTTCTGAACCCTGACATCCAGCGTAGGCTCGGCCGCATCAAGTACACGCTGATAGACTTTGACGGCACGGTCTCCGTGATCCGGCAGGGGTGGGAGAACGTCATGATCCCCATGATGACTGAGATGATCTGCGGTGGCAACTCCTCGACCCCCGAGATCGAAAGGGAGGTCCGAGAGTACGTGGACTACTCGACGGGGATGCTTACCATAAAACAGATGGAATGGTTAGCTGAGGCAGTCCGCCGTTATGGCGTATCTAACCCGAAAGATCCTTACGAATACAAGCGCATATACAACCAACGAATACTCGACCACATCGATGACAGGTTGAGGAAGTTATTGGGAGGCGAACTTAAACCAGATGATCTTATGATAATGGGATCCAGACGTTTCCTAGAAGAGCTCAAGAAACGCAACGTGGTGATGTATCTGGCCAGCGGCACCGACCATGAGCACGTCTTAATGGAGGCAAAGGCGCTGAGAGTAGCTCGCTATTTCGATGGCGGGGTTTACGGTGCGGTAGATCACACGGAGGCTCATGACAAGGAGAAGATCATCCACAGGATCTTGACCGAGAATGACCTCAGGGGAGATAGACTTCTTGTCGTTGGAGATGGGCCGGTCGAGATCAGGAACGCAAAATCCAGGGGTGCGATAGCCCTCGGCGTCGCATCAGACGAAGTAAAGAGATGTGGGTTGAATCCGCGTAAAAGAAGGCGCTTAACAGAAGCTGGAGCAGACCTAATAATACCGGACTTCAAAAGATGCGAAGACTTACTTCGGTTCCTTTTTGTAAGCACATGATCATGGTATCTCATACCACATAGCCGCCTTGGTCATATTATTATGTTTTCATAACTAGTTTGTCAGCTTTTCAGAGTCGCACAACTAACAATAGTCTTGAATCAAGGCCAAAAATACAATGTTGAACATCAATTTAGCATGTTCAGTATACTTGGTTTTGAACACAATGTGTGCGTGTCCTTTTATGGCAGAGATTGTTGTGTTTGAGTTATTCGTCCTGAACATGTACAGGAAGCTCCTTCTGTGGGGTAAGATGGGCTCGCGTAGAATGTCTGGTTCATCGTATGCCGATACTAACATCGATCACGAGAAGCGCTTCTTCGTTTTGACGATGTCGATCTCCGCACGCTACTATGGAACAGACTGGACCACGTCCACGATGTGGCGACTTGACGTCGAACCTCGACCTCAGCTGTGGACAGCAGATTGTGCCCAAGCACCGTTTTGGCATCAGTTGATCAATTGCGTTTCCTACTAGAAGCTTTTACATAAGATTACCGTGACGCAGGTGCACTCGGAAGACGGCGCAGCAAAACGCGTTATACTTTCTCGTCGCGCAGCTCTTGCAACGCGAAAGAAATAAATAATGGTCCGGCTCACTTAACAAGCAAGAAAAATATGGTGATATGTTTTGAGTGAAGTAGAGAAAGCTAAGATCACTAGACGCAAGTACTTGAAGTACGGCGGAGGAATTATTGCTGTCGCGGTTGTTGCAGCAGCAGGATACGGAATCTATGAAGCCACAAAGCCGAAGGCTATTCCAAAATTAACCCTAATGATGTTCAGTAGCCCTGAGACGGACTGGATTGAGAAAATGGCTCAAACCTACCGTGAGAAAACCGGAGTCGATATTACCTTCGACGTAATCAGCAGGGAAACCTATTGGGACAAGCTTGACACGACTCTCTTGAGCAAGAGTCCAGAGGTAGATATTGTCACGATGCACGCCCCAATGTTGGGGGACTGGGCTAAGGTTGGAGCTGTAGAGCCACTGAGTCGATACCTAGAGGACAGTAAGCTGTTTCCCTACGACGTGAACAGTTACTTGCCAGCAGCTATTGAAGGAGCCAAGTACAAGGGTGATGTCTACGGACTTCCATTATGGTTCAGCACTGAGTTCATGTATTATCGCAAAGACTTGATAAAAGATCCGAGCCGACTCAAGACGTGGGATGGTTTCCTAGAAACCGCAAAAGAATTTACAAAGAGCAATAATCCAAATTCTCCCACTGATTATGGCACGACGATGTACGGAAAGAAGCATATTGAGCAGGTAATGGAGTGGGTTGTATACTACTGGTCTTTCGGAGGGCGCTTTCCGACCTTCAACAGTCCGGAAGCCATTAAAGCCTTGCAGTTCTATGTGGATCTCTTTCTGAAGCATAAGGTTGTACCGCCAGATGCTGACACGTATGTTTGGGAACACACATTCAACGCGTTCAAGTTTGAGAAGGTGGCTCTTTCGATTAATTGGGATGCCAACTACCTAGCAAATTGGCATGAGACGTTTGGGGATAACCTCGGGATCATGCCTACCCCAGCAGTTAGTGGAGGAAATCCTGCAGCCTATTCGCTGACTTGGGTGATAGCAATCAACGCTTTCTCAAAGATGAAGGAGGAAGCTTTCAAGTTCATTTCTTGGCTCACAGCAGACCCTGATGCAGTCCATACAGTATCTGGATTAGGGCTACCGGTGCCGTCTACGTATATTTTGGCTCCAGATGTGCTGAAAGCGAAACCTCACTGGGAACTGATGGTAGAATACGTACGCAAGTGGGGCTTCGCGGAGCTCGCTATACCGGGTTGGAAGAAGGTCCGCGAGATACTGATAGTACATTTGGCAGATGCGATGGCGGGAACTGCAACACCTGAAGAGGCCCTTAACGCTGCGCAGAAAGAGGTTGATGCGGCACTAGAAGGATAGTCCCGTCGATGGCGCGAAGGTATGCACTTGAAGCGAAGAGATCCCCTAAGATACCTTCTTGTTCTACCGGCAGTTGCTACCATCTGCTTTATGATTCTTTTCCCCTCCGCTCTTTCTTTTTGGTTAAGTCTGCATGACATTACGCGTAGCACCTTCTTCGGCAGTCCTTCATTCGTAGGCATCAAGAATTACATAATAGTATTATCTGATCCATTCTTTTTAGACGCTCTAAGGGTAAGTTTAGGATGGATTCTTTTGACCACGTCAGTGGAACTTCTCTTAGGCTTAGGGTTATCATTGTTGCTGAATCAAGATGTTCCCTATAAGGGAGCCTTTACCGTGCTTCTCTTGACGCCGATGGTGATATCTCCGGTAACAGCCGCATACATGTTTAGTTTGCTTCTGAACAATCTGTTCGGGCCAGTTTCCATCCTTCTAGAACGTGTTGGTTTACGCGCCTCATTACTTGGAGACCCGAGTCTCGCCTTTTTCACGGTGGCGGCGATAGATGTCTGGCAATGGACCCCGTTCATGTTTTTGTTAATATATACGGGCGTGCGAGCGATACCTGCAGAACCCATCGAGGCCGCCATAGTCGACGGAGCATCTCCATGGCAATTATTCGCTAGGGTAACGCTTCCCTTGCTCAAGCCGATTATAGCAGTTGCGTTGATCTTCAGAATGATGGATTCGTTCAAGACCTTTGACATGATCTACGTACTGACAGGGGGTGGGCCAGGCCGAACTACAGAAACCTTGAACATTTATATTTACCGCATGTTTTCGAGGGGTGACATAGGTCTGATGTTAGCACTGTGTACTATGCTCTTAGCTATCATTCCAATGATTTCAAGGCTTTACATGAGACTCCTGTACGGAGCACCAAGGTGACCCGCATGGGCGCAACCAAACCGTTTGCTCCAAGGAATCTTCTCTACCTTCTAGTCTTGATTGCTGTGGTGGCTATCTTCAATTCTCCAATCATCTGGACTTTCAAAATATCGATCGAGGAGGCCGATCTTATTTTCAAGGAGCCGTTGGCGTTGCTATTTAACCCTACGATAGCGAGCTATCGAGTACTGTTTCAGGAATTCTTGGGCTACTTTCTCAACAGTTTTCTCGCAGCTTCTGGGAGTACGTTACTCTCGATCATAATTGGCTTTCCAACCGCATATAGTATAGCTAGATTTCGGACGGGTGGAGAAAACCTATCGTTTTGGATCTTATCGCTGAGATTTATTCCTCCTGTGGCTTTCCTGATTCCCATATATATCTGGATCAGTACTATCGGGCTGCTAGACAATATTTTCGGGCTAATTCCCGTCTACCTCATTCTGAATCTGCCCTTGAGCATTTGGTTCCTAAGGAGTTTCATTGAAGAGATTCCGGTTGAAAACGAGGAGGCCGCCCTAATAGACGGCTGCTCTAGGCTTGAAGCTATGTTGCGAATCACATTACCATTATCGCGACCCGCAATAGCTGCGGTATCAGTTTTGGCGTTTATAGCATCATGGAATGAGTACCTTTGCGCCTTGGTGTTAACTTACACGCGTGCAAGAACTTGGCCTGTTGCCCTTGCACAGTTTATTGGACTCTATCGAGTTTCCTATGGAGAACTTGCGGCTGCAGGTATCATTGGAATGTTGCCCACGATAGTTCTAGCAATTGTTATGCGCAATCACTTAGTTAGAGGCATGACATTAGGGGTATTAAAGTAGCTTCTGCTCCTACATGGAGGTTAGATCTCAAGTAATTTTCTTCCGAATGAAAGCAATTTTGCTCTTCCTGCAACCGCCAACCATTCCTTTGGTTCTCAAATGGATTAGGTTCTAAGCCTCAAGAGCCTAGCCGCATTCTCTCCCATAATCAACCTCTTGTCTTTGTCGCTAAGACCTGAGAGTTCTATGACTCTTCTTTGGACATCCGGATGCCCGAAAGGAGCGTCTGACCCAGATACCACTCGTTCTGCGCCTATCCTCTCAACTGCGATTTTAACCAGAGGGGGCCAAGGAACGCCAGTTGTATCAAGGAAGATGTTCGGGTGCCGTTTCGCCATGAGGAACGCCTCATCGACATACAAGTAGTAGCCCATATGCACCATGAGTATCGTCGCCTCCGGAATAACCGCGGCTATCTCACCTATTTGCAGCGGAAGAGAGTAGGGCGGGTCTCCTGAGTGTATTGTAACTGGAACTTTTAGCCTCGCTGCCTCCTCAACCACTTTGATTACCCACTCTCCAAAGGCATAGTAGCCTTCGTTCCATGGATGTAGCTTTATGATTCTCGCGCCAAGTTCTTGCACGCACCTCCTAACTTCATCGACGGCTTCTCTCTCATGACGAGGGTTCACGCGTCCGCAGAATATGATGTTTGGGAAAACTCTGACATCGTTGGCCACAACATCATTCATCTTATGAACATCGCCTTTCAACTTCGGTTGTTCCGGAATAGCCACAGCATAATCGATCCCGAACTTCTTCATTAGTTCGTTCAATCTTTTACCATCAAGATCGATTCCACAATAACCAGGAGCCAACGTGGCATCAGATATGTGAGTATGTATATCGATAATCATTTCAATCACTAGACAGAGCCATAGCCATAGCGTTCCAAGCTACGCAGATAAAGTTTTTCCTACTATACCAGCAGGCCGATGATCTCCCCAAGCACGTTTGACATTACTAGGATTACTAGGTCAATTGCCAAACGTCTCTCTACTAGGCTTGAGCCTAACCACGGCCTGTTCAGAGATCACTTAAAGGATTCAGTATGCAGAGACTTGGATGTTCACTTTCCAATATTTAAGAGACGCTTTGCTTGACTAGTAGCAGGTCGCTACAGGAATACATTTTAATAGGTTAAGGACCCAACCTCTCGACCAAAGACATTTGAGGAAGTATTATGTTTGACCGATCGATTTTTGAAGACAGAGTTGAGAAGACGCGTGAACTAATGAAGGAGAGAAACTTAGACTATTTGGTCATATACTCAGATGCTTGGCGCGCCGGAAACGTCAGGTATTTAGCCGATTGGTGGACCACAGGAGGCGGAATAAGCCAAGCTTTTTCCATACTGGTGGTTCCGTACGATGGAGAACCCCACCTTTTCGTGGGCTTTGAACAGGTTGAAGCAGCAAGAGCCGAGTCGTGGATTCCACAAATCAAGAGCTTCGAAGAGATTCACGAATGGATCCACAAAATACCGATAAAGCGTCCAAAATTTGGATTTGTAGGAAGAGACATTATGCCGGCGTTAACCTTCGAGATTTTCAGTAAGGAATTCCCTAAGGAACAATTGCATGACGCTTCAGACACATTGTCAAACCTAAGGAGAATCAAGACGTCTTGGGAAATCGATTTAATGGAAAAGGCGGGGAAGCTGTCAGACGCAGGCGTTGAGGCAGCTATAAACGCCGTCAAAGAAGGTGTAACGGAAATCGAACTCGAGATCGTGGCTGTAAAAACCATAGTTTCTGGTGGAGGAGGTCTCTCTTTTGTTCCCACAGTAGGCTCCGGGCCTAACTCAGCTCATGCCATGCGAAGGGCGGGCCAAAGACCAATCAGAAAAGGCGACCTCATACTATTGGATTTTGGAGCCACTTATGGCGGATACTATGGAGATGTAACGAGAACAGTAGCCTACGGCAGATTGGATACGAAGTCCTTTGATATTCTTTCAATAGCATTAGAAGCCCAAAGGAGTGGAAGAGAATTCGCCAGGCCCGGAGTGAAGGCCTGCGACATCGATACAGCAGTACGAAGGGTAATAGAGGAAGCTGGATATGGCAAATACTTTATACACAATACTGGGCATGGCATAGGGCTGGATCAGGAAGAAAATCTTCCCATCGGACCTAGAAGCCATATAACCATTCAACCAAGGATGACGTTTACCATCGAAGCAGGAATATACCTAAGTGGCACAGGAGGAGTGAGGGTAGAAGACACCGTGGTGGCTACGGATTCAGGAGTAAAGTCTTTTAATGACCTGAAACGGGAACAATTCCTTCAATGAAGCATTTAGACTGCATTACTACCAGCGGGACTACGCGGAAGAGCGTAAAACTGATTCACAGAGCTACTGGAAGATAGAAATCCAACCATAGACTCAAAGTACGTTCAATTCGAAGCTCTTCTTGAAAGAAGATCGGTAGACATTCGATCCGCAGATAGGGCTAGTGAGACAGCAGTTATGAATTTCAAATCTGAAAACCTATTCCAGCGGCTAAGGATTGCGTAGCTCAGTGTTTGCGATCAATCGATTGGCGTCATTAATCGGCTAAGATCAAAGATAGCTTGATCAGAGGATGATCAATCAAACTCCCTACTCGTACATATCCGAAGAGGAACGTTTACGCTAATGTTTCTCTTCCATGTGGAAGGCAGGATCTCAATTCTTTCTTCAGATGATATTTGATCTTATTCTCATTCAACCATGATATCAGGGCGGGTAGACGTCTCGCATAGAATGATCTGGGTACATCGCAGTACTGCATGCTTCCGATGATAAAGCGATCGACGAAGTCTCTTAGATTCCGAATTATTTCCTCTGGCCCCGTCGGGCTGCACATTGGTATGCAAGCAGACACCTCAAGTTATACTGGGGATAATTATAGCTCAAAGCGTTGTCTCTGAGTGTTTGGGGATGGCTGAAGAGATATCCGCTGAAGCTAAGAAGGAAAGTTTTGATAGCAGCCCTAGGCTTCGGAACTGGGTTGTCTGCGAGAAATGTACCTGCCGTATGAGGCGGTACATTGACTATCTAAGATCGGGAGAGTTCGAGATAGGGCAGCTTCAAAGAGTTCTCGTTTCATATCCAGGCTACTACCACTTGTATGCCTACGAGACTGGAACTGTAACCCCAATATTCATAGTAGCGAAGTGTGAAAGGTGCGGATTCGAGAAGAAGATAACGGATCCCGCCCTAACCGTCGAATATCTTCAAAGCTTAACGAAGCGAAAAGAAACAATTAGATTATGCTTCTGAATCAGCTCCGAAATAGCCAAGGTTCTGGCTAATACAGGTCTAGATCTTGACCTTCTCTATGCACCATCGTCCAGAATAGTCATTGAACCAGACGACGTAGTCTTCGTCACGAAGGCCCAGCTTCTCCCTAACCTTCTCAGGGATCTGAGTTCTCCCTCCACCATAAACCTTTGTGATGATTCTCTCCTGCCTATCCACGCATGTAGAACCTGCCTAGGCCACGGTGCAAACTACGAGTTAACTTATCAATTCAATCCTTTAAGATTTCACGTAGACTATACTGCGCAAAGGTAGAACGCTGCAGATGCATAGCATTTGCGTAATGGCAGCGTATTTCGGAGGAGCTTCCCTCGGGAAAGAATCGGGTAGCGCACTTTAGAGGAAGAGGTGAGATTCGAAGGCTGAAACGTGAAGAGTTGAAAGAGATCTTCAAAAAAGGTTTCCTAGACCGTGAAAAAAGCGGAAATAGTCTCCCAAACCGAGTCACGTCTTCTCGATGTGGACCGAGGTGAAGTCCTACGGAACACCCGGTACATACGGACATTCACCTTCTAGCCTTCTCAGCGTCTCCAGCCCGTAGTTCTCAAAGGGATTCGCGACGAGACTTGTGTGAGCGGCCATGGTCAAGGCCAAGAATTCCGGGTAGTGAATCGATTTTAGAATTCGGATTTTAAGGGTTTCATAATGCCCCGGAAGGACTACTCAATCTCAATGTACCCTGAGATCTACGTAGCTTTCAAGCTTCTCTGCGATCGTTCCGGCTACAAGCGTTTGAACGAGGCTGTTGAAGGCTTAATGCTTAGATGTATTAAGAACGGTTCGCTTGGGCTTCCGCCAATCCGCAGCCGCATGGAGAGGCTTGAGATGAGGATTAAACTCATAGAGGAAAGGGATATGATTAAGAAGGCTCTAGGATGGAAGAGCGTTGAAAATAGGGTTTCATAGCCTCGTGGCATAGAGCCTACTGACAGTCCTCTAGGAGGCTCAAAGATTTGAATGGCTCAAGATATGCGTGAAAGGTTGACTGAGAACTTCAGCCTTCGCTTGACGAAGAGGGACCTGGCGCTTCTAGTGAAGGTCAGTAGGGCTAGAGGCGAGGACCCCTCAAGCTTCATCAGGCGGGCTATGCGCATGGAGCTCGCTAGATTAGGATTCTTAAGCGAAGAAGAGATTCAGGCACTCGGAGTCTTGGATGAGAAGTAACATAAGGGGTCCGGGAAGGCCTCCATCGCTCCAGCTTGAGAAGCCTCGGTTCAAAGCTGGGTCGATAAGCCTGCCGGAACCGCTCTGGAAATGGCTTGAAGGACAGCAGAAGCAGTGGCTGGACCATCGGTAAGCGCGACTATCCGCCGAATAATAGTCGAGTATAGGAAGAGGGCCGATGAAGCGGATCATAGAGAAGCCTGAAGCTCACCGTATCCGTTGCGCACCAAAGAGTATTAAACGTAGAATAGCTGAGGGCGACCTTCTCGTCTTCGGGCAACGTTCCGCGCCACAAAAAATCAAGTTTAAACGCTTTCGATCCGCCTAAGAGGAGTTGCCCTCATAGATTCTCTCAATAGCCTCGCATTGCGAATCGAGAAAGATCTTGCAGGTCCAGCCCAAATCTCATCATTCTCGATATTCTCGCCATTTCATTCCCAGTCTCGATATTCGCGGTAGAGTTGCAATACTGCAACGAGAACCGTTCGAGAGACAGGCTTCTTCGGACCCTGGGTAACAGGCGACATGAGCCTTCAGACCTTCCCACTATTCTGAGATTTAATCAGCGACATCGTGATCGCCGCTGGAAAAGGGTTTGAGGAGATGAGATTAGATGAGAAGGAGATTTCTGATGGCCCTAGGGGTCATTGCAGTGATCGTTACATATGTGGAGCAGCAAACTAAACTCCGAATCAGGTTCTTAAATTGACCGACCGTCAGCGGATCCTCTGAGCTCTAGAATTTCTTTCAATCCTAAACCTTTCAACAACGCCCTTTGAACAAGAACCTAACAAGAAAAAATAGAAGAGGATTTAGAAGCCTAAGCGGTTGATCACGACTATGCGGGCTTCGCGGGCTTCTTCTTCGCCTTCTTCTTCGCCATCCTGATTCTTTGAGTCGATCAATAAGAGCGTTCAAATAAATAAGGATTGGTTATCTATTCCCCTGTAACCTTTTTCACCACGTCCTCTACAAGCTTGACCTGTCTAATTTCTACGTTATTCCAGAATGCAAAGCCTACCTCTATAAAGTAACTTTCCACAGCCTGCTGAGAAGGTGCCTCAACGACATAGAAGGTTAGATGGTCCGGAGTTGAGGTGTATGCGCTCAAAACCTTGATCTCATGTTTCTTGGCGACTTCCTCCCTTTTTGCAACAAGTCCCTTGAACTTCTTCATAACGTCTTCGTTGAACATAGGGCAAGATTCAGGGCTATGCTTCATGTTTATTAAGAAAATAGCCATTGCCGGATCCCGAGTTGATAAGGTATATCGTTTTCTTTTAAGGTTTATCTTCTAAACATGCTTGCTTTCTGTAGCATATCTCTATCTGCCTGACCGCCTGCACTTCGTATCTTCTTGGATTTTGTTTCATTCCGAAAAGCTGTAGTAAGAAGAGAGATCCTGTTAGGTTTACTCTCCTACGACTTTTTCCTCCTTACAACATCCTTAAAGAATCGATCGACTTTATTTATCTTGCATGTAACTGCCTAAGACAATGTACTTTCTGAATCTCCCCTCACCTAGCGTAAGCTATATTGTATCTATAAGTAGCGCAACACACTTCAAAAAAGAGGGGGTTTGCGGGGGACATCGCCACTCGCTGCTGGTTCAAATGTATGAGAAGGTATTATAGTGTACTAGGAAGGTCTTTTCGTCACTTTTGCCTCTGTCGTTTTACTCTGCTGTGGCATAGTTTCAATCGGTCTATGGTAGAATTGAAAGAGGAATACTAAGCAAAAGCTGAGTAGGCTTAACGAGGTTTCAATCGGAAGCTATGCGTCAATTTACATAAATACAGGGGGTAAGGGGTCTTGAGAGGCTGGAGATCCCTTACCTATCCTTCCTCTTCGCCTCTACACCGTCAAGCAATTTCGAAGATTTTGACAGCAAAAGCTTTTGAGCTGAAGACGCGAAGATCAGATTGGCGATCAGTTTTGGAGACTAGGCTTGCTGATTTCCTCAAGGCGGGTAAGGACTGGGAGAGGAAGCCTACTTCTGTTCCAGGTGTCTTCGTGCTTAGGATGCCTCCTTTCAAGGGTAGCCCGGCTAGGTTGGCTGTTGAGTTGAATCCAGCTGACGAGGCTGGTAGGCCTACTAGGAAGAGAGGTGTTCTACTGAGGTCTTCTACAGAGTTGGCTGAGTATAGGAAGCTGATGGAAGATGAGAGGCTTGCCTCTCTGCTCAAGAGTATAGACAGCCTGAGCCCGAAGCCTGTTAAGAAGGAAGAACGTGAACCCGAGATTATCGAGATTTAGTCGGCTGAACCATCTCATGTCGCTTCGAAA
>Ga0209725_1000901_pt1 | contig 17605 bp, 14 predicted proteins | sample I18A1metaG_FD_184145 | JGI IMG/M metagenome (GOLD analysis project Ga0209725, IMG submission 184145) | Lake sediment bacterial and archeal communities from Gulf of Boni, Indonesia to study Microbial Dark Matter (Phase II) - ​I18A1 metaG... | ecosystem: Environmental > Aquatic > Freshwater > Lake... | reverse complement strand
GCGTCGACGCCATCTGGATAGGCAACCCGAACTTCCTCCGCTTGGAAACTGTTGAAACGATAGTCGAAGAGATTACGCAGGGAAAAGGCGAATTAAAGGGGATTTCCTGCGAGAAACCCTTAGCTAGGAATGTGAAGGAAGCTGAAGAGCTAGTGAGGCTGATCAAGAAGGCCGGCATACCCCACGGTTACCTCGAAACCAATGTTTTCATGCCGGCTGTGGTCAGAGGAAAGGAGATCGCTTGGAGAAGGGGAGCCGCCATCTCGGGTCGTCCATACCTTGCAAGATCTGCTGAGGAACATTCTGGGCCACATTCAGCCTGGTTCTGGGTCGGTAAGAACACCGGCGGAGGGGTGTTGACCGATATGATGTGCCATAGCCTTGAAGGAGCTAGGTTCCTGCTAACCGGGCCAGACGAGGAGAAGGATTTCTTAAGGTTGAAGACCGTGAGCGCGGAGATCGCTACGCTTAAATGGTCGATTCCAAGATACGCTGAGGCCTTGAAGAAACGATTCGGACGCGAAGTCAATTACGTTAGAGAGCCCGCCGAAGACTACGCGAAGGCGGTGGTTACCTATGAAACGAAGGATGGAGACATATTAATGGCTGAGTCGACAAACTCTTGGTGCTTTATGGGTCCAGGTATGCGCCTCATATTTGAGCTGATAGGGCCTGAATACTTCATGGAGATCAACGATCTTAAACCAATATTGCATTTGTTCTTTTCACGGGAAGTGAGGGGTAAAGCCGGAGAAGACTTTGTTGAGAAACAGTCGGCGGAGCAAGGGCTTATGCCCGTGTTGGATGATGAATCTTTCATATATGGGTATCAATCTGAGAACAGACATATGGTTGAGTCCTTTCTGAAGGGTAAAATGCCTCGTGAAAACTGGTACGATGGACTCTTCGTAACAAAGATGCTGATGGCATGCTACATGTCAGCTGAAGTGAAAAAGAAGCTCAATTTCCCACCTCCCGGACTGGAGAACTTCATACCTAAAGTTCAGAAGGGAACGTTTGATCCTAGATCGGTCATTGAAGGCGTATAGAACGCACGCTTGCCATCGAATTGTAACGATTCCATAACCTTTTTTCTGTAGTCTATTACTCCTGAGAATTCCTAGCCGGTTACGACGTCGTTTATATTGACGTGCTCGATAGACCAGTGGAACAGGTGATCAGCCGATGGTCGTTAACGAAAAATGGTATATCAAGAACTCCGCAATAGTAGGTAAGAAGTTTCGAGAATTTCACGACAAAACTCTGGAGAGCGGCGTACTAGACAGAAAGACTAAGGAGCTGCTAATGGCAGCCTTGGCCGGCGCATTTCGGTGCCGCCACTGCACAGAAGCCCATATAAAGGGCGCCCTGGAGGACGGTGCGAGCAAGGAGGAAGTGGCGGAGGCATTATTGATAGCGGCTCTCGAAGGAGCAGGAACTCAGCTGTATTGGGCTGAAGACATATACGAAAAATATTTCTAACCAAATCGTAATTCCCCGGGATTTGCGGGGCAAGAATCACGTGAAGGGAGTAGAACAGTGAATGCATAAAGTGACTAGATTAAGCGCATTTCTTCATAATTTCCCTGAAAGACACAACTGTACGAGTTATATCCGCCCTTTTGAAAAGTGCTGATCCAGCCACAAGAACGTTAGCACCCGCTCTAATTATCTCTTCAGCATTGTTCAGGGTCACTCCTCCGTCAACCTGCAAGTCTGTTTGTAAACCAAGCTTAGATATCAAGCGACGAATTTCCCTTATTTTTCCTAGTTGGCTTGGTATAAACCGCCATTTGCCAAGCTCGAATAGATCTATTCCTACGACGGTCACGATGTCCAACTTTTCTATTACGTTTTCCAAAGATTTCGAAGGGGTGTTGGGCAGGAGCGCAATCCCAGCTTTGACCTTGCTTTGTTTTATGTAATCTATGATGTCTGTAGGGTTGTGAGCCATTTCAAGATGGATGGTGATTGAGTCGGCCCCAGCTTCTATGATCCTATCAATGCATTTCAAGGGATCAACAACATAGCAATGCACATCAAAGGGAAGATTGGTCAAATCTCTTAGAGAATGAATCACTAAAGACCCGAAGGAAATGAAATTCGCGAACGATGTGTCGATGATGTCGAAATGAATGAAGTCTACTCCGCTTTTTTCAGCCCTCTCAATTTCGTCTGCAAGATGCGAAAATTTTGCCGATAAGACGGAGGCGCCTATCTTGTATTTCATTTTCTCATTCTTTTGCCCAGATCTGAGTCGGGCTCTATGCTCTTCGATTAATTTGAGCTTAACATATAAAAACGATTTTGCTCATTCGAGCCGTATGAACCAATTGCCGCGGCTTCCTCTTCTTGCAGAAGGGGAGTGAACATACGCAACCTTTTCCGCATGCCCGAAATCATCGTCAAGGCAGTGATTTGTTCCGTGCTATTATGCGGATTATGGTATCGAAAGGCTTAAGAACGGTGCATCAATACTCAGTTTTCAGGGAAAATGACATGGCAACAGAGAAAGTTTCTAGAAGAGGATATGTCAAGTATGTCGGCGGTATAGTTGTCGTCGCTGTTGTAGCGGCTGCTGGCTACGGTATCTATGAAGCCACGAAGCCACCTCCAACCACTCCAACTCCGACACCTACACCTACGCCAACGCCTACGCCCACACCTACACCCACACCCACATACGACTATGTTACAACGTTCCCTACGCCTCCGGGAAAGACTCCTAAAGAAAGAGGGATCAACGGCGCTCTAATGTATCTCAAAGTCCATCCTGAAGCTAGAGACCATGAGTTCGTTTTGACGGCATCCCCTGGATCTGAAGGGAGCTATAAGCCAGAGTACTTCAAGGAATTCACAGATGCGACGGGATTGAAATACAAATGTTTAACGATCTCTTGGGAAGACTTCCTTCCGAAGTACATGGCTGAGTCTGTGGAAAAATCAGGCGCATATGATATATGCATTTTAATTCCGCAACACTGGCTCGGCACTTTCGTGGAGAAAGGATTGGTGAAGGATCCATGGACTGCACCAGCAAACTACTATCAGAGGTATCAGCCAGAGTGGGGAGTTGGTGAAGGACCCTGCCCACCCTTCCAAGCGTTTGTTACTGGCATGGAAATGTATATGGGGAAAATTTACGGGGCTGTGTACGACCACGACATATGGACCTTGAATTACAGGGCGGACTTTCTCGAGGACGAGAAAGAAAAGAAGAATTTCTACGACAAATACGGATACGAGCTGAAGCCACCCCGTACATGGGATGAGTTTAGGGACGTAGCTGAATTCTTCACCAGGCCACCCAAAATGTGGGGAACATGGGTTTACGCCACAGTGTTCTGGAATAAGAACAGCTATAAACAGCTTCTACACTCAAGAGGAGTCGATTACTTTGACGAGAACATGGTGCCCCTCGTTGACTCGCCCGCCGGAATAGAAGTAATCAAGTTCATGAAGGAGTTGGTTGACAAGTACAGTCCTCCGGAAGCCAAGACAGGGATCTGGGATATGGCGTACGACTTCTTTATGAAAGGAAAGATCGTCATGAAGATGTCTTGGTCTTCGCTGAAAATGGCAAGCATGGCAGTGTTTAAAGAAGAGCACGAGAAGAGGCACAAGACAGCTCTTCCCATCGGGTATCCAACAAAAGATGGACGTGTTAGGCATTCTGGACATGTCGGTCAGACGCATGTCATGTTCGTTAATAACTACTGCAAATATCCGGAGCTGGCTTTTGCGATGCTAACTTATTGGGCCGATCCGGAGGTTAGCACAAAGACCATAGCTGACCCGGGAAGTTTCTTAGAGCCATTCCGAACATGCCACCTTGAAAGTCCTTACGTGGTAGAGAGGTACGGCGGCAAATACTACACGGATGTGATAGGGGAAGTCTTGGATTGGTTTAGTCCAGACTACAACTTGGATGGGGCAACAGACTATGACGATGTCTTAACAAAGCATGTAAACGCGGCCATGATGGGTACTGAGGGACTCGAGGAGGCTATGAGAGCCGTCCACAACGAATGGGAAGAGATAACTGACCGCATAGGAAGAGAAAAGCAGATAGACGCCAACCGATCCTGGGGTCCACCCGAGCATAAAGGCTTCGGTCCAAAGCTTGGGCCATTGATGAATCCAGATCTTTAACCTCAACTCCTCTCCCACCTTTTTTCTTCAACTTCTAGATTCGGACGTTTTTTCGGAAGCGATGATTAAGTTACGACAAAACTCTTTAATACGTTACCACACAAGTGTTAACGCTGACACGCGAGAAAACTAGAATAGCGTGAATATTATTGAGGACGACTAGAAACTGGCGTCAAAAGCTCTCAGATTTCATAGATAACCCGAAGAATAGATTCTTGATTCTGTTAGGTCCTATACACGTTGTCCTCTTTTTGGTGTTACTCTTCCCGTTTCTACTCATGATATTTCTCAGCTTGTCAGGATGGGAACCCGGCAAAATTGCTTGGTGGCTGGCTCAATTCAATTATGGCACAGGTTTTCTTAAGGTGTTTGGAGACGCTAGGTTTATTTGGTCATTAGCTCGAACGTTTCTCATCGTTGCGCCTGCGGTAGGTCTAGAATTTGTTTTTGGTCTCATAGGTGCTCTATTATTTTCAAAAGCTTTCAGAGGGAAAAAGTTAATCGCAACTTTATTCCTGATGCCGATGTTTTTTATGCCGGTCGTCGTGGGGTACAATTTTTGGATGATATTCCAACCTAGAGGACCATTAAACTATATACTTAGTTTAATGCTGGGAGGAGCTGTTGAGATACCATGGCTATCGGAGAGATCGGCTGCCATAGCGGCTCTCATAATTAGCGATGTTTGGCAGTGGACGCCATTTATGTTTCTGATAATGACCGCGGGAGTACTCTCCTTACCCGAGAACCCGATAATGGCTGCTAAAGTTTTAGGGGCCTCTGACTGGCAGATCTTTAGGTATGTAAAGCTTCCTATGTTGAAGAACATAATTGTGATAGCGTTAATTATTAGGTTTATGGAGGCTTTGAAGCTCTTCGACCTACCTTTCATCATGACCGGTGGGGGTCCCGGCTTCCACACGGAAACATTATCGATATATGCGTTCGTCGTTGCCATAGTGAGCGGCAGGCTAGGATACGGATCGTCTGTCGCACTGATACTTCTAATCCTTTTCCTGCTGATTATTACGCCTGCCATAAGACCTATACTGAGGCGTAGATAACTGTGAGCGAAGAGGTTCTAGAAGAGAAACTAGGGATTTCGGGCTGGATCGTACTCGTAATTGGACTGATATTAACGCTGTTCCCTGTCTTCTGGATAATATCCACCTCAATAAAACCTATGGGACAATGGCTTACGTACCCCCCTGTTTTCATCCCAGAAACAATCGCGGTAGAGAATTATGTGAATATATTCACTGGGGCTGCGCTACTCACAACATTTGCGAATGTTCCCATGATCACCGATTCGATAGTAGACAGCGCGATATGCAGCGTGTTTGGAACGCTTTTTTCAATAGCCATCGGGGTCCTAGCTGCTTTTGGGGTTTCAAGGCATAGATTAGGCGGGGAGTTCTTCCCGGTGTTCCTTCTGGCAGCTAGAATGGCGCCTCCGATCGCTGCGGTAATACCGTTACTAATCCTATATTCCGTAATAGGGCTAGTTGACACTTACATAGGACTTATACTCGCCTATGCCTGCTTTACAAGTCCATACTCAACTTGGATGATCGCTAGCTTCATAGATGAAGTACCGATTGAGCTTGAACAATCAGCTCAAGTGGATGGGTTATCAACGATCGAAAGCCACTTCAAAGTCACTCTGCCTTTGATCAAAGGGGGCCTAGTCGCCACATCCCTCTTCGTATTCATACTTAATTGGAGTGAATTCCTACTGGCACTGGCTTTGACCCATGGCGATATAATCACCATACCGGTTCAGATAAGATCTTTCACGGTCTATTCAGGAATCCTTTATGGCCCACAATCTGCTTTCGGCGTAGTCGCTATAATTCCGTTGATAATCTTCTCTTTGATAATACAGAAGCATTTGGTGAGAGGGCTGACTTTCGGGGCTGTCAAAAGGTAGGGGGCGGAGGCTATCACAAAAATAGTGTTAGACAAATTGAGAAAGGAGTTTGGTAGACTCGTAGCTGTCAACGATCTATCCGTCGAGGTTGAAGATAAGAGCTTAGTTTCATTCCTCGGGCCGTCAGGCTGCGGGAAGACGACTACGTTAAGGATGATAGCTGGTCTAATCCGCCCTACCAGTGGAAGCATTTACTTTAACGACACCCTCGTGAACGAGTTAAAACCTCAAGAAAGAAAGGTTGGGTTGGTATTCCAGGATTACGCTATATTCCCAACCATGAACGCGTTCGGCAACATAGCGTTCGGTTTGAAAGTGAGGGGAATACCGAAAAACGAGATCCGCAGCAGAGTTATGGAAATAGCGGAGCTATTGCACATCAAAGATATTCTTGAAGTAACGCCTGGAAGAATGACTCAAAGCGAATTGCAGAGGGTAGCGGTCGCTAGGACTCTCATAACCAACCCTTCTGTACTTCTTTTAGACGAGCCCCTGAGCAACCTGGATGCGGCGTTCCGAGTTAGAATGAGAGCTGAACTGAAGAGATTACAGAGAGAGATTGCGCAAACCGTTATCTATGTTACGCATGACCAGATAGAAGCTATGTCGATGTCAGACAAGATAGCAGTAATGAACTACGGAATACTGCATCAATACGATACGCCATATGAAATATACAATCGTCCAAAAACCCGTTTTGTGGCAGGCTTCATAGGTAGCCCCCCGATGAACTTCATAGAAGGCACCTTCCTAGAAGATAACGGTGGGTTTCTAGACATAGGCGTGTCTAGGATAAACGTTTCAAAGTACGCGAATACGATAAGAAAGGAGAGCTCAAGCCCTGAAGTAACGGTCGGAGCAAGACCTGAAGATATAAGAGTGTTTCACAAAGAGGAATCGAAAGATTCTATCGAAGTTAACGTTGAGGCGTACGAGCCCATGGGGGACGAAGCCGTAGTCGACGTCAGCGTCGGAGGAACCTTGGTTAGGATTACGACGCCTACAACATTCTCAGCAACCCCAGGAGAAAAGAAGTACGTCGAGTTTGACACAGATAAAATTCATATCATAGACAGGAAGACCGAGAAAGTCATAGTCTAAACGGTAGCGATATCAAGGATATGGCCTCAATAAGGTTTGAGAACATAAGCAAAAGCTTCGGGAGGAAGAAGGTACTTAACGACGTAAGCTTCGAGGTTAAGGACAAGGAGTTCTTCTGTATACTTGGCCCACCAGGCGCTGGCAAAACAACCCTTTTCAGACTCTTGGCTGGCGTTGAAAAACCTGATGAAGGAAGAGTATACATCGACGATCAAGTAGTCAATGATGTTCCGCCTAGGTATAGAGACGTCTCCATGCTGTTCGAGACTTTAGCACTATTCCCAAACAAGACTGGGTTTGAGAACATAGCTTTCCCTCTAAGGATAAGAAAGATGCCGAAAGACGAGATCAAAGAAAAGGTGTTAACGATTGCGAGGTCCCTTAAGATAGAACATCTGCTGGACAGAGAGCCCAGGACGTTCAGCGGCGGGGAGAGGCAGAGGGTCGCCCTGGCTAAGACGATCATCAGAAGGCCTAAAGTCTTCCTGCTCGATGAGCCTCTAAGCAACATCGACGCTCTCTTAAGGCTGAATATGAGAATTGAACTCAAACGTCTAGCGAGCGAGCTTGGTCAAACGATAATGTACTCAACCCATGATCAAGCAGAGGCGACGTCCATGGGTCAGAGGATCGCGGTAATCGATAAAGGTGTAATTCATCAAATCGGAATCCCGAGCGAACTTTACAACCACCCGGTCGATAAAACTGTGGCGATGTTTATCGGCAGCCCTCCGATGAACTTCATAGAATGCGCGTACGAGGAGGAAGGAGACAAATCCTACTTGAGGGGGCCTTTCCAAGTGGATACGACGGAATATGCTAGATTAATTAGTGAAAACGCCACTTCAAACGAATTGATCCTAGGCGTGAGACCTGAGCACATCATAGTTTCAAAGGAACCAACATCAAGGAAAGTAGCTGACGGCATTATCACAAGTTTCGAGCCGATCGGTTCCAAAACAATAATCCACGTAAAGACTCGTGAGGACGTAACAATCACGGCGGTAGGATTGCCGTGGGGTGATTATTCCGTAGGAGATAAAGCGTGGATAGACTTCGAGCCTGACAAGTTTCATGTCATAGACAAGAAAACGGATAAAGTGTTGCTATGAGACCTAGGACGAGGGATGGCTGATGTATGAAGAGTGGGGCACTATAGCGCTGCTAATTATAGGGCTGATAATCTTGACCCGAGCGTACTTCAAAGCTCCGGGAAAGGTCATGAGGAGGATAATTCTATTCTTGGCTGTATTCGGCGTCGTATATGGAGTTTATCACCTGATCACTTGGAATTACCCGATCCTATTCCATCTATGGTCTACCGGCGCCATATTCATCTTGATTCTTCTAATAATCGCGGGAATCAAATAGATGTTAAAGCCCCTATAAGTAAACGAAACAATAAATATAGCAAACCGGGGTTCCTTTACAACTCGAAAAGAGGTCTTTGAATGTGAGGTCGAAATATCCAAACCTGTTCAAACCAATATGGATAAAGGATGTGGAAGTAAGAAACAGGATCGTCCACGTTCCAACGGATATAAGCTCCGGGAACGCAGACGGCAGTGTAAACAATAGAGTTATTCATTACAACAGTGAGCTTGCCAAGGCAGGAGTTGGCTTAATTATATTAGGTGCAACAACTCCCGAAAGCCTTACGGGCCGCCCCACGGTAACATGTTTAGTAGCCGACGGCGATAACTACATCCCGGGTCTCCATAGACTAGCGAGAAGTATGCAGCGCTATGGCGCTAGATGCGCTGTGCAGATTCAGCATCCCGGCCGCCAAGCAGCGATGCCGAGAACTGGACAGATTTCGTGCAGTGACCTTGTAACCGATCAGCCGGGATCGGCAGGCCATGAGATAGTTTACGCGGAAGTTGAAAAGAAAGGTAAAGTAGCAAGAGCCATGCTTGTCGAAGAAATCTATGATCTGATAGAGAAGTATGCTGATGCAGCATGGAGGATCCAGCAAGCTGGGTTTGACATGGTGGAGTTGCATGCGGCACATGGATATCTAATAGCCCAATTCATGAGCGCTTCGACGAATTTGAGAAACGACCGGTTCGGCGGATCATTTGACAATAGGATGAGGTTCCCACTAGAGATAGTTCATAGAATAGGAAAGAAATGCGGGGAAGATTTTCCGATTCTATTCCGGTACTCAGCCGAGGAGTTTGTGCCGTCTGGTAGAACACTTGAAGAAAGCATCAGGATGGCCAAGCGCCTAGAGGAAAATGGTGTAGCAGCGTTGGATATAAGCGCTGGAACGTTCGACGCCCCAGGCCCTGTTATGGACCCAATGTACTACCCGGAAGGGTGGAACACTTACTCAGCAGAGGCGATCAAGAAGGAGGTTTCAATCCCCGTCATCACTAGCCACAGCCTACGAAACCCAGAATACTGTGATAGGATAATCGGCGAAGGAAAAGCCGATATGGTTGGGCTTTCTCGCCAATTCATTGCTGATCCATACTGGGCGCTTAAGGCGTATTACGGTAAAGAAAAGGAGATCAGAAGGTGCATCTCGTGTCTTGTGGGATGCTGGCAAGAATCACTGATGGTTCAACATGAGATTAGCTGCGCTATAAACCCAGCAATGGGCGACGAGAGATTTTGGGATATAAAGAAAGCATCGAAGAGCATGCGGGTCGCTGTGGTTGGAGGGGGAGCCGCTGGAATGGAAGCGTCCAGACTAGCGACGATAAGGGGTCACAAAGTCGCCCTCTTTGAGAAAGAGAGCGAGCTTGGGGGTGCGATGAAGTACTGTTGTATGGTTCCAGGGAAAGCCAAGATGAGGTGGTACTTTGACTGGATAAGGGAGCAGATCAAGAGGTTGAACGTCGATGTTCATTTGAAAACTGAGCCATCCGTCCAAGAGTTGAGTGAATATGACTTAGTACTGGTTGGCACCGGAGGCAAGAGCCTCGGACCGAACATACCAGGAATAGAGAAAGCTGTCAATTTTGAGGATGTCCTGAGATGCAATAGATTCGACTGCCCGTGGCATCCAGGAGACAGGCCAGGCCCAGTTGAAACGGGTCAAAAGGTATTGATATGGGGAGATCACTTTGCAGGCTCAGATACGGCCGAAGCGCAATCATTTGCAGGAAAAGATGTCACTATCGTGACTGAAAACAAGAACTTCGCTGCAACCATGGAGCCAGTGCATAGAGATGTATTGATGAAAAGGCTTGCGGGAAGAAACGGTGAAGCCTTGACGGGTAAGACGGCCCAGATCCCGGTCAAGATACTGACCCAGTCAACAGTGTATAGAATATCAGGCTCAGAGGTTACGATTGAAGACAACGAGTTCAACAAGATACAGCTGTATGCCGACACCGTAATCTTAGCCCATGTAAGGCCGGTAGACGAACTGTACAAGAAACTCGTTGAGGCAGGCCTGAAGGTAGCTAACATGGGGGACTCGGTCAGAATAAGGAACCTGAGAGGGGCTGTCAAAGACGGAGCTCACTATGGTCTAATCGTAGATGAAGGCATGTTTATGAATGCGAACAAGCATCTCGCTCGCGGCCTACCAGTGGATGTAAATATCTGATGGTTTTCGGCTTAACGCGATTAAAGGGGCTATGAACCGGCAGGTTTAGAATACAACCAGAATATTGATCGCATTCACGAATATTCGCGCTCCGACAGGCTAGGTCAATGATGACATAAAGGCATTTACCCAGCGCAGGTGAAGATTTTCTGGGAAGTGTTACATGCAGATGACCAGCCTTATAGAGAAATTGAAAGTTGAGAAGCATCCTGATGTCGTTACAATGCATGACTTCTTCCTGGACCATTTTGTAACTTACACAGCGGAGGGGGGGACCGTCGAATCTTTTATGAAGCGCGTCAAAAGTTTGTCCAGATCGGGTGGTGGACAACTTACTGGAGAAAGTAAGCAAGAAATCTTGAGAGGTGGCAAGAGCTTCAACTCCGCCTCGGCGTTGAGCTCATTGGGCGCGAGAGTTCATTTCATCAGTAGGACGAGCCCCTTAGGCCTCTACCTCATGAAGTATTTCTTGAAAGGGAAGAAAGTAGATCTTTCCCATGTGAAGACAGACGGAGAGATGGCGATGACCGCAGCGATCGAGATGAAGTACAAGGGTCGAATGTTCAATGCGATGGTTAGTCATCTTGGGTCCGTTAGAAACTTCGACTTTGATGATCTTACGCCGGAAGACTTGGATACGATTAGAAAAACGGACTATCTTCTCCTTACAAATTGGAGTTTGAACTCAAGAGGTACCGATCTTGCAGATAGACTACTTAATTTTGCAGTGAAGCTACCGTGCATAAAATTCTTCGACCCAGGCGATCCCGGGGTGCGTCCTAAAGATATACCGGATCTTGTGGAAAGGGTTCTCCTAAAACCTAATTTCGACGTCCTTGGCGTGAATGAAAGTGAAGCCGTCTACTTTGCGTCATATTTCCATCCTGAATACTTGAAGAAAAAAGGTGACATAGTAACCTTTGGGAGGAAATGCGCCTCAATCCTAGCTGAAAAATTGAAGAAAAGGGTGGACCTACATACCTCTCGATTTACAGCCACGTTTGAGGGAGGTAAGGAGGCTATTGTCCCTACCTATAAAGTGGATGTCTTACGAGTAACGGGAGCGGGTGATAGTTGGCAAGCTGGCAACGCCTACGGCGAATTGATAGGCCTAGACGACTATGAAAGATTGCTGTTTGCTAACGCTGTAGCCGCTTACTATATTTCTAATCCTGCAGGAAAGCATGGAACAATTCAAGATATCATTCACTTTATTAAAACTAGCTCGTTGAGAAAACTTTGAACCTATAGTCAATTGATCGTCGGGGGCTAAGACAAATACCTCTTCCTTTAGTTCAATTCATAGATTCCTTGGAAGAACCGGGCCAAGCCTTTTACAAATTCAAGAAGGTAACTGCGTACATCTTCGACTTGGACGGAACTATAATCGATTCGGACTTACTTCTATTAAATGCGTGGAAGCACGGTTTACATAGGTTAGGAAAGAGGATCGAAGATCACGAGATAATGAAGTATTTTGGGATGTCTACTGAAGATATCGCTAGGCTTTTGTTGGTAGATGATCCCAAGAATATGGATAATCTCATGAAGTATAGGGACGAGTATTTTGATGCGAATTGGAAGGATTTAGTAGAGCCGATGCCTGGATCGGCAGACGTCTTAAGCTACTTGAATGAGCGCGGATTTGGAATTGCAATAGCCTCCTCAAACCCAAACGAAAGAATAAAGATGATTCTAAAGAGATTTCATTTGGATGAATATGTTGATGTCATCATCGGCCGTGATGATGTAGAAAGAGGGAAGCCCGATCCAGACCTAGTGACCGAAGCGGCAAAAAGGTTAGGTTTACCAACGGCAAGCTGTACATATGTCGGTGACAGCATCTACGATGTGATTGCGGGTAAGAGGGCTGGTTCTCGAACGGTATTGTTCGTTAGTAGGCCGACAAGAATAGAGTCATTAGGAGTACGACCAGACCATGTGATACATGCGCTTGTCGATCTAAAACAGATAGTTTGAATACAAAACCTATAGGATCTCACATACGATAACGATAGCTCATTAGTTCTCCTACTCGCGGTCTGAAGCTTGGACTCTTAAGCATATGCTTTCAAGAACTTGTACGCTTTCTCCACAGCAACTTCTCTAGGTAGAATAGGTTCTTCTATTTCTGCTGATAGCACATAATCATACCCAGCTTCTCTTAATGCGTCTATCAATCGGCCCCAATTTATGTTTCCGTAGCCTGGTATCCTGAACCTCCAACTTTCACTGGGTGCCCTGAAATCGTTAGAAAAAGCCAGTAGACCCGCTTCGGCCAATCGGTCAGCCAGAATTTCCACATCCTTCGCGTGCACATGAAAAATTCTGTCCCCAAATTTCTTTATTGGTATCGTTGGGTCGATTCCTTGCCAAACGTAATGGGTGGGATCATAATTGAACCCTAGATTCTTTGAATCTATTTCCCTCAACATTCTTTCAGCTGACCTTAAATTGTAAACGAGATATCCGAAATGCACCTCGACGGCGATCCTTACCGCGTGCTCTGCAGCAAAGTCTACAATATCGCCAAACACAGAGGCAAACTCCGCCCATGCCTCCTTGACCTTTAGGACATTGGTCACAGGATGAGGATACAATGTCTCAAATGGAATATTCAACCCAGAGAACGTATTGACGATGCCTATCTCAAGCTGCTGCGCAGCCTGCACAACTTTCTTGAATTTAGAGTTTATTTCATCCCTTTTCTTGAGATCAGGATCTATGTGGTTACTGTGATAGCTAAGTGAAGAGGGCATAATCCCATATTTGTCTATGGTACTTCTGACCTCATGCGCTCGCCCCTTGATTACGTCGTCAGCGTCTACATGCTTTTTGGCGGATATCTCCACAGCTTCATAGCCTATCTTTTTCAGGTATCTCAATACCTTTTCAAGCGTCCATCCTTCAGTCGGTTCAAAAATAGCGGTGAATATGCCGACTTTCAATTTCTTTCGACCACATTAGTTCTATTCGACAATTTTGAGCTTAGAGTCGTACGAGAAACGAACAACCGCACTATTTGGATTCAGTTCTTATATGTTCTTCCAAAGAGATGCGTCGTGATCTCTCATACTACATCGACCCACTTTCCTTCCCTAAAGCTTCTTACGATCGCCTCAACTAGTATGATCTCTTCATATCCGTCGATAAAGGTTGGAAAGTCTCTATTTTCCTTTCCCGTGACTATCGTTCGATACACATTCCTCAACAGATTTTTGAAAGTATCTGGGTATCCTTCTCCCAACCCGCCTGGCGACATAGCGTAAGCAGCGCTTTGAGGTTTAAGTAAGTTGAAATCTTTTTGAACTTCGCCACTTTCTCTTTCACGTCTGCCAATCCATAGTTTGTTAGGTTCCTCCCCACACCAACGCAAGCTTTGTTTTGAACCATTGATTTCAAAAGTAATGTAGTTCTTTCTTCCAGCGCAGGTTTGAGAGCCTATAAACAGGCCTTTTGTGTCACCGTCAAACCTGAGTAAAACCGTTCCATGGTCTTCGGTATCAATCCTAACTTTCTCGTATTCTCCGATCTCTCCTTTAGCCGTGAATGTCAATGTCTCTCGCTTTACAGGTTTCTTTCTTACTTGTATGAATGTTGAAAAATCAGCCATCACCCTTCTAATCTTCTTCCCTGAAACGTGCTGAACCATGTCAAACCAATGCGTACCAATATCTGCTATAACCCTTGACTCTCCTCCCAGCTTCGCCTCAACTCTCCAGTTGTAGTCTGTGTCGAAGAAAAGCCAATCCTGCAGGTATGTCCCATGTATTAGATAGATGTCTCCTATTTCTCCATCTTCGATCATCGCTTTTGCTTGTTGAACCATCGGGTAGTAGCGCATATTGTAGGAAACAGCGTTGACTACCCCTTTACTTTTGGCCATGTTAAGAAGATCCTGAGCCTCTATGCGATTCATCGCAAGGGGTTTCTCGCAGACAACATGCTTATCATTCTCTATAGCTTTCTTGACCATCTCATAATGCAAATAGTTCGGAGTACAAACGTGAACTACGTCTATTTCCTCGTCCCGCAGCATGTCATCAAAATTGTAGTATGTTTTGTTGATACCGTATTTTGAGCTAAGGTTTTGTGCCAGCTCTTTAATGCTATCGGATATTCCAACTAGCTCAATATTTCCAAGCCTTGATAGCGCTTCAATGTGAAAAGGTGCTACAAACCCGGCGCCTACTATTCCAACCCCAATTTTTTTGATCGACATAGCGGTCTCCCTTTAGCGAAATGTTATCTATCGTAAATAGCTCTTTTGGTTGCAGACACTATATGAAAAGTTATTTAATCAACTTGCAATGTTTTTAACGTCGAAATGGAAGGAGAAAATCCTAGATGTCCTTGATCCAAAATACGAAGTCAGAATTGTATAATATACTCGCAAGCATCTCGGGTTCGAACAACGTTACGGAAGAGCCTGCTGATTTGATATCGTACTCGATGGATTCAAGTCCTGAACCTGCTAGAATTCCCAAGATCGTTGTAAGGCCCGGCTCAACCGATGAAATATCTCAGATTCTGAGAATAGCAAACAGACATAGGTATCCAGTTGTTCCACGTGGAGCAGGAACATGTGCCGGTGGGGGCGCGACGGCTTTACAGCCCAATTCCATAATCCTTGACCTCACAAGGCTTAACAAAGTGCTGGAGATATCTGACGTAGATTTGACCGTAACAGCTCAAGCTGGGATAACATGGGGAGCTTTGTTACGCGAAGCGGCGAAAAAAGGGTATAGGCCGCCGTTTTTCTCTACGGAAAGTGGGTTTTCAGGTACCATAGGCGGCGCGATATCAAGCGCATCGATGGCTTCACAGGGGGCGACAGTAGGCGGATCAGCCGCAGATAACGTAGTGACGTTAGAGGTAGTCCTACCTACGGGAGATATTATACGCACCGGATCGGACGCTTTGCCAAAAGGTGGAAAATTCGCTAAGATATGCAACGGGGGAGATCTAGCAGGCATATTTCTAGGTTCGATGGGTGTTTACGGGATAATCACGGAAGCGACCTTCAAATTGGAACCGCTACCCGAATATTCAGCTTTCGGCGCCTACGTCTTTGACAGGTGGGAAGACGGAATCAACTTCGCGCTTAAAATGATAAAAAACAAAATTCCTGAAACATTAAACGCAATCCCCGGAAACCGAGCTGTGAAGAAATCCTACAACATGGATAAACCCGTAGCGTTCAAGTTCGTGGTCGAAGGAAACGATGAAGTCATCGTCAATAGAAGAAAAGGGCTGGCTGATAGGTATGCCCAAGAAGAGAAAGGCGTAGAGGTAGAAGATGCTGTCAAGAAGACCAAAGAGTGGTGGGATGACTGGGGGAACAGACTAACCAAGATCGCTGCCAAATATGAAATGATGTGGGGCATGATATGCCATCGAATACCTCTCAAGAAGTTACCTCAAGCGCAGGCAACGGCGGACGAATATTTCTATAATGAAATGAAAATAGACGACTACAACATAAAACTGGAGGTTGGAGCATACTTCACAGAAATGAGACCGGCGCTGGGCTATTATCCATACATCTTCTTTGACGATAGCGACCCAGTGATCAGAAAGAAAGCTTGGGAAGTATGGGATGGATGGTTTGAAAAATGTATCATCACATATGGCGCTTGTCCCTACTGGTTAGGGTATGGATGGGCTCGACACACAATTCCCAAGCTTAGAACCCCTGTGTACAATATGATGGTAACACTAAAGAAAGCATTAGATCCGAACAACATCCTAAACCCTGGGCTGTTTACATTCTAGGGAGGGCATCGATACGGAACTGGAAAAGTATAAGAAAGACGTGTACAAGTGTACGCGTTGTGGCTATTGCCGTGAAATGATTAGAGATAGGGATGGCACATATCTAATATGCCCCGTCAGGGAAATAATGGGATTCGAGTCATATTATGCTAGGGGTAGGATGCTACACGCTAGACATATACTTGAAGGAAGAATGACAGCCAACCCCGCGCTTGCGGAACGAGTCTATAGTTGTATGACATGCTATAACTGTAAAGATCATTGCGGAGCAGAAATAGATCTCGTATCCATCTATGAAGCTATGCGAGAAGACCTGGTGAATGCGGGGTTTGGGTTGGATGAGCATAAGAGATTCGTGGGAAGCGTGATGGAGAATAAAAATCCCTATCTCGAACCGAAGGCGGATCGTCTGAAATGGGCTACCGGAACTGGACTGGACATCGAGGGAAAGCTCATCTACTTTGTAGGCTGCACCTCTTCCTATAGAAGACAGGAAATTGCAAGGGCCACAGCGAGGATTCTGGAGCGTACGAAAAGAGACTTTAGAATTCTATCCGATGAATGGTGTTGCGGGTCACCGTTGCTGAGAACAGGGTATAAAAAACAGTCATTAGAGTTGATTCAACACAATTTGAAAGCCTTTGAAGACGCAGAAACGATAATTACATCTTGCGCTGGATGCTACAAGACAATCAAGTTCGACTATCCGAAGATTGCGGATGGAGTAGAAATTAACGTCCTCCACACTTCAGAGTATCTACTATCGCTAATAAAGGATGGCAGCTTAGAATTCAACAAGGAAGTAAAAGAAGTTGTCACTTATCACGATCCATGCCATCTGACTAGAGGGGGAGGAGTCTACGAGGCCCCAAGGGAAGTCTTGAAGTCGATTCCCGGTATAACGTTCAAGGAGATGTATCCTAAGGGGAAGAATTCATTATGCTGTGGAGCGGGGGGAGGTGTAAAATCCGGCTTCAAAGACTTGGCTGTCAGAATCGCAGAGGAGTTCAAGATCAAACCCTCGGATGAATTGGGAGTCAACACAATAGTCACAACATGTCCGTTCTGCAAAACAAACATGATTGATG
>Ga0209725_1000900_pt1 | contig 17610 bp, 12 predicted proteins | sample I18A1metaG_FD_184145 | JGI IMG/M metagenome (GOLD analysis project Ga0209725, IMG submission 184145) | Lake sediment bacterial and archeal communities from Gulf of Boni, Indonesia to study Microbial Dark Matter (Phase II) - ​I18A1 metaG... | ecosystem: Environmental > Aquatic > Freshwater > Lake... | reverse complement strand
CCATTTTCCTTCAATGTAACGAAGTCGATATCCGCTATCCTTCTAAAGAACGGCTCCCTGTTGGAGCTTGGGCAGTGCAGCCTAAATCCTCCACCACCAAATGTAGCTACTTCAAGAGGCTTCGCTGCTACACCTTCAACAAATTTTTCAGGATACCTAAAAGCCCAAAACGCCGCGATAGTCTTCTTCATCTGGAAATCATTCAGGTTCACGTAGTCTGGAATTCCTATTTCTCGTCTCAATTCTCCAACATCTACAAGAGATTGAAGCGGAGCTTTCGTCGTCAGCCTCTCCTGCGTAATGGGATCCTCGTATACAACGTATGATTGACCGGCGTTGTTACGGTCTTCCATTCTCCACGCCTCTTATCCTGAGGTGAGTTGATGGCCCCTAATCTTTCCTTTGTCCAAGGTTATGATCGCCCCTCTTAGAATCCCCTCGGAATATTCGCTTCCAGGATTTATGCATAGGGTTCTCCCAATATGTACGACCCCTCTACTTTCATGTATGTGACCGAAAAGCCCTAGGAGGGGCTGGTACTTTTCTATGCTGGTTTTTACTGCTACGCTGCCTGCGCCGTACGTTACAATTTGGCCTGACTTCATTACTGGTTTGGGTGGGCGGACGGACGTGTCTAGTAGAGGACATATGTCAAGCTGGGAGTCTTTTGGAGGTGAATGGAGATTGAAAATGCAGTTCTTCACATCTTCAACTTTGGATACCATAGCTTCGATGCTCTCGGCCAGCTTCTCTTCACTAACCTCGCGTCGCGTTCTCCACGGAGTAGGATTACTTAGGCCCGAGCTTATCATCTCGTGGTAGTTGTCTATTCGGCAGACTTTCTCTTGAGCGTTTATGACGAAGTCTGAACTGTTCAATATCTCCTCTATCTCCAGAGGATCATCGTTTCCTCCCGTCAAGTAAACTTGGATGCCGCTCTCTCTCAGTCTCTCCTCGATCAGCGTGATCCATGAATTCAACCTCTCTCTCATCAGTTTGAGAAAGAGTTGGTCAACCTTCTCCTTAGAAAGTTCATCTATCTCCTCGGAGTCAGTTCTGTAGGGATAATAGCCGCTATCACTGATATTTCTCTCCAAAGCCTGTATCTCTTCTTCCGTTTTCAGCACGTATTTATTGCCTAGGAAATCAGCTAGGTAGGTGCTCTCAGATTGTTTCACTATTGGAACTACCATTTTGCCAGTTAAATCTCCTCCAAGGATTAGGGCCTCTACTTGGTAAAACTTCCCTGCATTGGTAAACTTTCTAAAGGCTCTATCCGAACCGTGAATGTCCGTTGCATAAAAAATCTTGGTCAAAATATTCGCCGCTATCGCGCTAACTCAATGGTAGACCACCCTTTTCTGGTGAAGTATAAGTCTTACGAGAGGTTCAGAGTACTATTACATTAGTCGCAGTCTGGTGCTTCTGTCGTGTGTTGTTGCAGCGAGAGGAGCAGGATGGGAACATACTTCTCAAGCTATCACTACAGGTTCTCCTCTAGTGACAGATTTCATGAGCGCGTCTGTCGCCTTCACTACTGCCAATCCGTCTTCTCCACTGGGGGTTGGCTCCGTGCCCTGCGCTACGCAGTCAAGAAAACGGTCAATCGTTGGCTTTGGATCATCTTCTAACTTCGAGTATCTAATCACTTTCACACTCTGAGAGAATACCTTCAGCTCTATGTCCCTATCCCACCTAAACTGCACGAAGCCTTTACTCCCATTTATCTCGAGATCTTGCTTGAAAACCTCTGGCATGGTTTCAGGTAATGTCCACGAAGAGTGCAGACTGGCGACAGCGCCGTTCGAAAACCTAATGACGGCGTGATAGAAGTCTGGAACATCTAGGTTAAGTTTCTTCAATACTTCACTTCTAGATACGGCGTAGACGCTTGAGAATTCGCTGCCTATTAGATACCTAGCTAGATCCAACGTATGGCTCATAAGAAAATACGCCACATTAGACTTACCGCTCCAGCCCAACATTTTCAAGGGAACGGACACAGAGTTGCTCAAATCCTGATAGATATAGAACGGTTCACCTATGCTTCCATCTCTCAAAGTATTCTTAATGTCCAAAAATGGGGGCAAAAACCTATTTTCGAAAAATACCATAAGCTTGACCCCGTATCTGCGGGAAGCTTTCACCATTTCTTCAGCTTCTTCGATATCCGTAGCCAGTGGCTTCTCAACTAGAACGTGCTTCCCCGCCCGGGCTGAGACAACCACGGGTTCTTTATGTGCAAAATCGGGGGTAGCAACAATGACAGAATCAACTCTCTGGTCTTCAACCATGTCATCCACAGAGCGGAAGCATTCGACATTGAATTGCTGGGAAACCTTCCTTGCTTTGTCTAGGTCCACGTCGGTTACACCTACTAGTTTGCAGTTCGGATGTTGACTACAGATCCTTGCATGCCATGTTCCGCGAAGCCCAACTCCAATTACTCCAACCCTTACCTTCGTCAAGCCTGTCTCCCTCCCGGGATTTTCCCATCTCACGAGTTTAGCTCGCAATACGCAACTGTATACTTAACAGCATGTCCCTAAATTCTTTCGCTCAGCGTCGTTTTGTTGGCAGCGTCAAGTCTGAGAAGTTTGAAAACGGACTCTTCGGTGTAAGTGAAGCAGAAACTTACCTCTATTCGATACATCGGTTATTAGAGTAATGCGACGATAATTGCATTAGAAATGAAGTTAACAGCGCTATCGTTCAGGAAAACTGTTATATAGTTAAAAGCTCCGTAACCGGTAGGCGATAGAAAATGGCCAAGAGTCCTTCCGCCTTTCTAAGAGAAGCAACCGGATTGATAAGGGAATGGTCAACGGTTGACGCATTCTACTACAATGTACTCACAATAGGCATATTTGGATGGGTTTCAGTTCTGCTTTTCCTGACGACGCCCTACGCTTATCCTGGCGGTAACATTCCATTAGCGTTCGCTATAACCGGCATCATGAACGCTATTGCATCTGTGGCTTTTGTGTTGCTAGCTGTTTCAATGCCACGGTCTGGTGGCGAGTACGTCTTTCAGAGTCGTGTACTGCACCCTGCCCTTGGTTTCGCGATCGTTTTCACGGGGTGGGTGGTATGGAGCATGAACTGGGCAGCATGGAATATGCATGCCATCATGTGGTTGGGCGTCTATCCATTATTGAGCAACCTCGGAATCATCACCGGCGATAGTGCTTGGTTCGACATGGCAGCATGGGCTACGTCTACCACAGGGATCACGTTGATCAGCGGAGTTTGGTATACAGTAATCTTCGTAGTGCTCTTCGCCGGAATGAAGGCTTATGCAAGACTTCAATGGCTCCTGTTCTGGGGAACCGTCACGGCAATCGCGATCTTCGTCGGAATATCCGCTCTTACTACGGAACCCACTTTTGAAGCGGCCTTCAACAGTTTCATGTTGAAATATCAAACGGACCCCAACTTCTACCAGGTAGTCATCGATACTGCAAAAACGGCTGGGTTTGAGGTAAACCCACAATTTAGTTTGACAAATACATTGGGCGTGGTTCCTATAGTATACATGTGGTTCATATGGTTCTACTGGTCGACCTACAACCTGGGCGAGATAAAGAAGGCTGACACGGTAAGGAACCAAGTTGTCGCGCAGAGCGGATCTGTACTACTGGTCATGGTATTCTTTCTTTTCATGTCAATTGCCTTCATAGGTATGATAGGTTCAGACTTCATGTACGCTCTGGCTTACCACTGGAACGAGGGAACCGAGGTTATAGGCGTATTTCCAACCGATCCTGCGTTTACGCTATTTCCTGCTATGGTGACAGGTAGTGTACCACTACTGATCGTATTTATGATAGGCATAATGCTAAACGTTACGCAGTATCCATTCAACTGCGCTATAGCACCCACTAGGATCATGCTCGCCATGTCATTTGACAGGGTTCTTCCAGCACGCGTGGCAGACGTCCACGAGAGATTTCACATTCCTCACGTAGCGCTCATAATAAACTACATCCTCGGGTGGATGTGGTACTACTTGATAACATTCACGGGAGTTTCAGCTTGGCTCACGTCTGTGATGGCTATTGCTTCCGTCAGCATCGGCGCGACTTTACTCAGCGCGGTGCTTCTACCATATAGATGCAAAGACATTTACTCAGCTTCACCAGCCTCGAAGTACAAGATAGCCGGAATTCCCGTAATTTCAATCTGCGGTATAATCGGCTTCATCTGGAACCTGATAATGCTGTACTTCTACTTGGTAGTTCCCGCTTACGGTGGAGGAAACTGGGTACCTGTAGGCGTGAACGTTGCGATACTCATTGCCGCATTCATTTACTACTATATAGTCCGTTGGTACAGAACCAAACAAGGAGTTAACATAGACCTAGCCTTCAAACAGATACCGCCTGAATAGACCTTTGATAGTTTGGAGTTCAGGCGCAGACGTGTGAAGAGGCGGAGCTATTCCTCGTAGGGCTCTAGATGCGATTCAGCATCAGGTACCTAAAGACAACTGAGAACTTGCTGGTCGGAAGCATCTCGGCTTCTCTAGCTTTTGACTAGATCAAACATATCTGCAGGACTTTCTGCGAGGCACTAGCATTGATGGAAGAAACGCCCCATATAGAGCATAGAATCGAGAAGAAACCTACCTTTGTGAAGATCTCCATCTAGATGTGTGAATGTTCTGCACTTTGACACTGGTCAACTCCACGCGTCCTTCAAGACCTTTCCAGCCCTAACTCCCGTAAGTTCACCTTCTCTCACCGTAAGCTCTCCATTCACAAGGACGTACTGTATGCCCTGAGAAAATTTGTGAGGGTCTTCATACGTGGCCATGTCTAGAATATTCTCTTGATCAAATATCACCATATCCGCTGCCATTCCTTCTGCAATTAAGCCTCTATCAGTCAACCCGAGTTTCTGCGCTGGAAATGACGTCATCTTCCTGATAGCCTCTTCCACCGTGAACAACCTCTCTTCTCTAGCGTATCTACTGAGAACGCGTGGGAAGGTGCCATAGAGTCTGGGATGAGGTCTGCCCTTGCCCGGTATCCCGAGACCATCCGAACCGATCATCGAAGCGTGGTGTTTGATTACAGTTCTAACATCGTTCTCGTCCATTTCGAACGATATCATCTGTGTGTTTGGATCTGCAATTAGTAGATCGAGGAAAACGTCATATGGTGATTTTGATCGTTTATTCGCGATCTCTGCTAGGTTCTTTCCTTCCAGAGTATGATCTTTCTCATGCAGAGAAATCATAATGTTCTCAGAACCGTTGGTCTTGAGTTCACTAGATGTTTCAAGTTCATCTTTTATTTTCTCGCGACTTTGCTGGTTCTTCAGCCGCTCAACCATCTTTTCCTGGCCGCCTTCGAGTACCCAGACGGGTAGAAAGGTCCGTAGTACTGTACTACCGGCCGTGTAAGGATATACATCGCACGTGACATCAAGTCCTTCACGTCGGGCTTGTTCGATCATCACCAGAGTCCTTCCCACGCTTCCCCAGTTATCTCTTCCAGCAGCTTTGTGATGGGATATCTCTACAGACACACCGGACTTGAACCCGATCTCTACGGCCTCTTTCACGGCCTCTATCAATGTGGGTCTATCCTCTCCTCTGATATGTGACGCATATATGCGACCGAATCTCTTCACAACCTTGCACAGTTCGACCAGTTCATCGGTCTCAGCGTAGCTCCCAGGTGTGTATATCAGCCCGGACGACATTCCTAGGGCACCATCAATCAATGCCTCTTCGAGCAGGGATTTCATTTCCTCAAGTTCACTTGTAGTGGGTGGTCCTCTCTCAAGTCCCATAACATTGACTCTAAGAGTCCCGTGGCCTACTAGCGGTGCCACATTGACGGCGGTCTTATTCTTCTCCAGTCGTTCGAAGTACTCGTGCATTTTTGACCAGTCAAAGGGCACCTCGAGGTCCACTGGAAATATCGACATTACCAAATCCTTGACCAGTTTGAAGTTCTTTTCCTCGATGGGAGCTGCTGAGAATCCGCAGTTGCCGATCACCTCTGTCGTCACTCCCTGCATTACCTTGGGCTTCGATGTTGGATCGGTAAGGAGGGAGAGGTCTCCATGTGAGTGCATATCGATAAAGCCTGGAGAGACCACTAACCCTTCAGCGTCCATTTCTGCCTTCGCCGCGGACGAGCATAGATATCCTATCTTCGATATTCTTCCGTTGGCTATACCAATGTCCGACCTGGACCATGGATTTCCCATTCCGTTGACAATTCGTCCATTCCTTATGATTGTGTCAAAAAGCAATTGCTTCATATCAATTGGTGTCATCATCGGATCGTGATATATAACGCTCTCCATGGCTGTGTCATGAACTGGACGCGAGGATCCCGAATTATGTTGACTCAAGTTAGATGGCAGATTCTAGTTCTCGAAGTTTGGTCTCGTTCGGTATCCCCTCTTCTTTCCAGCCTCGGAATTCGTAATGCTGCTCCCACACCGATGGCTGTAGCCATAGCTTCACACAAAATTTCAGGCTCAAACTCAAAATGGTCTATGTTGAGATAGTCTTTTGTTAACCCTAAAAACTTGGCTACCAGAAATAGAATCACCAGATATATGATGATTGTCGAAAGATTGATTCCTTTCTTCCTCCTCTTCATTCTAGCCAGGTTATCATCTACCCCTGTACTCAACGTGTATCTCCTTGTGGTGTGATTAGCTTTGCTCGATTGGAAAGATGAGATTAGGGAGCGGCGACCCGCCAAAGCCGAACGGAAAGTCTTAAGTACACTACCCAGATTTAACAGATGTCGTGTTTTCCTCGGTGATATTTATTGAGTAAAACAGCTTTTATCAGGGAAACGACCGGGCTCGTGCGCGAATGGTCTTGGTTTGACACCTTCACATATAACGTCTATTCATGTGGAGGTTTCATCAGTTGGCAGATGCTCTACATTCTGGCTGCTTCACCTGTAATCTTTCCGGGTGGTGATGCCCTCTACGCACTGTTCATTGGAGCTTTGATATGCATACCCCATATAGTCGCGTATGGGCTGCTAGCCGTCGCGATGCCTAGAAGTGGTGGAGACTATGTGTTCCAAAGTCGCATCTTGCATCCGGCTCTTGCGTTCATGGTAAATATGGCGGCTTGGGTCATATGGTTATTCAACTGGGTTGTCTGGGCGGCTCTTGGAGGCATATCCGTAACCATATATCCTCTCCTCTCGCTTCTTGGAGTGACCACCGGAAACAGCGCTTTCCTTGACGCCGCAGCCTGGACCATAACAACAGACGGAACAGCCATTATCGCTGTAATCATAATAATCTCAGGTTTCCTGCTCTGCATGGCAGGTATGCGCTTCATAGCAAGATCAAACATTGTCGTCTTCATAGGTGTGTTAGTAGGTTGGCTTATCTTGATGGCGCTATGCATACCGAATTCACCATCGACCTTCGGGCCAGCGTTTGACGAATATATGGCCGCAATCGGATCAAATGCCACATACCAATCGGTGATAGCAGAGGCACAGTCAACCGGCTTCAACGTCTCCCCAAGTTTCAGCCTCACCAAGACAATTGGCATCGTGCCTATGGCATATGGGGCGGTCATGTGGTTCTTCTGGTCAGTTTACAATTCCGGCGAGGTCAAGAGAGCTAGCGAATTCAGAACATACCTCAAAGGGATGCTTGGAGCGATGGCTTGGGTAATCTTCATGTTGGTCACAATCACCTATTTCTACATACGTCTGATAGGGTCGGATTTTTGGAATGCAATCTCTTACGCCTATGTTCAAGGTACACCTAGCGCCGCTATCCTTCCTACTCTTCCCTCGTACACCTTGCTTCCCATGCTCCTAGTCAAGAACCCGATAGTAATAGCGATCTTCTACATAGCTATCGCGTTGCAGTATCCAATCGCCATCGCCCTGAACTTTCTTCCAGCCTCCAGAATCATGCTAGCGATGTCATTTGATAGACTCCTGCCGGAAAAGGTGGCAGCCGTTGACAATAGATTGCATAACCCATATGTCACCTACATCATTGGACTGGTTGGCGGACTCATCTGGTTCTACTTGCTCTACTATACCGAGGCCGGAACATGGATCTTCTCTATGCTCTCAGTTTCCACGATTGCTATAATCATAACCTGCCTGGCTGCCGTTGTTCTTCCTTATAGACGAGTCACAAGAAGTATCTACGAAGCGTATCCATTCGCAAGGACTAGAATTCTCGGCGTTCCAGCAGTAACAATGGTAGGACTGGTAGGTCTTTTGCTCAATGGATGGATGCTCTATTACTTCGTGATTGATCCGACATACGGGGCATGGATCTGGCCAACGGGCGTCTTGGTGAATGTAGGCGTATTCATATTTTGCCTTGTATGGTACTACGCAACGAAGATCTACCGCAAAAGTCAAGGCATCGACGTGAGTCTAGCATTCAGAGAGGTGCCACCAGAATAGAACCTCTACTGGCTTCATGTGTCAAAAATTGAGCTGTAGGCCGCAACTAGTGAAGACACTTCAATCGTCAACAGTACATGTCACGTTTCAACTTCCTCAAGTTATGGTTTCATCTACGCAAGAGGACCACAACCAAGATTAGCGGAGAGAACCGAGCCATTCCTTCCAAGACGCTACGGATTCTACAACATCAAGTCCCAATGGCAGTGGAGAACTCTCTCGTCGCTAGTATATCTGCTGAACGAGCTCTCAAATTCATTAAGCATATCTGCAGGACCTATGGTGAGAGGAATGCTGGAAGCAAAGCGGAGTACCAAGTAGCAAAACGCCTCGCGTCGGAATTCAAGAATCTGGGCCTTCAGGACGTGCGTCTACAGCCGTTTAGGGTAATGAAGTGGGAATGTACCAAATGTAGATTCGAATTTGTTTCGCCGGTAGATGTTGCTCTAGCCGCCTCAGCCCTTCCATATTCAAAATCCACTCCTACTGATGGCTTGGTTGCAGACTTAGTATACCTTGAGAAGGGACTCAAGGAGAGTGATTATTCAGCTGAAAATATTGCTGGCAGAATTGTTGTCGTTGATTGGCCTCCTGATATGATCTCCTGTGGAATAACCGCGCAACATGATATGGCTCTTCGACATGGAGCCATCGCCATTGTTGGAATAGATGGCTATTCGAAAGACTACTTGAGAAAGATGCCCATTGTGGGAGGTCCTGCCTATCAATTCGGACCGAATCATCCACCTGCACTATCATCAGTAATAATTCCGCATGGCGAAGGCCAGAAGCTGCTCGCATTTTTACGAAAGGGTAAGGCAAAAGCAAGGTTAACGCTCGAAACCCAGGTTGACCATTATGCAACTTCTTATAATGTTACAGGCATGTTGAGAGGCAGCGTCTGGCCTGAACAGAAAATTGTTATCTGTGCGCACCACGATTCCTTTTTCCAAGGCGCGAACGACAACGCATCCGCCTTCGCCAACATCCTAGAACTTGGAAGAGCACTACGCAGATGCGAATTGAAGAGAAGTATCGAGATTGTTTCATTTGGAGCTGAGGAGATCGGCGGCCTGTACTGGGAGGCCTATCACTGGACATATGGGTCTCGAAACTATGTGTCGCAGCATAGAGATGAACTAACGAACATCGTAGCGATTCTTAACCAAGAACTTGCAGGAGCTGGAAGAAACCTTATAATAAGAGCCACGGGACCCGAACTATGGGAACTTCTACGCAGTGTCACGAAAGACACAGGGGTAGCGAAGAAGTACAAGAACAGGATATGCTCAGGGCTGGCTTATAATGAAAGTGATCATTACCCATTCGTGCTCGAAGGGGTGCCTGGATGCGAAGTTTGGTTTGGAGCTCCTTTCGAGCAATATCATACCGATCAGGATATTCCTGAAGTCATAGACAAGGACAAACTGAAAGCTTGCGCAACTATTGTTGCTGTTGCGGGTCTGCGACTGTCAAATTCACTGTTTCTACCGTTCGATTTTCTCGGATACGCGAAGGCAATTGCAAACGAGCTAGCGAATCTTCAGAAGACAGGGACAGGCATAGATCTAGACAAGGTTACAACATACGCTGAGAGGTTCAAAGGGTTGTCTGGCACACTAATGGAGATAGAGGCCAAGCTTGTCACAATATTTGCTACTTGCAGATCTATCTCATCGGTAGCGAGGAGAAGAATTGAAGAATACGCTTCCAAGGCGAATCGAGTCTTCATGAGTTTAGCGAGATTGCTAGACCCCGTTATGGTCAAGGTCGTTGGGCCACCCGCCCCAATTCCTACAGCAAGACCGTTGTTCTTGCCCGGACTACAAGCCATTCATGATTTGGAGAAGTTGAGAAGGTCTATCAGAAGCCTTGAGAATGGTGACTTGAAATCTGCCATGAAGGTCATTAGCACAGTACTGAAGCCATCGGTGCTTCATGGCTATCAGATGTCACTGCCGCATGTTGACCTAGAACCGGAGTTTCGCCTAATGAAGAAAGGAAAAGAATCATTCGAGTTGGATCGCGTGATCTTGTCTCTAGAGAGTAAGTATTCCGCCTTGAAAAGGCAGATAGAGGAAGACATTCTGAAGATGTATGTGTTGTGTGAAGCAAATGAACTCTTGGATGCGTTGAATAGTGATGGGGCCAAGATAGTAACATCGGTCGAGGCTGAACAGAGTAGACCCATCAGCCTGTCTTGACGGAAACGACGAGAAGGATCGAGCGACCTTACAAAGATTTCAGTTCGTTAGAATCCCGTTGATTGAGGCCTTTGTTCCGGATGCACTGATGGGGAGGTATGAGATCGGATGGATGAGAGAGTTGGATGGCAGGCTGTCGCAGAAGCTCTACTATCTGAAGATGTGGAATACTTGTTTGGTCTTCCTGGAGGAGCTGAACTATACGATGCGCTTTATGATATTCCACAAATAAGGCCCGTACTGGTTCGGTTTGAGTGTAGCGCTCTATTTATGGCGATGGCTTACGCCAAGCTACTTGGAAAAGTTGGAGTGTGTTATGCGTCTGCGGGTCCGGGCTTAGCCAACCTAGCTGCGGGAATACTTGAAGCTAACGCCTTGACTTCGCCTATTGTTGTGATCGGCCCGAGCGTAGCGCAAGAGAGCGACGGGAAGGGTGCATTTCAAGAAGTTGATCAGTTGACAATGCTGGCTCCAAGCACTAAGTGGAGCACGAGGGTCCAAAAACCTGAGAAGATACCTTGGGCTATGCAGAGAGCCTTCACACTTGCGAGAAATGGGAAGCCTGGGCCGGTCTTCGTTGACATACCTGCGGATGTCGGTTTTGGGAGATCCGACATACCTAGGTACTCACCGTCAATAAAACGCATAGCTTTCAGAGGAGATGAAGCACATATAGAGAAGGCGGCTACCGCGATAAACAATTCTGAGACCCCGGTCATAGTAGCCGGTGGAGGAGCGATCTTGTCTGGCGCATTCAAAGAAGTAAAAGATCTCAGTCAAATACTTGGCATACCAATTCTCACGACCCCTGCAGGAAGAGGTATAGTCCCAGAAGACTACCCTCTCGCTCTTGGGCTGGTCGGCCTGTATCGCACCGAGATCGGAAAAGAAGCGTTGGAGCAGGCGGATCTGGTGATAGGGATTGGAACTAGACTGGAAGAGTTTCAATCTGGCACCTGGAAATGGCTTCCTTTGAGTGCCAAGTACATACAGATCGACGTAGACCCCTTTGAGCTGGGACGGAATTGGAAACCTGATATCCCTATCTTGGGCGACGCTAAGCTCGTCCTGCAGGACATTATTAGGAAACTAGGTGAGGGCTACAGAAAAGGACCAAGGGCTGAAGAGATAAAAAGAAAAATGCGCGAGTACGTTGCCTTGGTTGAGAATGAATGTATCGAAAGCGGTAAGAAAGCAGACGTCGAGACCAAGTACATCCTGTATCAACTGAATAGAATCTTCGGCCATGACACTATACTCGCTAATGAAAACGGGATGACAGATCTCTGGTCGTACTATTGCCCGTACTATAGGATACTGGACATTGGAGACTGTTTGGCTCCAGGAGAGCAGACGTGTATGGGATTCGGTGTAGTAAGCGCCATTGGAGCGAAGATTGTTAAACCTCAAAAGAAGGTCGTATGCACGACCGGTGACGGAGCTTTTCAGATGTATATGAAAGAGCTTCCCACCGCGGTGCAGTATCACGCACCTGTAACTTGGATAGTTCTGAATAATTTCAGCTTGGGATGGATAAAGTATGGAATGAAGATTGCGTGTGACGAGCGATACATAAGCATGGATTTTGAGACACAACCAGATTTCGTCAAGATAGCTGAGGCTAACAAGTGCTATGGGCGGAGAATTGAAAAATCCGCGGAGGTCGAAGATGCGTTGAGAACAGCTTTGAAAAAGAATGAGGAAGGGATCCCGGCGGTTCTTGATTGCATAGTTCCTTCTATGGACTACAGTCCATTTTTCGACGAGTACAACAGGGCCTTCTACGGAGGGCCGTTCCGATAGTTCTGAACGTACGGGAACATGCGACACATTGGCCAAGCCAGAATTAGGGGAAAGGATCTTCAAGAATGAAAATCTCAGAGGACCTCTATCTAATAGGTAGCGGAGAAATCAGACTATCCAATTCGTTGGATAGCCACGTCTATCTCCTAACGGGCAAGGAAGGCGCGATAATGATTGACGCAGGCAGCGGATTGGATACGGAAGAGATAATGTCCAATGTGATAGGACAAGGGTTAGATCCAAGAGAGATCAAATATCTTTTTTTGACACATTGTCATTTCGATCACGCTGCAGGAGCGAGCGACGTTAGATCGAGAACTTCATGTCAGGTCATAGCCTCGGTGGAGGAAAGGTCGTATATAGAGCATGGGTCTGAGAAAGAGCTAGCCTTGGACGTTTGTAAGAAAACGAAGCTTGTTTCCCAAGATTTCAAATACAAGCATTGCAGGGTCGATCGATCTCTCGGAGATAAGGAAACTCTCGAATTTGGAGCGTTCAAAATAACTTCGGTCGTCTTGCCCGGGCACAGCTATGGGGTCCTTTGTCTGTTGGTTGAATTTGGTGGTAGGAGGGTCTTTTTTTCGTCGGATGCTGTTTTTATCGGCGGAACCATAGGTTTAGGCAATTGGCCTGGTTCCAGCTTACAGGCATACAGAGAGAGCATATGGAAGTTGAAAGGTCTAAATGTGGATCAGCTATTTCCTGGACACTACCTTTGGACACTGAGGGAAGGCCAGGAGCATCTTAACAGAGCGATGGACAACCTGTCGTACGGGTGGATTCCACCGGTGTGGGGGCACATCCATCCAGTGATCTTCTGACTCGGCAAGAATTCAAACATATGTTGCTCGGCAGATTTCTTCCTGTTAAGGAACTATCCTGCCACTTTTTATCACTCTGAATACCTCGAGTCTTTTGTCAATTATCTTCTCCTTCATGACATCTCCTCGTAGTCCAATTGCAGGATTTTGTGAGTTATCATAATATGGAAATTTTCCACTTTCCAGTGAAAAGATGGCTACATCTGCTTCTGATCCTGGTTTGAGAGTGCCTATCCGGTCTTCAAATTTAAGGAAAGAAGCTGGAGCAAAGGTGCTGAGTTCTACGACCTTACTCAGGGATAGCCCTAAGAAAAGGAACTTTGAAAGAACCGTGGCCAGGTCGTAGACGGGACCGTTAAGAGAGTATGCGTGAAGGTCTGAGCTTATCATGTCAGGAACAAAACCTTGGTTCAAAACTTTCTCGGCAGTTTCCCAACTGAAGCTTCCGCTCCCGTGACCGACATCGAAGAGTACGCCTCTCCTTCTTGCTTCTTTGACTTCTGGGATAACCTCGCCATCTCTGTTCAAGATCACTGACCTATCAGTTGAAGGTGGAAAGGGTGGAGGTAGACAATGAGTTACTACGTCTCCTTTTTCTATAATACTTAAGATCTCAGGAAGAGAGAGGTTATCGGGCAGGACTCCCGAAATGTGAATCATTAGAGGCACGCCTACGCTCCTCGCCGCCTCCTTGGCTAACCTCAAAGCTTGAGGTCCATTCTGGCCCACGTTGTCTTTGTCGACTCTAATCTTTACGCCTTTTATAACATCACTATTACGCTTTGCGACATTGACAGCACAATCAAAATCCAAGCTCCTAAGATCCTGAAGATCTCCGACCTTAGGGTGCTGGGTAAGACCGATAGATGAAATGTGAAGCAATGCTAAGACTCTGGTGTTGGAGTTTTCTATTACATATCTTCTAAACCCGGGAAAAGTCAAAGCTCCTGAAGTGCCAGCGTCTACGACCGTGGTTACCCCTTTTGCCAAGCATGTAGGATCAGGTTCCACGGACCAGTGAGCTACACCCCAGTACACATGTGTGTGCAAGTCCACCAAGCCTGGAGTTACAAGCTTGTTAGAAGCATCAATGACCTTGTCTGATTTATCGGGATCAATCTCATCATCTACGGCTGCAATTCTTCCTCCAGATATCGCAACATCCATCTTACCTTCCAATCTTTGAGAGGGATCTACGACGAGTCCACCTTTGATTATCACGTCATACCGCAAGTCCATCCAACTCCAAAAAGATACTATTGCGTGAACAGTTTATGAGTTTCTTCTCGAATTCTACCTTGAATATATCTCTTGAGTATGAAGAGTACAAGCGTAACATAAACTTCTGTACTCCGAACCATTCGGGAGAGGTTGTCATCATCTTTGCCAGGATAGATCATTCCCTTTTTAAACCCTGTTTTGGAGGTTCTATCAAACAGAAGGCCGATAGCGTATGGAGGTCGAGGCTGAGCTTCTGAGAGTTACAGACGAGAAGAGAGAGAAGACCATATCGAATCTTCGAAGGTTCATCCAGACTCCGAGTGTGGCACCTCCAGGAGATGAGGGAAAGCTGGCGCCTATAATAGCTGAAACTATGGAAAACATCGGCATGCGAGTTCATGTGAAAGAGGTTTATCCAGATAGACCGAACGTGATAGGCATTCTTGGAGACAAAGAGAAGCCTACCCTACTCTTGGACGGCCACATGGATGTCGTTCCTCCGGGAAGCGGTTGGACCTTGGATCCCTTCTCAGGAGAGATAAGAAACGACAAGATCTATGGTCGTGGCGCTTCGGACATGAAGGGTGGATTGGCTTCGATGTTGGCTGCTGCTGAAGCCTTGGTCGAGGCCGATGTAAAACTAAATGGAAGGTTTGTCTTGGCCGCTGTTTCCGACGAAGAAGTCTTGGCCGGAGGAACTTGGAAAATGGTCAGCGAGGGGTTCAGGGCGGAAATGGCCATAATAGGAGAACCCACGAACTTGGGGATATGCACAGCTCACAAGGGAACGCTTGGGGTATACATCTCGACAAAAGGAAAGAGTGCTCATGGTAGTAGACCACAAGAGGGTATAAATGCTATAGTCAAGATGTCCAAGATTATCTGCGAGCTTGAAACCTTCGGCGCGGGTCTTAATCAAAGAAAACACCCACAACTTGGCAACCCCACACTGAGCATAAACCTGATCAAAGGTGGAGCCAAAGAAAACATCGTTCCGGACTCATGCGAAATCTATCTAGACATACGGACTATACCAGGCGAAACTGAGGAATCATGGATCAGCGAAATTGAAACCTTTCTTAAAGAGCTAGAGAAACGCGACCCGCAACTTGAGACAAGCGTCACTAGGCAGAAATACCCCTTCAAATGCCTGCCGCTTCAAACGCCCGCAGAGGAAGAAGTTGTTCAGATAATGAAGTACGCGGTTAGAAGAGCTCTTCGAAGAGAACCTTTCCTAACTGCGTTTGACGGCTTTACTGACGGGAGCCTCCTAAGCAACTATGCCCAAACACCGACAGTAGTATTCGGCCCTGGAAAGATATCTCAGGCCCACACAGCAGACGAGTATGTCGAGATTGAACAGGTAATTTCCGCAGCTAAGGTCTATGCTTTAGCGGCTTTCAAAGCGCTATCCGGCAAGAACAAGTCATGACAAGAACCTACATTTCTTGATTCAAGATTTGGATTTGGTGAGTTTCAATTAGTCTCGTTTCAGTACGCTTCTCATCCATGTAAGGGCGTCATAGGTTCCCGCCTTCTTACGACTATATATACTGATAGAGATGATGAAGAGTTGGGCGTAAGCTTTTCCCTGAGGCAGGAAGGATGAATATTCCCCCTGTTGAATACAAAGAGCGTCAGGAGAAGTTTAGGAAAGAAGCTGAAGAGAGGGGCTTTGAAGGACTGCTGGTGTGGTCTCGAAGCGGCAGCAACCTTGACAGGTACGCAGATGTTTTCTACTTGGCCAATCACTACAGCCACTTTCCTTACCTACCCGATAATCCTCCATCTTGGACTGGAAAAGGGCATAGCGCGGTAGTTCTTCCAGTGGAAGGAGATCCAGTGTTGCTAGTGGACGCGCCCTTCTACAGGGACGACCTAGTGATGATCGATGACCAGAGAGTTGGTGAAGATCTTCTTGAGCTTGCAGTGGAGACCATGAAAGAGAAAAAACTTCTCAAAGGAAAGGTCGGACTGGTAGGAAGCGACGTTCTGCCCTTTTCTTTCTATGGCAAACTTGCCAAGGGCCTTCCCAGAATCAGATTTGTAGTCGCTGATGACATATCCGAGAACCTTCGAATGATAAAGAGTGAGAACGAAATAGGGATAATAAAGAAAAGCTGTGAAATCGCCGTAGCGGCGTTGAGGAAGGGTCTAGAAGCTGTGGCGCCTCGAACAACCGAGGCCGAGATCGTCTCGGTAATTGCGAGAGATCTGATAATGAACGGCGTAGCGATCTATGATATAATCCCGGCCGCCGGACCTCACAGCGGCGTATACTGCTACTCACGCCTCCCAGCTTTTGATTACGAAAGGAAGATGGTGGAGGGCGATATGTTTCACGTCGACATATTCGGAGCGTACCAAGGATACCAATTTGATTTCGGCAGAACCGTTGTCGTGGGATGTGAACCGAACAAGGAACAGAGGGAACTCATGAATGCGGTAGAGAGCTCCGTCAACGAGGTCATCAAAGCGATCAAACCCGGCGTGACGGCTGGGGAGGCGGGTCAAATAGGATACGAATACTTGGAAAAGACAGGTTTCATCAAGATTTCGGACGTAGGCCACGGTGGCAGAAGCAGCGGTTTCCCATCCTTCGGGCACGGCCTAGGCTTGCAATTCGGAAGGCCTTACCTCATGAAACGAGATCGAACCAGATTGAGACCTGGTATGTACCTGGCAGTAGAGAAGACAATCGGCAAACCCGGAGTTGGAGGAGCTATGCTCGAGCATGACGTTATTGTAACGGACGCGGGCGTGGAGGTACTGACCAGATCAATATAGCAGCGTAAGAAATCCTATTCTTCACACTGAACTCTTTCGAAAGACTTTCCCTCTCTGCTGTGGAACAAGGTCAGGAGGAACTTCTCCCCTAAGGGCTGCCGAGCTATTTCTTATCGCTAGAAGGTTAAACGTTAGCCGTCAAGCTATCAACCAACTGGTCGAAACGATTCCCAAAAAGAGCTACGGCGGCTCTGAACGACGCTGCCAAGCTCAACAGGGTGGTGCCCAAATACGTCGACACTGGCAATGGGATACTTCTCGGTTGGAGCAGAGAGTTTCAGACCGAGGCGGTAATAGCGTTGAACCCCAAAGTAGGACTCCAAGTCTGGTATCAGCATAGCCTCGGAA
>Ga0209725_1000896_pt1 | contig 17642 bp, 15 predicted proteins | sample I18A1metaG_FD_184145 | JGI IMG/M metagenome (GOLD analysis project Ga0209725, IMG submission 184145) | Lake sediment bacterial and archeal communities from Gulf of Boni, Indonesia to study Microbial Dark Matter (Phase II) - ​I18A1 metaG... | ecosystem: Environmental > Aquatic > Freshwater > Lake... | reverse complement strand
ACCAGCTCTTGAAAAGCCCCGCGCGTTCCGGAGCCTTCTTCCCGTGTGACCACCGTGATGGCTCTGTTTCGGCCGCCGAAATCCTTCCAGCTCCGTTGTTCTCCGGCAAAAATCTGCCTCACCTGAGAAATGGTTAAATCAGAAACAGGATTGCTGGGATGAACAATAACGGCCAGGCCGTCTCTCGCCACGACGATTTCGGTCAAGTCTTTTTCCTCGGGCTTGAGTTCCCTCGATGATGTTCCAATGTCTGCCGCTCCAGACCGGGCCGCCTGAATCCCGGAGCTCGACCCTCCGCCCTGGACGTTAACGATTCTCCCCGGATATTTTGTCATATAGATCTCGGCCCAGCGGTCTGCAAAAGGCTGGATGCTCGTCGAGCCGGCGACGATCAGCTCTTTCTGCGCTCCCCTTTTCAGGCAAGCAGCAAAGCTTAGCACAGCCAAGGTGAGGAGAAACCAAGACAGAGCCTGGATGGCAAAGCGCGGAAGGCAAATCATTTTTGCCATATTTTCTTGCGGTGGGTATCTTTATATAACATGTGTTGAGCGAAATCGTCAAACGAACCCCCTTTTCCCTTTTCAGGAATCGCTTTCGCGGAAATGAGCCGAGGTTGGCCGGAGCGTCTTTTAATGATTATGCTTGTCCCCGCCTTCAACGCAACGATCACATTCAGACTGAATAACGGTATGGGTAATCTTATATTTTGATTCAAGCATTTGATTGATTTCAGAAATGATTGAATTCATTGACGGAGCCTTGTCTGCGCCAATCAAGATGTGGGAACTGAGGGCATAAACATCTGAGCCTATACTCCAAATATGGAGATCGTGGACTTCCTTAACTCCGCTTATTCTCTGGATGTCTTCCGTTATCTCTGCCAAGTCAATGTGGCCGGGCGAACCTTCCATCAGGATTTGCGTTCCCTCTTTGATCAACCTGAAGGAACTCGACAAGATGATGAGTCCTATCATCGCGCTTATGATCGGGTCAAAGACGGGGTTGCCCGTGACGATGATCAAGCCGCTTGCGACCACAACCCCGATCGAAGACAGAATGTCGCTCAGGACGTGAAGGTACGCTCCGCGGACGTTCAGGTTGTCTCTTGCCGAGCTCTGCATTTTTAAAGCCACATAAAGATTGGCCAAAAGCCCGATGACCGAAATCATCAACATCTCTGTACCCTTGACGGGCCGGGGAGAAAGAAACCTGAGATAGGATTGATAGAAGATATAGATAGTGATGAGAATGAGCACGAGGCCATTGGTGATCGCTGCGAGAATCTCGGCTCGATAAAACCCAAACGTATACTTAGCGGTCGAGCGCTTTTTTGAAATCCGGAGCGCAAAATATGTCAGCCCCAGAGCCAACATATCAATCAAAACATGGCCTGCATCACTCAGCAGGGCCAGGCTATTTGTGACGATTCCGCCGCCCACTTCCAGGATCAGGACGAAAAAAGAAAGGAGGATGAAAATTCTGAACTTTTTCTGAAGAACGTCCCTTTGGATCATGGTCGCCGGTCATTCCAAAAATAGCACACTAAAATTGGGGACACAATATCAATTTCCGAATTTATTGCAGCTACGTTCTACGAAAACAAGGAAATTGATTTTGTGTCCCTTTTTTGTTCTTTCGTTTCGAACCAGCTGTAGATAGCCGGCAGGACAAGAAGCGTCAGGAGCGTCGAGGTCACCAGTCCGCCGACGACCACTGCGGCCAGTGGCCTCTGGATCTCTGAGCCGGGTCCTTGAGCGAAGAGCAACGGAACCAAGCTGAAGACGGTGATCGAGGCCGTCATCAAGACGGGCCTAAGCCGGCGCTCGCACCCTTTGACGATGGCTTCCGCAAGGGGCACGCCTTCTTGATAGACCTGATGGATGTAAGAAACCAAGACAACCCCATTCAGGACGGCGATCCCGAATAGGGCAATGAACCCGACCGAGGCCGGCACAGAAAGGTAGAGTCCCGCTATATATAAAGAAAAAACTCCCCCGATCAAGGCAAAGGGCAGGTTGAAAATCACTAGAGTCGCCAGCTTCATGGAATTGAACGTGAGGAAAAGCAGGAAGAAGATGAGCCCGATCGTCATGGGCACAATGATCATTAGCCTCCTCATCGCCCGCTGTTGGTTTTCGAACTGTCCGCCCCAGGTGAGGTAATATCCCGGTGAAAGCTTGACCTGAGCCTGAATCTTGCGTTTGGCCTCAGCGACGAAGCCCCCGATATCCCGGCCGGAAATATTGCATTCTATCCCGATCCTGCGCTTGCCGTATTCCCGGCTGATCTGGACCGGGCCCTCAACGACACGAACCGCCGCTAGGCTGCTCAAGGGAATCTTGTAGCCCAAAGGAGAATCGACCAGGACGTTTTCAAGGCTCTGGAGAGAGTCGCGCCGGGCCTCGGGAAATCTGACCACGACATCAAAGTACTTTTCCCCTTCATAGAGCTGGGTCACCGGCTTCCCGCCGATCGCCGTCTCGATGACAGCCTGGACATCGTCGATGCTCATCCCGTAGCGCGAGATTTTGTTCCGGTCGATCTCGACGGAAATGTAGGGTTGGCCCGAGACTCTCTCGAGAACGAGGTCCCTAACGCCCCGGATCCTGGAGATAACTTTGGCGACTTGCTCTGCCTTGTCCTTGAGAACGTCGAGGTCGTCCCCGAAAATCTTGATGATGATCTGGGCGCGGGTTCCGGCTACGAGCTCATCAATGCGGCAGGCAATCGGCTGGCTGAAAGTAAAAGCCATACCGGGGAACGCGGACATGGAATCGCGCATCTTGTTGGTCAGTTCGTCCCGTGTCCTGGCCGACGTCCATTCGGAGCGCGGCCTGAGCGACCCGACGTAGCCCGTTTTTTCCACCCCTCGGGCTTCGAGGGCGATCCCCGTCTGCCCCGTTCTTGAAACAATCGTCTCAAGCTCGGGGAATTTTTTGAGCGTCCTTTCCACCTCGCGGCTGATCTCCAGAGACTTGTCCAAGGAGATCCCGGGCAAAAGCTGGATGTCCATGTCAAAAGCGCCTTCGTCCATGATCGGGATAAATTCTGTTCCTAGCCTTGGGATGACGGCTACGCTGACCGCAAAGAGAAGGCACGCCGTCGCGAGCACAACGAGCCTGTGCTTTAAACCCCAGCGCAAGACCGGAAGGTAAACTTTTTTTGCCCCTTGGATGAGAAGACTTTTTTTCTCGGGCACAGCTCTAAGGATCGTCAGACAGATCGCAGGAATGACAAAGATCGAAAGGATAAGGGACGCGAGAAGAGCGATAGACACAGTAACGGCCAGCGGAGAGAACATTTTTCCCTCAATGCCCTGGAGAGTCATGATGGGAATAAAAGTCAGGGCAATGATCAGCTCTCCAAAGATGCTCGGCTTCCTTACTTCGATGACCGATTTGAGGACAGTCGAATGTTTGTGCTTTGATGCCCCCGCCTCGGAGAGGTGCCTTTGGACATTTTCCACCTGGATGATCGTGGCATCAATAATCATCCCGACAGAGATGGCCAAGCCGCCAAGAGACATCAAGTTGGCCGTCAGCCCCATCTGTTTCATGATGATGAAGGCCAGGAGGGCCGCCATGGGCAGGGCCAGGACCACGATGAACGAGCCGCGAAAACTTCTCAGGAAAAGATACAGCACGAAGACGACAAAGATGGCTCCGATAAGAAGCGCTTCGGTCACCGTGTGGATGCTGTTCTTGACGATCCCGGACCGCTCATAAAAAGGAACAATCTTCAGCCCTTCCGGAAGGACCTGGCTTCGGTTGATTTCTTCGACCTTGTCCTCGATCAGGCGGACGGCATCACGGCTGTTGGCGCCCCGGAGCATCATGACGATGCCCCCGACGGTTTCCTTTTCTCCGTTCTTGATGGATGCGCCCTGGCGCACAGCCGTGCCGACTCCGACATTAGCCACGTCGCGGATGAAGACGGGTGTGCCCCCGGCCGTTTTTAAGACTATGCTCTCGATGTCATCTGCGCTCTGAAGAAGTCCCAGCCCTCGGACAAGATACTGCTGGGAACCCCTTTCAAGGACATTCCCTCCGACGTTCTGATTATTCTTTTTTAGGGCGTTGACCACGTCGGCCAGTGTCAGGTTAAATTTTCGCAGCCGATCCGGGTCCACGGAGACATGGTACTGCTTGAGATAGCCGCCGAAAGAGTTTACTTCATTGACGCCAGGCACGGTTTTGAGAAGCGGGCTAATGATCCAGTCCTGGACAGTGCGAACCTCAGTAAGGTAGGCAACTTCTTTGGCCGGGTCAGCGGGCTCATTCCCCTCCAGAGTGTACTGGTAGACTTCGCCCATGGCCGTGGCCACGGGTCCCATGGTGATTTCCACGCCCTCTGGGACTTTATCTTTTGCTTCGATCAGGCGTTCGAGGACGAGCTGCCGGGCAAAATAGATGTCGACCCCATCCTCAAAAACGGCCGTAATGACCGATAAACCGAACTTGGAGATCGACCGGAGCTGGCGAAGTCCCGGGATCCCCCTAAGGCCGGTCTCGACAGGGAAAGTAATGAATTTCTCCACCTCGAGCGGCGAGCGGCCCGGCGAGGAACTGATAATCTCGACCTGGATATTGGTCACGTCCGGCCAGGCATCTATGGGGAGCCGCCAAAAAGAGTAGATCCCGGCCACGACAACAAGGACGACACAGACGCCGATGAGGAGCCTTTGCCGCAAAGAAAAGGCAAGGAGTTTCTCGATCATGTTAGTCAACCCCTAAGTTCTTCTTCAAATATTCCGACTTGAGAAGAAACCCGTCCCGCACATATACTTCTCCGACCGAGAGTCCTTTGACTACCTCAATCCAGCCGTTGAATTTGCGTCCGACCTCGACTTCCCGAAAGCGGAAAGACCTGTCCCCTTCCGGGACAAAGACGACCTTCTTCCCCTTCACATCCTGAACGGCGCTTTCCGGGACGAGAAGAGCTTCAGCACTCGCGGGCAAAATCAATTCCACGTCGGCGTACATGCCTGGCTTAAGGAGTCCTTGGGCATTCAGGACTTCCACGCGTCCGATGACGGTGCGCGTCTGTTCATCAACGATATCGTTGATAAGGGAGAGAAACCCCTTGAAGGAATGGTCCGGATAGGCCTGGACCCTGACCAGGGCGGGCATCCCCTGGCGAACCAGGGCAAGGTCTTTCTCATAAATATGGACATGGGCCCAGAGAATAGACATGTCGGCGATTTTGAAAAGGCTTGCGCCTTCCGCGATCTGGTCTCCCAGGATGATCTGACTTTCGATGATTGTTCCAGAAAGAGGCGCGCTTATGGGAAGCAAGGCTTTGATTCGATGCGTTTCCTCGAGCTCTTTGATATCGGCCTCCTTCATCCCGAGCAGCAGGAGCTTCCTATTTGCCGAATCGACGAGCGATTCAGCGGCGGGAACCTCCTCCTTAAGATTATCCCTGACGAACCTCTTGAGCCTTTCCATCACCTGGAGAAACTCGGCCTGTGACGTCAGGAAGTCCGGGCTGTACAAGGAAAGAAGCAAGTCTCCTTCTTTGACCCTGTCCCCGACATAGGCATAAACGTTCTCCACGCGGCCCATCACGCGCGAGGTGAGATTCGTCAACTTTTTTTGATTGAAGGCGATATCTCCCGCCGCAGAGATTTTCAGGGGGACCTGTCTGATCTCTGCTTTTTCAGATTGGAGCCCCGCGATTTTCATCGCCTCCGTGGTAAGCATGATGAGAGCAGGGGCGGAGTTGTTCTGAGGTTCGGGAGCCGCCTTTTCGGATTTCTTGGCCGGGCAGCCGAGAAAAGAGAGTTCGACTGCAATCAGCAGAAGAAGGAAAAGGCCGTGTCTTATTTTCATAGCGTCTCTCCTAGGTTATTCATATTCTTCTCCCGCCTGTTCGAGATCGGACAGGGAGATAAGATAGAGGTAGAGAGATTTTAAATATTCCAGTTTTGTCGCCAGGTGCGTCCGGGTGATATCCAGGATGTTCAGAGCGTCGGTTTTTCCGTACTGATACTGGGTGATGCTCATCTTAAGCTGGTCTTCTACCTCTGCCAAAAGCTGCTGCTCGAAAATCTTGACCTGCTCCTCAGCAGATTTCACGGCGGCATAGGCTTCCTCAATCCTGGCCATTATTCGACGGCTGACGGCCGCCGCGGAGATCTCCTCAATGTCCTTTTTGGCCTCGGATTCAAGGATCTCTCCCTTCTGTTTTTTCCACCAGTACAGGGGAATGGACACGGCGAGCGAAAAACCCCAGGACCCTGTTCTCAGGCTCGGGGTGTAGACCCCGACCGAAAAATCAGGAAGCCGGCTCTTCTGCGCTAGCTTCAGGACGGTATGAGCCTGTTCGACTTTGAGCGAGGCGATCTGAACAGATGGCCTCGTTGCCCTAGCTTCTTCCTGGATGGAGGCAAGGTCTTGCGCAAGAGGCAGAAAAGATAGCTCCGTCGTAAGCTCCATGGGCTCATCCCCTTTTCTTCCCAGAAGGAGGTTCAAGCGGGCCTTGTCCAACGTCTGGTCTTTTTTGGCTTCGATGAGTTGGTTCTGGATTCTCGTTTTCTCGACCCGGGCCCGCAGGACGTCGAGATAAAGTCCGCCGCCCGATTGATACTTGGTGGTCGCGCTGGCGATGAAATCGTCTAGGACCCGGGATGTCTCGGCCAGGGCACCAATCGTCCTCTTGCTTAAAACAGCTCGATAGTAAGCCTCTTTGACCTTCGCCGTAATGATGAGCTTAACACGGGCCAGCTCATAGCCGGCCATCTTCTCGCCGAATTGGCCGATTTTCCCCCGGAGGGAGACCTTACCGGGAAATTCGAACGGCTGTTCGATCCCGAGGCTGACCTCTTGGTCATGATTCGTATTGTTGCCGGAGCGGAAGGGTATTCCTTCATCGCTGAAGACGATTTGAGGCTCGGGGATGGCCTGCATTTGAAGGCGCCGGCCCTGGGAAACGGTAATCTCTTTCTGGGCAGCCAGTATGTCCGGATTTTGCCTGAGAGCCAGGTCAATAGCCTGTTCCAGGGTTAGCTCCTCGGCTGTTCCGGCCCAGTTTTCAGCAACCGGAAGCAAAACCATGAATAGAATCAGCAGAAGCACCGGATTTTTCATTCTGAACCTCCAATCCGAAAAAGGACTCAGGTGGATGGAAGAGGAGAAGTCAAAAATCAGTCGGGCGGGTGGAAAATATTTTTGATGAAATCAGGACGGACGACGTGGCTGTAATTGCAGGCCAGGAGAGGCAATGACGGAGGGAGCCCAAGAATGTTTTCCGCCCCAGATGGCTCGGGCGAGGTCAGAATCGAATGAAGCGGCCCGCAGACTGTGTGGAGCTCATCGTGGCAGAAATAATCGTGGGAAACAGTGTTGAGGAAGAACAAGAGAAGAAACGCCCCCAGAATTGCATAATTGAAGGCCTTTCCCTTGGTCATGAAGGGGAATCTTAGCAGATTTGCGTCTGTCCGGCAAATTTTGATTTTTTATTTAATCCTGACCATGTGCGCTCTAGTCCAGCCAATTCTCGAGTTTGAGCCCTTTGATCCGCCGGAATTCAGCCGTGTCAAGCTCTCGATGTTCCAACGGCGCACTATTGACACGAGTCCCGCGTCTGTGTTTTCTCAGACATTGGTAGGCTTGATTCGCCCCTCACTAGTAGTATAATACTCCAGAACTAATAAAGGGGAAGATCAATGGATAGCAAGTGTCCCAAATGTCATTCTGAGAATCCCGCTGATACCGCGTATTGCGGCAAATGCGGGACGAAATTGGATTTCGCGGCTCAAATTGGCTTCACCAAGACCCTGGAAACGCCCGGCGAAGAAATGACTCGCGGCACTCTCTTTGCCGGCCGGTATGAAATCATCGAGGAGCTGGGAACAGGGGGTATGGGGAAGGTTTATCGGGCCTTTGATAGGCGCATTAAAGAAGAACTTGCCATCAAGGTCCTCAAACCGGAAATTGCCACAGATAAAAGGGCCGTTGAACGCTTCAGCAATGAGCTGAAATTTGCCCGCCAGATCACCCACCCCAATGTCTGCCGGATGCATGACCTTCATGAAGAGAGGAACACGCTCTTCGTCACGATGGAGTATGTCCGCGGAGAGGACCTGAAAAGTCTGATCCGAAGGACCAAGCAAATCACCGCAGCCACAGCCGTTTGCATCGCCAAAGAAATTTGCGCAGGTTTGACAGAAGCCCATAAGCTCGGGCTGATCCATCGAGACCTCAAGCCTCAGAATATTATGATTGATAAAGAGGGCGACGCTAAAATCATGGACTTCGGGATTGCGCGCTTTGCTCGGACAGAAGGAATAACAGCTGAGGGCATGATTATCGGGACCCCCCATTATATGAGTCCGGAGCAGGCGGAAGGAAAAGAAGCTGACCAGCGTTCTGATATCTATTCCCTAGGGGTGGTTCTTTATGAGATGGTGACGGGACGTCTTCCGTTCGAAAGCGATACTCCCTTAGGGGTTGCGATTAAGCACAAGACGGAAGTTCCTAAAAACCCTAAGGAGATCAACCCTGAAATTCCTGATGACCTCAGCCGCCTGATCCTTCGTTGCCTGGAAAAGACTCGCGATAAGCGTTATCAGTCAGCCCAAGAACTGGCTGACAATTTGGGGCAGCTCGAAGCTGCCACAGCGATCAGGCCAAAAGCTGCGAAGCGAACATTAAAACGTCTTTGGGGAAAAAAACTGCTTTGGGCAATCCCGGCCATCGCTCTGGTTGGAGTTGTATTTGTGCTGGATTTGGGGGGAATAAGGTCACGGCTAATCGGCCGGGCTTCGCCTCCCCAAGTTCAGACTCTGGCGGTTCTGCCGTTCGAGAACCTTTCGGGCGACCCGAATCAGGAATATTTTGCGGACGGGTTGAGCGACACGATCACCACCGAGCTGGGAAAGATTAGCTCAATTTCCGTGAAGTCCCACACTTCGGCTATGAAATACAAGAAAACAAGCAAATCCCTACCTCAGATTGCCGAAGAGTTGAATACAGAGGCTATCATCGAAGGATCGGTCCAGCGGTTTGGAGAGAGAGTGAAAATTATGGCCAAGCTGATTCACGCCGCTGAGGACAGACAGCTATGGGTCAAGACCTATGAAGGCGCCCTCAGCAACATTCTGAGCCTGCAAGAGGAGATCTCGAGGTCCATAGCAAGGGAGATAGGCATCCGGCTGACAGAAGAGGCAAAGATCCAATCGGCCAGAAAAAAAACGGTCAATCCACTGGCTTTTGAAGCTTATCTCAAAGGAATCGACGAGACCAGCCATCCAAAGGCCGTCGAGTATTTTCAGCGGGCGATCGAACTCGACCCAAATTATGCCCCAGCTTACGTCGGCGTGGCAGATCGCTATTATTATCTCGGTTTTTTTGGTGCACTTCCAACGAAAGTGGCGTTTCTGAAGATGAAAGAAGCGGCCCTGAAAGCCCTTGAAAAAGATGACTCTCTCGCCGAAGCGCACGGCTATCTGGCCTTGACCCAACTGCAGTATGATTATAATTGGAAAGAGGCGGAGAAAGAATTCAAGCTCGCCCTGAGTATTAATCCAAGCCTTTCCAAGATTCACCACTTTTACGCCCATTATCTCATGGTTATGGGCAGAGGCGAGGAGTCCCTGGCGGAAAGCAAACTCTCGTCGGAGCTTGATCCCTTTGGTTTCGTGACGGCCTGCACAGGATGGCACTGCATGACCACTCATTCGTACGACGAGTCGATTGAGTATGCCAAAAAAGGATTGCCCAATCCCTGGGCGCGCGTCATTCTCGGCTGGGCTTATGAACAAAAGTCAATGTTTGACGAGGCCATTGCCGAGTTCAAGAACGCAATAGCGGATTGGAAAGGTGTTTCAATGCCCATCGCCGCTCTCGCTCATGCCTATGCTGTCACCGGCAAGAAGAAGGAAGCGCAGGATCTCTTGAATCAATTGATCGAACAATCCAATGAGCGCTTTATTTCTGCCTACGATATTGCAGCGATTCACGTCGGCCTCGAGAACACAAATCAGGCCTTTGAATGGCTGGACAAGGCCTATGAAGAACGTTCTGGCTTTTTGCCTTATATTAAATGTGACCGCCGCTTTGATCCTTTGCACTCTGACCCCCGGTATCAAAAACTGCTCCAACGCATTGGCCTTCCCCTTGCAGGAAACGAATAAATTGGGGAGGAAAACTATGAAAGCGCGAATTGTCTGTGCACTAATGTTTCTGGCGTTTGTTTGGAGTCCAGCCCTTGTTCAGGATCAACAAACTCTGATCCTTGAGCACGCCAATGTTATCAATCCGTTGAGTGACCAGCCGCTCCTTGACCAGACGATTGTGCTGAGCGACGGCAAAATCCAGAGTATCTCTTCCGGTCCTGTGAGCCTAGCGGGCGAAAGGATCGACCTTCGGGGCGCCTGGGTGTTACCGGGGCTCATCGATGCTCATATCCACCCAATGAACATCGCCGGAGCCCGGAGCATGCTGTCGTGCGGAGTCACCACCGGACGAAGCATGTTCACCTGGAGCTACGCCGACGTGGGGCTGCGCGCCTTGCATGCCCGGGGCGATGTGGATATCCCGACAATCCTGGCTGCGGGCTATCCTGTACTGGCGTGCCCGGCCCGGTTTAAGCCAGATATCACAGCCCTTTTCCTCGATCATCCGGACCTCGACGACCTCAGAAGCAGCGACCGCATCGGCCCCGAGGGCGCCCGCCGCATTGTCCGGGCCAATGCGGACCGGCGGGTGGATTGGATCAAGGTCTTCGCCAACGAACGCGGCGGCATCCTGGAAACTGACCCGAGCACGCGGAATCTCAATGATGAAGAGCTGACTGCGGCCGTCGAGGAAGCGACGCGGCTGGGCCTGCCGACGGCGGCCCATGCTTACTCTGACGAAGGCGTTTCCGCCGCAGTGAGAGCTGGCGTGCGCAGCATCGAACATGGCTCGCTAATCACGGAGCCGACGCTAAAGCTCATGCGCGACCACGGTGTCTACTTCGTGCCTACACTGAGTGCCCTGAGCTCGGCGCTGTCCCCGAATGCTCCGCCTGCAGAGCGGCCGCTCCGGCCGAGAACCAAGAAGATGTTGGCAAGCGCCCGCCAGGCCATTACAATTGCCAGGCGTCTGGGGGTCACGATTGTCGCGGGCGCCGACACTAGCTATGACGAAGGCGAGCACACAGTGATCGATGAGATCATCGAGCTGGCGTCCGCGGGCCTCACAAACTTAGAGGCGATCAGGGCTGCGACGGCGGTTGCAGCGGACTGCCTGAAAATTTCAGCTTCCAAAGGCGTACTCAAATCGGGTACGGATGCCGATCTGGTCGCCTATACTGATAATCCGGTCAAGAACCTGACAGTACTGCGCAAGCCCATCCTGATTGTTAATGGCGGGAAGGTTTTCCTAAACAAACTGCCAAGCCCCCCGAGTCGTTAGTTACTCGCCATAGCCTCTATTGACTGACCATCTCCCAGTCTCAGACGAAGCCTCCATTGCCTAAAGTCATTTCGCCTCTGCCTTAAAAGTCATAGACGCAACGGCCGCACGGAGAAGATCCTCGAGGTAAACTTTATCTAGTGGAACCGCGGACTTCCAGCTTGGGCTAAAACGGTCAAGCAAGCGGGCCTGGGCTAGGCCGCTCAAATAGAAACGAAGATCGCCCTCCTGTGTGCCCAACTGTCTTTCCAGGCGAACAAAATCCCACTGCAAGATGGGGTGGAGAGTTGGTTTTGCCCGGACGGGGGAACTATGAGCCGGTTGCAAGGCAGCCAATTCGTAGAGCCGAACCTCAGCATATTTGGCCAGCCCCTCGAGCCATTCGATTTCCCGTTCAAAGTTAAGGAGGTCGGGGCCGAGCCCGGCTTTCTTGCGCCGCGCTTCACGTATCTCGAGGAACCTTCTCGCTAGGCCTTCGGCCTCGGCCTTGTCCGCAGCTTGCAGCGCTTGGGCCAAGGCCGAGCCTTCGCTAGTCCAGGCTGCAGCGAAATCTTGCTCTTTAGCCGGATAATGAGCTTCAGCCTTGTAGGCAGCCAGGGCCTTGGCAAAGCGGAGCGGAGCCCGCTCAGCCTCAAAAGCATGAAAGACTTCGTGGAGGAGGAGGACGATATGGAACTCCGGACTCATCCTGAGCGGCCCTTTCTTATTCATCAACTCAAGAGTCCCCATACTCCCAGCCCAATGCGAGTTGACTTTTAAAGCAAAGAATTGAGAGCCCTCGGCCTCGCGTCGATAGTAAGGCCGACCCTGGAAATCATCTCCTTTAACTGCTTCCCAAGGTTCCAAGGGGTTTATCTCCCCAATAAGAAATTCGTAGCGCCCATTGAAAAGTATGACAGGAATGTCGGCGTTGGCATAACCAGGCCAGACGTGGTTGCCAGTTTCGGTTTTCAACCACAGAGCCCGCAAAATCTCATCCTTGTCTGCGGGGCTCAAAAGCGACTGGGCTTTTTGAGCTGAATCTGGCGTCCCGGTGCGCGAGACGTCCTGGAGGCCGGTGGCCAGCCGCGGTTTGATAAAAGACGGCACTAGGAGCGCAAGCCCAACAAGCCCTAAAGCCCATAGCTTTCTGTCGCTCTTCTTAATTTTCTTCACTTCTATAATCATAAATACGGATTATTTCCCGCCGAAGTGAACGCGGTAGCCAGCGCCGGGCCAGCTGCATCGGCCCGGAAACGCCTTGGCCAATTCGGCATAAGCATTCACCCCAGTACAGTGGGAAAGCATGATCTTCTGGAGTTCGAACTTGCGCAAGGCCGCGATTGTTTTCTGCATCCGATCGGCCGACGCGCTGATCAGATGTGTCCCACCCATGACAGCATAGATCTTTTTTGCGCCAGTGAGCTCGCTGACATATTGGATCGTGTTGACGACACCCGCATGAGCACACCCGAGGACGATGACCACACCCTCCGGGATGCGGAAAAATACGGCCTGGTCGTCGAGGATCAGGTCAGGAGTCTTCATCTCCACATCGAGGAAGGCGATGCGGCCCAACCCAGTATCCTCGAAGTCCGTGAGCCTGGGGATCTGGCCGGTGACCATCACGCCTTCGCAGACGGCCGCCGGATTCGTCGTTTCGTGGAGGGCACGGACACGGCTATTCAGTTGGTCGCGCGTCATCGACATGCCGTGCTTTTCTACTCGCTCGCCCCACTTCCAGTACCTCGTGGCGAAGGCGCCAGGGTGGATGAACAGGTCGACGGGACCGCAGGCGTCCAGTGTTTTTTCAAGCCCGGCTGTGTGGTCGAAATGTTCGTGACTGATCACGATGGCCTCTATCTTGCTGAGGTCGACCCCCAGGGCCCGGGCATTCCCGAAAAGGGTCTGGCCGCCGCCCGTGTCGAACAGGATCCGGTGGCCGCCCGTCTTGATAAGATAGGCCAACCCCCATTCGCCGAGAACGGACGGGTTTCCGGCCATATTTTCGACGAGAACCGTGATATCCACGTTTGGAAGAACGGGCAAAGCCACTGGCCGCGGCAATTGAGTCTGCCCGTATGAAAAGGCGGCAATACAGAAAACCAAAAGAACAGTCCGGAGCAGACGTTTCATTTTTTGCCTCCCGGCAAATTGTAGGTTGCAGCCAGAGCGCGTGTCAAGATGAACTCAGCCCAGAAAATCCCTCTTGGATCAGACTCGCGGCGCTATAGACAGCACTTGCATCACATCATCATAGAAGGAAATTGCGGCCTAAAATTTTATCTGGAAAGGGAGACAGTCCCCTTTTTCACTTGACTCTAAGGCTATCGAAGCTTATATTTGGACTGAAGCGCAAGAAGCCCATAGAGATTAGCTGCCCGGGTCCGCACTGACACATATTTTTCCAATGTGAATTGCGACGCTATGTAGATATATAATTATCGCGAGGAGGTTCATAGGGGGAAAAATGCCGAATGAGATCAAGTGTCCTGAGTGCGGCAGTTACAATATAGAAAAAATTCCTCCTCAGGGAACAATTGATCAGAAAGGTCTCCATAGGCAACATCCAAAAGAAGCAGAATTCAACAAATATGAATGCCTTGATTGTGGAATGGTATTTTTAGAAAGCAATTTAAGGGAATCGTGAAATAAAAGGAGGTATGACATGGCAACCTTCATCATTCTGTGTCAGATTTCTCCGGAAGCCTTCAGAGATCCTGGGGACTTTAAGAAATTGGCAGAAGACGTGGCTTCAAAAATCAAAAGCGAATGTCCAGGGGTTGTGTGGAAGAACAGTTTTGCGACGACCGGACGTTTTGATGTCATCGACATCGTCGAGTCAGATGATCTGAACCAAGTCGAGAAAGCAGCGATGATTATCCGGGCGTATGGACACTCAAGAACGGAGACACTCCAGGCCACGCCTTGGAAAGATTTCCTGAAGATGTTTTAGGCAGCATTTATTCAGGAACTCACTAAGGAGGACATAATGAGGTCAAGAATGCAGGTTGATCCTTACACAAAATTTATCCTCACCATAATTGCGGTTTGCCTGGTCATTATTTGCCTTAAAGAGATCAGGATATTCCCAATGCTATACGGCTCTACCCCTGATATTGTCAATGTCCGAATAAGGGCAATTGAAAAGGTCCCAGGACAAAATTGGGATCCCGTGGTTATAGACATCTTCGATAAATTGCCCGTTCAAGTGGAGAATACGGATGCGATTCCAGTGGAAATAAAAAATTCTCCGTTGCCCGTGGACGTGAAAAATGTCGATGTCAAAACTTCCCTGGTGCCGCTAGAAGTGAAGAAAGAGAAGTAAAAAGGGGACGGTTCTATTTTTTTCTCTCTCCTCCGATTACGGCTCCCTTTGCCAAAAAAATAGAGCCGTCCCCATTTTTTTGTATATAATAGCCGGCGATGCCCTGGAACCAGGTCTATGATCCGCTCGGACATTGGGTCTTATCAACGTTCCTGGCCGCGCTTCCCATCGTCGTCCTCCTAGGCAGCCTTGCCTTTCTGCGCCTCAAGGCGCATTGGGCGGCCATTCTCGGTCTTTCGTCGGCGCTTCTCGTAGCGATATTCGTTTTCAGGATGCCCGCCCCCAAGGGACTCTCGGTCGCTGTCCTCGGAGCCGCTTACGGCCTTTTCCCTATTGGCTGGATCATCCTGAACGTGATCTTCCTTTACACGCTGGCCAACGAGCGCGGCTATCTCAAAATCCTCCAGGAAAGCCTCACCGGGATCACCCAGGACCGGAGGCTCCAGCTTCTCCTGATTGCGTTCTCCTTCGGCGCATTTTTTGAGGGCGCGGCCGGGTTCGGCACTCCGGTGGCCGTGACAGCCGCTATCTTGATCGGCCTTGGATTCAGCCCGCTCGCCGCCTCGGGTCTTTCGCTCATCGCCAACACTGCGCCCGTGGCCTACGGCGCGCTCGGCACGCCGATCATTGCGCTCGCGGGTGTTACCGGCATCGAAATCCATAAGCTGAGCGCCATGGTCGGACGCCAACTCCCCTTCTTTTCGGTCATCATCCCGTTCTGGCTGGTCTGGGCGTTCGCCGGGTTTAGAGGAATGATCGAAATCTGGCCGGCCCTCTTGGTGGCAGGGGCGTTTTTCGCCCTTCCTCAGTTTCTTCTGTCCAACCTGCACGGCCCCTGGCTTGTGGACATCATTTCGGCGGTCGCTTCAATGTTCGCGCTAGTAATTTTCCTTCTCCTCTGGCATCCCCGCCGAATCTGGGGCCTCGAAGGACACGAGGAAGGGAAACAGGCGCGGGCGTCACACGGCCACAGCACGCGCCAGGTCGCCAAGGCGTGGACACCTTGGGCTATCCTCAGCCTGGTGGTCTTTGTCTGGGGAATCCCCCGGGTCAAAGCCGGTCTGGACGGAATATCCGTGTTCAAGATTCCGGTTCCCGGAGTTCATCAGCTCATTAACCGCATGCCGCCTGTCGTCCCCGCGCCTGCTGCCGAGCCGGCGGTCTATACTTTCAACTGGCTCTCTTTTACAGGGACGGGCATTCTCCTCGCCGCCGTCCTCTCGGCCTTTATCATGGGTTTCCGAATAAGAGAGATGGTTGCAGCCTGGTGGAAAACGTTGAAACGCGTCCGATTTTCGCTTCTCACCGTAGCGGCCATGCTCGCCATCGGATATACGACCCGGTATTCGGGTCTGGATGCGACGATGGGTTTGACCTTCGCTAAGACCGGTGCTCTTTATCCGTTTTTCGGGACACTCCTCGGATGGCTGGGCGTTGCCCTCACCGGCTCCGATACATCTTCCAATGTACTTTTCGGTAGCCTACAGAAGATCTCAGCCGGGCAGGTCGGCGTCAGTCCCGTGCTCATGGCCTCGGCCAACAGTTCTGGCGGCGTCATGGGCAAGATGATCGACGCCCAGAGCATCGTGGTCGCGAGCACCGCCACGAAATGGTATGGACACGAAGGAGACATCCTGAGTTATGTCTTTTTCCATAGCCTCGCGCTGGCCGCGCTCATGGGGTTCCTTGTTTTTTTGCAGGCCTATGTCTTCCCGTTCACTAAGCTGGTAGTGAAGTAACTCAAGGCAAAAAATAAGGGGTAATAAATGCAAATCACACTCAAAGAGCAGCTCCCGGAAAAACACGAGTATTTTAACCTCTTCATCACCACCGGCTGGAATGCCATATATAACGCAACCCCGGATGACCTAGAACTGGCTAACAGGAACAGCTGGCTGACGGTTTCCGTCTACGACGGCGCCAAACTCGTGGGCTTTGGAAGGGTGCTGACGGATTTTGTCCTGCACGCCATGATCTTCGACATGATCGTCTTGCCCGAATATCAGCACAGGGGCATCGGCACGATGATATTGAAAAGGCTAGTGCAGAAGTGCAGAGAGAAGAACATCCGGGACATCCAATTGTTTTGCGCCAAAGGCAAAAGAAGGTTTTACGAAAAGCACTCGTTCGAAGCGCGGCCGGACGATGCTCCGGGCATGCAGCTACGAAAAGACACGGGAAAAGAAGTCGCCTAAGATATCCACGCTTATGGATTAGGGCTTCATTCTTCAGTTAGGATCCATAAGTGAATAGAAAAATACGCCTGAGTCCAGAATTAGAACCTGACGTTCCTCTCTGCTTGGTTGGTGTTACGGTTGCGCGGCTTTTGGCTTGAATATTAAAAGCAGCACAGAATAAACGAGCAAAATGGCCGCACTGATCCAGTGGAACAACCCTTCTGCCCCGAGGACAAAGTAAGTAGCCACCAGAGAAATGACCACAAAGATGCCAGTAATTATGGCCGCGTTGATGATTGCCCTGTTTTTCTCAACATCTTTCAAGGCATAGAGGAACAGAACAATCCAGCTTAAGGGAAATACTCCATAGAGCCGCAAGAAATATCCGCGAGTTTCACCCACAGTGAGAGCAGCGAGAACGCTTTCCGGCGCAAAGCAGAAGATCAGGAACCAGAGAAAGAACAGGACAATGCCAATCCATAAAAGAAGCTTGATACACCCGAGATTCTTTGGCATTGAGGTTACCCTCCCCAAAATAAGATTAAATTTGCCCCTATGGTATTCCTCAAAGTTCACCAAAGTCAAGAAAAAAATCTTAAGGCGTGTCAAGGGAACGTCTTTTTGCTATCATTATGGAGAATTTTTACAGAGGAGGGTCCGGCCATGAATTATAGGTTAACCGCTTTGGCATTTGTTTTTTTAGTTGCGTCATCGGGTGCAGCCTTGGCCAAACCGGCCTGGCAAGAGCAGGCCCAGGAG
>Ga0209725_1000895_pt1 | contig 17667 bp, 20 predicted proteins | sample I18A1metaG_FD_184145 | JGI IMG/M metagenome (GOLD analysis project Ga0209725, IMG submission 184145) | Lake sediment bacterial and archeal communities from Gulf of Boni, Indonesia to study Microbial Dark Matter (Phase II) - ​I18A1 metaG... | ecosystem: Environmental > Aquatic > Freshwater > Lake... | reverse complement strand
CATGAGGTTTATGTCCAAAGCGATTATGACGAAAAACATGAATAGCTGGCGGCTGACATGGTTGACATGAACTAAGAGCTGTCGGGAAACATGCAGCGACCTTTTGATATAGCCGTCGTGAATGGAAAAATACTCGACGGAACAGGAAATCCTTGGTTCAATGGAGACATAGGTATCATACGTGATAGGATAGTCAAGATTGGAAGGATAGATACTCGCGACGCCAAGAGGGCTATTGACGCGTCTGAAAAAGCAGTCTGCCCAGGCTTCATCGACGCACATAGCCATTCAGATATGAGTATAATATTCGACCCTCGCTGTGAGAGCACGATTCGACAAGGCATAACGACCCTAGTTGCTGGGCAATGCGGCATGAGTCTCGCTCCGATAAATCCCAAATTCGAAGGGTTGCTGAAACGCGACTTGGCGCCGTTCCTCCCAAGAACTAGGATTCAACTTCCATGGAGGACCTTCAAGCAGTATCTTGCCAGAATGAATCGTTTGAGGTTGACTTGCAATACTTTCCACTTGGTTGGACATGGAACAGTTAGGATAGCAGCTATGGGTTTCGAGGAGAGAGACCCGACTCTCCGAGAGCTAGATGCCATGAGGGCGATAGTGGCCGAAGCTATGAAGGCTGGGGCTGTTGGGATGTCCTCAGGGTTAATCTATCCTCCAGGAGTCTTCTCTAAAACCATAGAACTCATCGAACTTGCACGAGTCGTCGCCAAGTATGGCGGCGTCTACTTCTCCCATATACGAGGAGAAGGAGGCACATTAATCAATGCTGTCAAGGAAGCCATAGAGATCGGCGAAACCGCTGGGACTCCAGTGCACATCAGCCACCATAAGGCTGCTGGAAGGAGAGCATGGGGCAAGACTAAGGAAACGCTACAGCTGATGGAGTCAGCTAGAAGCCGAAGCGTAGACGTGACCTACGACCAATATCCTTACACTGCTGGCATGACATCGCTTGCCACTCTTCTGCCACCATGGGTACATGAAGGAGGAATGGACAAGCTCCTAGAAAGATTGAGGGACGATGAGACATGGATGAAAATTCGTCGTGAGCTGCAAACTGGAACACCGGACCGCGAGAGCATGCTGAACGAAGCAGGCTGGAAGAGAATCATCGTATCCTCGGTGAGATCAGAATCTCTCAAGAGGCTTGAAGGAAAGAGTATCAACCAAGTAGCGAAACTTTTGAGGAAACGAGACGAGTTTGCTGCGCTACGCGACCTGCTGCTTGAAGAGCGGGGTGAGGTAACTATGATCATTTTTCACATGGATGAGTCGGATGTTGAGTATGCTATGAGAGGTCGCTATCAGATGTTCGGCACAGATTCTTGGTCAGTCTCTCCGACAGGGCTGTTGTCAAAAGGGAAGCCTCATCCAAGATTCTACGGAACCTACCCGCGAATCCTCGGCCGATACGTAAGAGAAAAGCGTATTCTACAGCTGGAAGACGCTGTGAGGCGAATGACTTCATTTCCAGCTCAAAGGATAGGATTGAAAGATAGGGGAATAATTAGAGAAGGGTTCTACGCAGATATAGTGATATTCAATCCTGAAACGATCAATGACAAAGCAACCTACGATCAACCTTCGCAATTCCCAGATGGCATAGATAGAGTGCTTGTGAACGGGCAGATTGTAGCTGATTCAGATGGACTCACTCGGGCTAGGCCCGGCAGGATCCTACGGAAAGAGAAATAAGACCCGTTTCTAGCTAGACCGATATTCTTCCCTAGCCCAGAAAGAGTTCGATAAAGGAATAGCATCAACCATGCTGACAGGTTCATGATCCCAAGATTGGCGGGCTCCAAGAGAAAAACTTCTAGCCGCCTAGTAGAGAGCAGTGGTTGAAAGGACAAAGAAAAAGAGCTACGCGATCTTACTCGTACATCAAGAATCTTTCTTCACCAACCGCGTGATAATTAAGCCATATATGGAGATGAAGATGAGAGGCGTGTGAAGGATTAGAATCCAGAGAGTGTAGCCGGGCATTATGAACAGCGATATTGCATTGAATAGACCTATGAGAAAGCCAACGAAGCTTGTAACACTGAGAACGTATACGTTAACCCTCGGATAAATCAAGGTCAAGAGCGCGATCGCTACAGGTGCAGTGGGACAGAACATCACACCAAAAGACGATGCAAGTAGTAGGAGAGGACTGAAGTCTGGACTAAAGTCGCTGCTCATCGGAAACCAAAAAGCCAAGATGGCAAAAGGTAACACCCAGTACCTCCAAGCAGGAAGACTCTGAAAGACATACACATTCTCGGATCTGAAGACTTCCCATATCCAGAATAAACCTACAATCAAGATCAGGACAAGGTTTCCGGTTATCACAACAAGCCCATACTTCTCGGTCACAGCTATGTTATTGCTAAAGGCAAAGAATACGAAGAGGATCCCAAAATATGCATCAACAGCTCTACCGATCTTCAGTCCATATCGGTAAACGGCGATAAACAGCATAATTGTAGTCACATGAATCAGTGGGCCAAGCCACGAATATGCAATAGAGGTCTGAGATAGAACATCCCTTATCAGAAGCATTATCTCATTCGTGGCGACAGGCAAAGAAGCAAAGGTTGGAAGAAAAATAAAAATGAAAAGAATCATGAAAACAAGTAACAGTTTCCTACTCTCTTTCATAAGTGCCTTTATGCACCGCTTGACCTACTTTAAACTTGCACCCGAATATCTTCCAGATATTTCTAGACGAGTTGAAGCTGAACTCTGATGACGCAATCTGCCTATGAGAAATGCGACTTGAGCAGTTGACAAACCATCAAAGTATCTGTCACATCTCTGCTCTTTGTCTTCTCAACTTTGGAAACAGGAACCCAACCCAATCCGCATAGTTCTCCCATTCTTCACCGAACCTTCTTCTTAGCAAATCGTCCTCAATCTTTCCCCTGTAAACTACGCTTGGAACCGATAGCGCGAAGGTGAAGGCTACTCCTAAAGCGCTCTTGAGTATGAGGTTTATGCCCAAAGCGATTATGATGAAGCTCAAGTATAGTGGATGTCTGCAGAATCTGTAAGGACCTCTTGTGATCAGAAAGCTTAGATATGGCTCAGTTTCACCGAAGAAACCCCTTCTCAAATAGAATATGACATAGAGGAAGATCAGAGAGCCGCAAGCAAGGAGGACCGTTCCAGATTCCTTTGGAACCGGTAGTTCAGTGGGATCTAGGAAGCTGATGAATATGCTGACTGTCAATGATAGGACCATATATAAGGACGGTAAGTCAACTTTCGATCTAATCATATCGCCACGTTCTTCTCTAAGACTCGGGGTGTTTTCTTTCGACGCATATAGAAGGCAGTTATGACCACGACTATTATTTTGCCGTTTCCATCTTCGCTTGTTCCAGGTAGTCTTCTCGTGGTGGGCTGAAGGCCTCAATGAGGACTGCTGGTTTGCCTCCCGTGGCGTTGAAGTTGTGGCTCTCGTAGGGAGGGATCAGGAAAGAGGTCCCCGCCTCAATCTCTGCCGATTCGCCGCCTGAGAACAGCACACCTTTGCCCTCTAGGAGATAGCCCATCTGTTCGTGAAGATGGCTGTGAGGTGGAGTTGGAATACCTGGCTTAACGATGAGCATCATCAGCATAGCCTTCTCTCCAGTTTGAAGAATCAACCCGCGCCTCCCCTTCACTGTCTCAAGCGATGGAGCATCTTCTCGTCTCACTATCTTCATCTCGATCAACTGAAAATCCGCTTGTATGCGCCAGGCACTTGTAATCTTTTCTCTTCTTGGACGGCAGTGCGGAATGCCTCGTCTTTACTATGGTCGAATGATACTATGTGTTCTGGTTTGACGCTTATCTTCACTGATCCTCTAAGCTTATAGCGTGACCTATGGTGTTAGTGATAGCATCTGCCATAGTTGATTGAGAAGGGAATCCAATGAAGCTGATAACTGAGATGAGGCGATCTGAGAAAGCGATCACCGATAGGAGTGAGATCGAGAGGATCTTGAAGAAGGCTTTAGTTGGATACATGGGCTTATCAAGAGACGATTTGCCCTATGTAATTCCGGTGAATTTTCTCTACTTGAACGGGAAAATCTATGTTCATTGCGCCCTTGAAGGAAAGAAGCTTCAATATATTGAGAAGAATCCAAACGTATGCTTCCTCGTCAATGAGCCAGTAAAGAGGCTGGGAACGAGTTGCGGCGACGCTGTGAACTATCACAGCGTAATGGCTTTTGGGAAAGCTCGATTTACAAGAGATCCAGACATCACCAGGCTCAGGAAACTCGGAGCGAAATACTATGAATGCACCGAGTATGGTCACGAGAAATTCAAAGGAACAGGTATGATTGAGATCCGAATCGAAGAAGTCTCTGCGAAAAGAGGTTATTCATAGAGATTCATTGAGAGTAATTGATCTTTCTTTCGACTAAGTGACTAGGACAAACCCATTCCATACTGTCTTTTGATAATTCAGTTTGGGAATACAAGCGTTTAATGAATATTTGATGCTTGGACAATCGAGTTGAAGGTGAAGAGTGTGTCAGAGAAGAGCACGGAAAAGGACAGGCCTTTAAGAGACCTAATATATTTTCCAGTTGTCTACAATGTTGTCGGTCTTATCACTGTAGGCATGCTGTATGCAGTTTCACCTGAACACTTTGTAGCACCAGAGATACTGAATGCTGCGCTTTACTCAGGTGTGGTAGTAACTCATTGGTCGCTTTTCTACGTTATAGCAAGGAGATTGAGGAAAGAAGGGATTAAGGAATTGATCTTCCCCAAAAGGAAGTTTAGATGGCTGCCTTCAATACTTGCTTTCGTCTCGCTCAATGTTCTCTTCACAGCCTACATGATCTTGGCAATAGCATATGGTCGCATACCGCCATGGGGAAAGCCGAATCTACCTCAACTTGTCTTCTACATTGTGTTGAACCCGATCACCGCAGGATTCGCGGAAGAACTTATCTGGAGAGGTTACTTCATAGAGAAGCTCCTAGCAATGGGCAAGACCGAATGGAAAGCGATCATCTACTCATCAGTTTCTTTCGCCTTCATTCACGGCTTTATTATACCTGACAAACTGGCAGTGACTTTTCTCTTCGGCCTTATAGCTGGAGCATACTATGTCAGAGAGCGAAACCTGCCTGCCCTAATGGTTTCGCACGTAGTGGTCGATGTTATAGCCTTTGGTTTATCAATGTTCAGACCAATCTAGGAGTCAAGCGGTCTAGTAACGCTGAGAGCCAAGTTGTAGACTAAGCGACTAGGACGATTCCATTCCACACCGTTTTGTCCTTTGGCGGGATTTCAAAAGGTAGACCTGCGTTCTCGGCCGTCTTGAATACATCGATTCCAACAGCCTCCATAGAAGGTCTTGCTCTAAATGGTTGTCTACAAGGTTCATGCGAACTGATTGCCACACATTCCTTGCAGAGTTTGCAGGATCCCGCTGTGAAACCTGTTGCGAAACGATAGCCTAACGCAAAAGCCTGCGCTTCAACCTTGTGGACTATGCGATGAAGTTTCAATTTGACTGGATCGAATGTCTTCCTGTAGCTATCGAGGAACTTTGCACTTTTGTATAGTGCGGCAACGTCTTCTGCCTTCTGTAGTTCCTCCATCATTTCAGGAGGTATCGGCGATTTAATCTGAATAAGGATTGCGTGGTTATACTTGGCTAACATCTCTCTAAACCCATGAACACTCATAACGTTTGGCGGGCACATAAGATTTAGACCGTAGTCGTCACAGACTGGAACAGAACACTTCAGCCGTACCCTTTCATCAACAACAACGTCCCTCGCATCAAGGGATGCCACATTTGTCGCTCCAAATTCCTTTGCCAGTTTGCATAAAACTTGTAGATCTGTCTTTAATTGCGACATTGAGGGTCACATCATCCCTCAATATCGGATATTATTTTTGAATCTTCCGTTTCGGAATAGTGAAATTGAAGTTCGGTAAGGTCTCTGATGAATAACCAATGAGGATCACTTGAGGAATCTTTTATTTCGGTTTCAACAAAGCCTCTATTTTATCCATCTGCTCTTTGTTTCCCTGAGCTGCGCCAGCGGAATGGTTGCCTTTGAAGGTTCGTTATCCCTTTTAGGGATACTATAAGAATGGAAGGGATAACTACTCATATTTCAGTCTATCAAAGAACGTGCTCAAGATGGCATATGTTTCTCCTTGAATCCGCTCTCTTAGTGCCCTGTCTTCTGGAGCAAGAAAATAAGCAACTTGAAAAGGCCCTTCAGACCTTACCGTTCTAAACTTTTCCCTAATCTCTTCCAAAGCCTCGGCGATAACAGGCTCCTCAAGAAAAGCATGTACTTCCTCAGCAACCTTTTCCGGTCCACCTTTGTAATATCTCAAGACGAAGTAGATATCGTAAGCATCTTTCTCCTTATATCGACCCCTCAACGCTAGGCCCTTTGTAGTCAAAGTACCAATGACATCAGAAATCTTTGCCGCAGCCTTCGTTTCAGCTCCGCTGGGCAATACACCCTTGATGCTATGTTCAAAATTATGAGAAAAGACGATATTGGATCCACTGATCACAACAGCCTGTAAATCCCTCTGCACCAATAAGAACTTGTCAGGCGAAAGCTTCTTCACAACATCAGGCTCGCTTATGAAATCAACCTCAACATTATGTTCCACTCCGTCCACAGGCGACTTAACATTTCGATAAAATCTAAAAGGAAGTACCTCGCCGTCGCCAGCAACATAAGGCCTATACCCTCTCTTCTCAATCAAAGACACAATACTCTCGTAAACCTTTAACTCAATTAAACGAGGATTCAAAACGAAATCGATATCAACCGAACCGCAATGTCGGCCGCCTTCGCCAAACCTCTCCAAAATGAAATACGGCGCCCATCCACCAGTCAAAACCAAATAATCCTTGTAACTACCCAAAATCCTCAGAACCTCGATCAAAACACTCTTAGAAGATTCGGTGACGCTTCGAGAATACATACCGATGTTCAAGGCAGCCATGTAGAACACCCTAGAATCCAATGACAGCTTTTCTTAGATGTTCAGCCGCTTCTCTCCCGCGCGCAGGATAATTATACAAATCAACATATAGCTGAACATTAGAAACAACCCAAGCTCGCTTACGCTGCTGAACCTTGTAGAAGACAGCTTCATCATAAGGTTCAACAAGGAAAACATTGCCACCCAACTCAGTTAATTGAAGGCCGAGAAGCTTCCGCCATTCGTTCAGCGTTTCTGGGTCCACGTATAGATGGATGTTAGCAGGCCTGACATAGGGAGATACCAAAGCGGCTCCAGCTTGAAGTGTCAACGCATATCTCAAATCACGGCCACTTGCGGCGGACAGCTTTCTAACAAACCTATCCAAATCCTCATCTAGAGAATAGTATGCATTCACTTTGTTTAACAAAGCAAAATCGTAATAGCTCGCCCACCGAGTCAAAAGTTCGCTAGCATTCGCAACAACTATTCTATTCGCCTCGGTCTTCCTACATAAACCCATCTTCAATAAAGCGTTGACGAGCCTGTGAGTGTAACCATAGGCAGTCTTAGCCTCTTTGGAAAGGCCAAGAATACTCCAATCCCTCTTCGGATTTATTAAAAGAATACGTACAACTCTCGAAGCCATAGGCGAGAAGACGTTCTGCACGCTCATGAAAGACACCTTTCAATAATGCTATCCCTCGACTATATATAGTATCCCTAAAAGGGATAACTGCCTGATTCAGAAATAAGGGAAAGCGACTTTAAAGAAATAGAAAACTTCAGGGTCATTTGCTTCTCGAAGAACTTGAAACGCCTGAAGGAGAAAACCCTTCTATTTGAAAATTTTCCTTAAAGAACCGAACACTTCGGCTGTGCCCCTTCATCGACGACAACGCTCTTGGCATCAAGGGATGCCGCATTTGTCGCTCCAAGATCCTTTGCTAGGTTACATAAGGCTTCGAGATCTGTCTTCAACTGCGACATCATTGCCCACTCACTCTCTCCAAGTACACGATCTCCATATAACGCTTCATTCGTGTGTGTGGAGTGTCTCTTGGTGCGCACAATTATTTTAGGGTGTAACGAAAATCGCAGTGAGATGCCCCTTCCATAATGGTCTGGGTCCGTTTCAATTTCATTTGCGGGTTGAATCCTTCAGTGAAAGGTTCATCTCGACTGCAAGAGAGACAGACGCCAAACTCCTTTATACCCATCTTTTCGTATGATTCGGCATAGCCGCAGCGGGTAACATCGAAATCGAGATTCTTATCAGTTTCTTCCAGCACGTTTATGACCATAGCGTTATCTTTGGACCATACTTCCCTGACTGCACGCGCCAGCTCCGCCAAGGTATTGCCACCGTACTTTTCCGCCATCTTCCTTCCAGATATCTTGGCATCTTCTCTAATGACGTCAGCAGCCACTTCTATGGCTTTGTCATGTCCGATCTCTTCGGCGAATCCTTTGATTAGAGATACGATGATAGGTCCTTGGATCTCACGACGTTTGAGATGACTTACCTCATAGGTACTTTGATCCTTTGAATCGGTACAATCCTCATCTACCATCTTTGTTCCTCCCAAAATTCTTCCTTTCAATTTTGTGATATGACCTCTTCTTTCCTTCTATGTCTTTTGGAGACGCTAGTCTTAAATTCGATGAAACAGGCTGCTAAATTGGGATAGAAGAATGGTAACAACGCCTCATAGACCTCGCTTAAGAGAGAAACTTTTCTTTCTTATATCTGGCGTAATAATAAGCATTCCTTTTACGCTACTTGTTGAAAACCTATCGGGCTATTTCTTGAGTATTAGGTTATCGGAATTCTACGCAACAATGCTTTCAGTTGCTATTCTTGCACCTCTCATTGAGGAATTCGCAAAAGCCTACCCTCTTTTCTATCGTCATGGTGAAACTGAGAAGTCAATTTTCACTTTAGGCTTCTTGGTTGGATTGGGGTTTGGCCTCGCTGAGTTTCTTCTGTACATATTTGTATACGCAGCCCCTATACTTATCAGACTGCCCGCGATTTTCTTCCACGCAACGAACACATCTATCACAGCCTACGGCATTGCAAAAAGGCGAACCGTATGGTTCTATCTAGTTGCTGCGTTCCTCCATTTCATGAATAACTTCTCCGCACAATTCGGTCTATTCTGGTTCATAGGAGGAGTTGCTGCTATAGCCGCGTCTTACTTCCTCTCCTGGCGTCTCTACCGTAGGACATCAGAACTGTCGATCAATAACTAATGATTCATGTGCGCACCTAGGGACCATGCACATAAAATTCTAACTTCATCAGGCGTTTCCAATTCTTCAATATTGTCTGAATAATCGCGGGACCTAGTCCCACATCCCTTAGGTTGTGCTATATCAATTAAGGATAAGGAAACAAGGGGGACGGAGCGACGACGACTTTTTTTTTCAGAAATAGGCGATGATGAACATATCAAAGTAAATCATAAAATACTTAAAGATAGCAAAAGGAATAGTTGACTAAGTCTATCCTTGAAAGATCGACAAATTGAGAGGACTAGAAGCATGGATAAGAAACAGTTCAACGATTTGAAGAAAGCACTAGAAAACATGACAGCTCTTTTGGTGCTGATAGCGTACAGATCGGGAGCAAAGTCGGACGAGATTGGAAAAGTCCTTGGAGTAAGCGGAGGCCAGATTCGAAATATTCTGGCCTGGAACGCACAAGAGAAAACAATGAAAAAGAGCAAAGCTCCGATACCAAACAATGCGGGGTAAGCTGCAAGTATGGCGCCATGTCTTTACTCCAGAAAAAGTAGGCGTTAGGTGTTAGGATGCCGATTGAAGTAACCGACTACAGATCAAGCCCTCACGACCAGATTGCTCACGCCGCAAGAGTTCTTGGCAGATCCGAACATCGTCGGAAAGTTTTCTCTGCAATTTACTGGGGCAAGAAGAAGTCCAAGACTGTAAGCGAGCTTGTTAACATCACCGGCCTTCCTGAAATCAGAGTCCTGCAAGAGGCAGGTAGGTTGGCCGCCAACGGGATAGTGACAAAGATCAGACTCGACGCTAAGAAAGGGAAAAAAACCGCATACAAAAAGGACCCCTTCTATTCTCAGCATAAGAAGCAGATTCTGTCATTGGCGGCCGATAGACGCAAATTGGAAAAGTTTCCGACAAAAGTCACTCCTAAAATCCCAAGTGCAACGATCAGGATCCCGTTTCCCAAGAAAATGGTAAATATCAAACGAATTACAATCGATGACATAGATTCTTTCGGTCGAGTCAAAGAAGTTAAGTCAGTTCAGACTATCAGGATGCCGATATACGAGAGAGAAATGAAGGAGGGTATCAAAAGAATTCTTGGCGAAAGAGGTCAATTTCAAGACTGGGGCGGAGAGACTGATGACTTGTTTTCGACTAGGATAAAGATTCGCGGAAAGAGGCTAGCTGTCGCTTTTGGTCTGAAGGGAAAAGGCACAACAGGTATCTTAACTCCCAAGAAAATGGGAAAGCGAGGAGATCAGACACAGAAACTCTTCAGAAGCCCAGCAGATGTCTATATTGTTCAATATCACGGACAAATCGATCAAAGCATCACTGAACAAATGGAGAAATTCGCAATGGCGAAGTCAGCAGCGGAGGGAAGGAAAATCTACTACGGAGTGATAGACAGAGAAGATACGGCGCGCCTCATTGCCGCCTATTCCGGCCTATTCTTTCATAGAAAAGAACGACGATGACCTGACACGCTGAAGAAAAGGAAGGCATATTGAACCCGAGGTTCAAACCCCGCATCTCGCACTACATCTCTTAAAATCCTGTTGATTCACCAGTTCAAATTCAATCAGAGATACATTAGCAAGCAGACATGTAGTTCATCCTTTTCCAGCTAGGATGTTTCGAATCTGACGATCTGATATCCCTAGCAGTTTGGCAACTTCATCTTGACGGGCGCCTGATTTAAGAGTATCCAGAATCAGGAGACTCTTCAGAGCCTTAAGTTCACCAATGAGTTGAGTGAACTGTTTACTATCTATTAGTATTTTATTCACTTCACATTCACCTCCTTCCAAGCGATCAATAGGTGTAAGATAGAGTTATTTTCACACACACATTCACTGCGGATGTATTGATCTCCTAATTTCCAGATTCTGTTGCGCAATTTCTGCAACCTCGTTTGCGATACGCTGGAGTATGCCTTTCAACATCTCGCTTGGTCTTAGAGTTGTGATGCGGCAGTCATCGAGTGTCTTCACTTGTTTTTCAAGAAAAGCCTTTACTTGATGATCTCTTCTTTTCGGAACTATGTCGAACACCAGCAGCGGGATGCCTTGGCGGCGTGCTTGCCGATATTCCTCAATAGTTTTCTTGGAATAGCGGTCGCCGAATACTCCGACATATATTGCCGCATCTTTGAGGGCTCTCGTGATGTCCCCACTTATCCGCTCGCCTCCTCTTAGTTCTACAAGTTCAGCTTTCATAAGAAATTTGTCGAATAATGTTGCTTCATCTATCGCGTCCTTCAATTCTTTGCGCAGGTCTTTAAACTCATTTTGATTTGAGCTAATGAAAACTACAATAAGATTGTCAACAGGAGTTACATCGGTCAATGCGAGTCTCCGCATAGAATGTATTTACTTTCTGGCTCGTCTCGCCTGCCTTGCCTTCTTTCTTCTCTCGGCTTGTCTGATGTTGAACAGAGTTACTCTGACTGTTACAGCGCTGATTTTGAGTAGTTCCGCAATCTCACGCGGACTAAAACCAGCCAAGTGCAAGCTTTTGACCTGCTCTCGAGCGGGAAGATTCCTGACCAAGTCGAGTGCCAATAGCTTAGCTATTCGGTCAAGCTTTTGGCCGATTACCTCTGGTTCAGTGATTTTCTTGCTTGCCAAGAAGCGCACCATGAATACTTTGATCGAAAAAGTATAAGAGATTATCTCGACACAGTCGTCGTGCTCTTATGCTTTCAGCCCAAGTCTGTCTGAAACTGATGTGTAGATTTCAAATGGCCCGACTGATTTTGCAACGGCGTGAAAGAGGAGTTCAACAGAACTGATCAGTCCGTGGGACCTTACTACTTGACTGGTTGTTTTTCTTGAGAAAGAGAAGGAGCGTGTACACGCTTGGAGATCTGAATAGATTGACTGATTCCGCCTTTCACCCACTCGCTAAAGAGCATCCAAGCATGTTAATTGTAGACGGTGTTTGCCACGGTTTAATCGAATGGGACCTGCCGCTTTCCGCGGAGAAATTCTTCAAGAACAACGTTCCATTACTGGCTGGCTATCTTACGCAGGACAGAGGCGTGGAAAGGTCCACTAGGCAACTGATAAAAGGAATCTATCAATTGAAGAAGACAGTGAATCAACTGAGACGAACAATGAAGACCTAGACCGTAGGGTCCCGCAAGATACTTTTCTCTCAAAGCGTCAATTCCATCTGTTCGACTCAATTCTTCACGCCATCGTTGAACGGAACCCACCTGAGACAGCCTTGAAGTTCCTAAGATACAACCTACCATGGATTACCGGAGAATTGACTGAGAGAAAAAAGAGAGGAAAGGGGTCTTGTGAGTGGGTTCTTACTTCACTATGCGAATGGTGTCTGTTCCAGAGAACGGAGAGCCTAGGTAAATGCCGGTTAATGGTACTGTGTGTTCTCCTATATCGAGTCCTGCGAAGCCCATTTCTTCGGTCCTGAAGTGGACGATTAGGTCCAGTTTGCCGTCTCCGTTGATGTCTTCTAAACTCGACTTCACTGGATGGGCTCCAAGCAGCGTTATCGTACTCGGATCTACTAGGGTTGCATCGAAGCCTACACCGCTTAATATCGCGACTGGAACTAATCCCTTCGCCTTTGTGTTTATGCTGTTGGGCCAGCTTCCGGGTTTAATATCGATCGTAACAATTATTCCTTCGGGCGCAGTCTTCCACGGAACAAACAGCACGTCGTCTGATACTTGATTGCCAAGACCGCTAGGGTTTAAAGTTGGATGGTATGGTCCACTTGCGTCGCCCCACCAGTTGTACGTGGCGTCAAGAGGAGGTTCCGTGTAGTCCCCTGTGTCGACTATAAGACCTCCAAGACTATTGCCCTGAATGCTGTTGCAATGCACCTCAATATTCGCGTTAGGTCCAATTCCCCATTCGTTATCCACAAGAATTCCGTGGCCGGTCGCATCTTGTAGCGTATTGCCTGTGATCGTCACTCCGTCATTGCCGCCACCGAGCCATATCGCGTCGCTACCAGTATTAGGCAGGATCGTGTTGCCACTGATCGAGACGATTGATGTGGACAGCAAGCCCATCCCTCCACCCATCATTAGGTTGTCCGAAATTGTGAGGTCGGATGCGAAAAAGATGAGCATCGAATTTTCGATGAACGTATTACTATCAATAGTGGCGTCATGAAGACCGAAGTCAGTATAGATGCCATTTCCACCCGCCGGACCTGGCATATTGTTGTACTGGAACAGGTTGTACTGGATAACTGTCGGGTAAAGGCCGTCACTCGCTGGACACAGCCCTATTATATTGTTCTGAACGATATTGTTAACGATCGTATATCCGCCATGCCCGCCCCAATATCCTGGATTAGTCCAGATTCCATCCCCCAACGCGCTGGGATCGATGGTAGGACTGATCGTAGCGCCCTGAATTGTAAACCCGTCTAAAACCACATTATCAGCAACGATCTGAACTGGTCCCAACGGCCAGTCTATCACCGATTCGCCCGTAGTCGCGCGCGTTCTCGCATCCTCACCATGTTTGGCACCAAGCAGAGTGAGCGTTTTATCGATGTAAACCCTTTCGTTGTATGTTCCCGCCTCCACAATGATAGTGTCGCCGGGGCTTGCGGCATCTATGGCTGCCTGAATGGTAGAATAATCACTTGGAACGCGAATCTCGGCCGGGCTTGCGCGAACTAATAGTATCGCGGTGCTTAGTATGCTTGCCAGAAACAGTGTTACTATTATTGCTGCCATTACCTTTTTCATTTTCATCTCCTCCTTTCTGTTCGGTTTCGGCTCATCTCATAGCCTAGGCACCTATAGCCTAACTGGAAACCTGAAGGAAATCCCCTATCCCCGTCTATTTCCAAAAGGCGATAGACGAATATTCGTTAAAATAGTTAAAAGGCTTGCGGTATTCAAATACATATCAATACATACTTTTGAATATTCTACCAACTACCAGAAAGAAGGAAAAGAAGGGAGCTTTCGTTGCTATTGAGAACTCAGTTTGTCTGCTCTATCTTCTTCACCGGATACCTGATCAGCGTCTTCTGAACCTTGGCTTTCGGACTTGTAAGATACTCCTCCTCGTGAGTGCCAGCTATCTCGTATTCACTATCCTTGATAAACCGATGCAACCTCTCCACACTCGGTCCCTCATCCTTGTAGGGCCCAAGGTGCAAGATCTGCGCAACAGTTCCATACTGCCAAGTCTCTATCTTCACCTCAACTTCAGGCGTCTTTTGAGGTATCTCAGCAACCTCATCTGGAATGGGGAGCGCCCAGATTCCTGTCCACTGATCCTTTGGGACGAGGTGAGCATCAGGCCACCTAGCGCGAAGCCTTCCAATCTCAAAGTCAATTCCCTTCTTCTTCAGCTCGAACTTGAGCTTGTAGACCGAGCCGTAGAGAGCTGGCATAGCCTTCGCCGCCACCTTGTTCGGGTCACCTTTCGTCACGACGACAGCCATCTTCTGCGATTCCATCTCCAAGATCTCCGGTTGCGTGAGCCGAGTTGGCTTCGCCTTCTTTAGACTTCTCTTTCCTGATCTAATCTTCTTTGGCATCGAGACACCAACCAACTCAAGGTAACTACATGCAAATATATTTCTTGTTAGAGCGGGTTATCCAATTGCGGAGCCTTAACTACAGCTGCAGATCATTCCTCCAACGGAGACGCCATCAAGAACACGTAGCGACTGGAGCGCATGCATACATGCTGAAAGAAACTCTATATCGTATTTGAATTTACTAATTCAGCAAACTTACCGAAGGACCTATCAAACGTCCTTTCAACATCTCTTGGAAAACAACATGCAGGCAACTCCCTCATTTTCAAATGATATCTTAGACATTCACAGCAGATACCTTTCCTAGAACAAGGATCATAACTACAATTGCATTCTTGTAAGTTGTCCTCTTTCCTGCATTCCACTTCAAACACCAATTCGACCTAGTCCTAGATCGATCGGCTAGCTGAAATAAGACTAATAAAAATTGTGGCGCACGCCCATAGTAACGACGGCCACGCACACACGGACACATGTTTCCGCCGCTCGGCATTAAGCGCCGTCACGTGTTTCGAATGCCACGTGCTCCGCCCTGTCGTATTTGAGGCTCCAGAGAGAAGGTCGGTTGGGAAGGATGAGGAGAGACAGCTGAACAATCTAACTATCGTTCGTTCCGACTAGAAATCTTTATCCGAATTGCTAATATTGTCGGATAAACGTTCTATTTCGGCGGGAATCTCGCCATGCAGAAGAGAGTTGAGCTTACTGTTGGAGCGAAGGGTGAGATCTATACGACTGAGGAGGTTAGACGCTCAGTAGGGATACAACCGCGCACCGTAGTCATTGCAGAGGTCGGTGAAAAGCAGCTGATACTGAAACCTAAAGAAAAGGGCGAGCATCTGCTGGAGAAACCTAGATTTGAGATGCCGCCGATCAATCTAAAGCAACTGTCTACGCTGAGAAGGGGACTGGCAAAGGATCTTGGAGAGAGGTAAGGCTCAGAGCAATCGCGAGCTGCTCCTTGACACCACCTACATCTTGCCCTTCTTCCAAGTTCCAATAGCTGTTGAAGGTTTTGAGCTCTCAGCTGGGAGAGCGGCTGAGATGCTCGGTCTACCTAGTGCAGCCTTCAATCAGCTCCTTGCTGAAAGAGATGTTCCTACGCCCGCTAAGTTTGACGAAAGCATTCAAAGAGAATTGAAGAGCTTAGCAGGGAGAAAATACGCTTCACCGTTGAAGAATACCTAATAGATCTCTTTCAGTCGATCGGAAAGATGTTTCCTGGATTGAGGATTAGTTGATGGTCGAGTGTCTTCTTGACTTGGAACATCTCCTCGACGGCTTTCTCACCGTACATTATCATGAGCAGGTTACGTTTTAGTTTCCCGACTCCATGCTCACCAGACACGGTCCCGCCGTGTTCCACGGCATATCTTGCAAATTCTTCAGCCAACCTCTCAGCTCGCCTCAGCTCTTCGAGCGTATTAGGAAGCACATTGACGTGAAGATTGTTCTCTGATATGTGGCCGAAGATCACGTGCTCAAACCTCTCCTCGACCAGCCTCTTCACATAATAATCTAACATGGCGTCCAAATACTGGTCTGGCACAGCCGTGTCAGTTCCAACCTTATGAATCTCAGGTATCCGCCTCTTACGTGAGGCGATCACTTGATTCACAGTCTCAGGTATAGCATGCCTAATATTTGTCAGCCTCTTCCTATCAGAATCCTCTGTAGCCGACATCGTATCTTCAAGCGACGAACCGTTCTCCCTCAAGACTACGTCAAGCGCCTCAATGAGCTTCTCAAACTCCTCCTCCATATACGATTGCTCCAGAAGAATAGATGCCTTAGCCCACTCCGGAAACTCAGGAATCTCCAGAGGCGTAGTCGACTCCTTCCTCCGCAACCTCAACAGATTCAGAGAATTCGAGTCGAAATACTCAATCGATTCAGGAAGCACAGCGTATGCTCTGCCTTTAGGATGGTCGCCGCGAACCCTATGGACGAATCCTATAGCGTCACTTTCCGAGGGAAAGAAGATTAGAGCTGTGAGTAGGTTGCCTAGACGCAGGGCTAGAGCCAACTCCGCTTCTGTGAGAACTCCAACAGTCCCTTCAGAACCTATGAATAGATCGATAAGATCCATTCCTTCCTCCACATAGTATCCTGCGACATTCTTCACATTTGGCATAGAGTAGCTGGGCAACTGGACAGTTGCGCATCTGCCGTCCGAAAACTGAACCTCAAAAGTTCGTCCAGTACCCGCGAAGACTTGGCCACGCCTTATGTCGAGTATATCGCCATTCGCCAGAGCGACACGTATTCTTCTTACGAATCTACGAGTTGAACCATACTTGTAGGTTCTCGCCCCAGCTGCATTTGTAGCTATATTCCCGCCGATCGTAGAGGAATCTTCAGTTGGATCAGGAGGATAGAAGTATCTCTGAGGGTCTTCAAGAAATCTCTTCAAATCTTCCTTCTCAGACTCGCCGGCGCAAGTCAAGAGTTCGCGAAATTCCTTTTTCTCAACCTTGGTGTGAAGATCTTTAATGATAACGCCTGGCTGGACTCTAACCAACCATTCTCCGGCTGTAGAATCGAACGTCAACCCGAGAATCTTATTCATCCTCTCAGTTGAAAGAATAGCGCCTCTAGGCGGAACAGCTCCACCGACGATTCCAGTCCTCCCAGCAGAGATCGTCACCGGAATAGATTCAGAAGACATTCTTCTCAGGAACGCGGATATCTGCTCCTCAGATTCCGGAAAGAAGATTATTTGAGCATGCCCCTCACCGAACCGCGACTCATCAGTCAAGTACTTCTCATATTCCGATTTGACGGTATCCTCAGAATCGATCCAGTGAAGAGGCACATCTTGCCTCGAAGATTCATACGCAGATATCCGATTCTTCGGCTCCATGAGCAGACTCAGCCCTTCTTGTATCTTCTTTCATACTCTTG
>Ga0209725_1000894_pt1 | contig 17670 bp, 18 predicted proteins | sample I18A1metaG_FD_184145 | JGI IMG/M metagenome (GOLD analysis project Ga0209725, IMG submission 184145) | Lake sediment bacterial and archeal communities from Gulf of Boni, Indonesia to study Microbial Dark Matter (Phase II) - ​I18A1 metaG... | ecosystem: Environmental > Aquatic > Freshwater > Lake... | reverse complement strand
GCCTCAACATCCTCCTCAACATCTTCAGGGGCAACATCGCCGTTGTCGACAACGACGACGACTCCGACTTCATCGTACGCCTACTCGGAGTCCACTTCTACAACGTCACAGCAGGCAGTTCCGGGATTTCCAATCGAGGCGATTGTGTTCGGTGTGATCGTCGGATTGTTCGCGCTTTGCTTTAGCCGCCTACGCAAGAAGTCATGGTTCCGCTGTCGTTTGCATTTCATCTCTTTCGGATGACGCTGCACACTCCAAGTAAGTACGAGCGCGCCCGATGATACTTCGACTGGTTTCGGCAAGTCCAGACTCATGGCAGTCAGACCGCCTCTGCTTACGGTAGCCACAGTTGGTCTCCTGATTATGAACTGATTCCAAAGCGAGACGTGAAAGATCTGAGATCGCTGGTAGGGCAATCCGCGGCAGAGCATCCTTGTGCCAAGATTCCAGATTTGCCCTCCGCCTTCCTCGAAGCCGCAATCGGGTCCACGTGACAAGTTTCAGTGCGTTGGTTCAGGAGGGTGCTTGTGCTATTCAGTCAACCTTGTCTGGTTCAAATTTGCCTCTATATCTTTGAGAGTCTTCCAAGATCTCCTAACCATCGGCGGGTAATAGTTGTGCGCTCGTCGCCATTCTTTCAGGAACCTGACCGTAACGGGATCAGTCACGTATCCAGACCCAAAGTTGCCGTACTCCTTCCAGAGCTCTGAAATTACGGCGTCGCGCCTCACTTTGGCCATAATGCTAGCTGCAGAGACTATCGGATACTTCTTGTCCGCTTTGTGCTCGGAGACCAGTACAGTTCTCTTCAAACTCGCGGGCAACTCATCCAAGATTTGACGCGCGTAGCGCTCTGGCTTGACATCGGAAGCATCCACCCAAACGGCATTAGGCTTCAGGTCTGCAATGACCTTCGCCATGGACTTCGCCTCAAGCAAGTTCAGCTTCTGAAGCCTTCTGCCTTTCATGACAACCTCATCAATCTGCGCAGGCGTGAGCTCGACATACGAAACCTTCGATGCGACTGTTTGTATTTTCTGCGCCAAGTATGACCGTGACTCGGGCGTTAGAAGCTTCGAGTCTTTCACACCAATGGAGACGAGCCCGCCGACCTTCTCCTCGTCCATTAGCACGCCCGCGATGACAAGTGGGCCAATAATCGGGCCCCGCCCCGCGTCGTCTACTCCGGCCACGCTTCTGCTCATCTCGTTCACAGCGCACTTGATGATTCGGCTTCCTGCCTCAAGAGAGTTATAGCTTCCGCGCCAGAACTCTGGAATGCAATGCAGGTTGAAATGCTTTGGCTCTTCTCGTGTTCCTCACGGGCGCTCCAGGTGTAGGCAAGAGCACCGTGGTCAGAAGGGTCGCAGAGAACCTGAAACTGGAGGGCGTCAAGATCGGTGGAATGACCTCCGGCGATCTCAGATCGGGATCGGCTCGCGTAGGCTTCGAAGTACGGAACCTACTCACTAATGAAACTGGCGTGCTAGCTCACGTCAACCAATCATTTGGTCCGAGGATAGGAAAATACCGTGTCAACAGTGAAGACCTGGATCAGGTAGGCACAGCAGCAATACTCTCAGCGATCAAGGACGCTGATCTCGTTGTCGTAGATGAAGTCGGTCCAATGGAGCTGACTTCCAAGCGATTCAAGGAGGCCGTCCAAGGTGCCCTTGCATGCGGAAAGCCTGTGCTGGGAACGGTCCATCGGAATGCGCAAGATCCGTTGGTCAGGGCGATCAAGTCGGGAACCGGGATCGAGGTTATAGAAGTCACCAACCAGAATAGAGATACGTTGCCTGGCATTCTCATGGAACGCTTCAAGGCTCGATAGCAGCAGCATCTTCAGAGAGACTGTTCAAGTCGTTCTTCCGGCAGAGGTCGTGGCCGCTTGTCGCCGGCGTAGTTCAGCCCTAGGAAGTATATCTCCGAGCTGTCGGTCCTGCTCGCTGGGGGTTTTACGATTCTTACCGTTTGGAAGCATTCGCCTAGTCTGGATTTGAATTCCGGGAGATCTGCGCCGTGAAATGCCTTGACGAAGAAGCTTCCACCTCTACGCAAGACGTGTTTCGCAAATTCGAGCGATTGGTTTGCCAGGTGCACTTGTCGTGCTTGGTCTAGGTCCCAGGCGCCCGTTAGATCTGGTGAGGCGTCGGAGAGTACAACATCGATAGGCCCTGGCATTCTATCCTTTACCCGGTCAGGAAGAGAAGGATCTTCGATGTCTGCAACAATCGTGACCACGTTCTTCCAAGATAGCGGTTTGATCCCTTGCTTGTCTACTCCGAGCACGAATCCTGATTCACCTACCGCTTCTCTCGCGACTTGAAGCCATCCACCTGGAGCGGCTCCGAGGTCCACTACGTGTCGGCCTTGCTTGATGAATCTGTAACTTCTATTCGCCTGAATGAGCTTGAAGCTCGCGCGACTCCTGTAGCCTTTAGCCTTGGCGAGCTTGTAGAATTGATCTCTGCGGCGCTTCTGGATCCATCGGCTGGACAAGACTATCTTCCAGAGGTCGGCCCGCTGACCGAGGCGAGTATCCATTCGTTGAGCCTTTGGCATCTGGCCGGGTTCGCGGTAGCTGCTTGAGCGCATCTTGCTTCGAGATCACAGAATGAGCAGGGAACATCGATGATGGAGTCGATGCTCGAGTACTTGCGTTTGGCAAATACTCGGTAAGTCCACCGGCCGGAATTCAGCTCCCGCTTCCTTTGAATCAGGCCTTTGCGTTCAAGTCTCAGTATGGCTCTTGACCCCTCTCTGCTGTCCGCTTTCATCTCTCTCCAGAGTGCGGACTGAAGGATTCCCTCGTTTCCCTTGTCCATGACTATGCGGAGTACGTCCTGTTCCGTTGGACCCTTCCTTGGCAAGTAATGGACCTTCTTCGGCTCGTCTTGCGAGAGCCCACTAGAACGTTCAGGCCTAGTAATTAAAACGTTTGACAAGGCTCAGCAGGAGGGTTAGACCGCGTTAGGTGATGCGCGCGCCCAGTTGAATTTCACGATCGGTCGTGAGGAGAGCGAGCTTTCCATCAGCCTCGGCCGCCAGTAGCATGCCATGCGAAACCTCACCGGCAAACTTCGCCTGCTTAAGGTTCGTCAGGAAGATGATCCTCTTCCCAACGAGCTCGTTCGGCTCATAGTAGCCTACAAGGCTCGATATCGTTTGGCGTGCTCCAAAGCTTCCCAAGTCAACAAGAATCTTGTATAGCTTCTCCGTCCTCTTGACCCGTTCAACGCTCGTGATATTCCCGACCCTAACGTCTAAGCGTTTGAAGTCCTCAAACGATACCTCTTCCGTCAATCTAGTCAACCCGCCAAGGCAAACAACGCTCCTGACTTATGAGGTTCATCAGGGAGCATCGAGAATGCCCTGTTCGACTCGTTCTCTTGGCACCTTTGGTACAACCCAGGAGACCACAGCTGAGCCCTTGATCGTCTAGGGGGCCTGTAAGCGAACGGTCCTCAGAAGGCGGTTCGATCGTAACCCGAGAAGGCCATCCCTTCGCGGGGCAACTCGCTCAAAACTGGGTTCCGTTCGCCGGACTGGGCACCAGAAACTCGAACCGGATAGAACACTCAGCAGATTGCTCTCTGAGTTAGGCAAGGCTTATTAGGTTTCCAGAGTCGGAACATTATCTCGGTGAATCTTGTCTTGGCGAAGAAGAAAAAGAAAGCTAAGAAGGCGACGAAGAAGAAAGCTAGAAGGGCAGCCAAGAAGCGCGTTGTCAAGCGGAAACCGGCTCCCGCGCCAGCGCCAGCAGTCGAACCTGCCCCAGCTCCTGCTGAAACACCCCCTGCGGCTCCTTCTGAAGGAACCCCTTCTTCAAGTCCTTCAACGTCAACCTGGTAGGCCAGCACAGTCTCCATGCTCCGTTTTCTTGGAGTCAGTCGTCCGAGCGGAGCTGAGCCCCCTTCCGCCCAGTTTGGCGTCTTCCCGCGTGCTCTTCCCCCGTTAGGTCACAGCCAAGAGTCATAAGGTCACGGCGCTAGAACCTTTGCTCTTGAAGTCAGCTTGATCTCGAACAAGGGCGTTCTCATCGAGAACGGTTCCGATCGATTGGAAAGACGGGCCCGGCGGCTTCTTGTCGAGGCGCTCGAGTCCGCGCTCGTCTCGGTTGATCCGCACCTGCTAGTTTCACGGCACGTGAAGAGGCGAGGAAACAATCTAGTGATGAACGATGAGACCATTTCGCTTGCCGATTATGACGGAGTCTACGTTGTGGGGGCAGGGAAAGCTTCCGGAGCCATGGTCGAAGCGCTTGAACACATCTTAGGAGACCGTTTGACAGGCGGGTTGGCCGTATTCCCCACTGGGCAGGTCTCCCCCAAGCTTAGCCGAGTCAAAGCCGTCGCCGCTTCTCACCCAATTCCCGACGTGAGTAGTGTGAAAGCTGCTGAGGAGCTCGTTGCCCTCATCGAGAGGCTCACGGATCGGAATCTTCTCATCTGCGCGATGTCAGGAGGCGGTTCCTCACTGCTCTCGCTTCCACTCGAGCCTCTAACGATCGAAGACAAGGGAAGAGTCGTGCAGCTGATTATGAACGCGGGCGCAACAATAGCGGAGTTGAACACTGTCCGAAAGCATTTGTCCGCGATAAAGGGAGGATGGCTCGCCAAGCGTTCTACGGCTGGAAGAATCGTCGGCCTCTTGATTTCAGACGTTATAGGAGATAGACTCGACTCCATCGCTTCGGGACCGATATCGCCAGATCCAACCACCTTCTCGGACGCGGTTCAGATACTCGAGAAGTACAGGCTGCTGAAATCGATTCCAGGCGCCGCTCTACAGATCCTCCGCAAGGGCACCGAAGGGGGCATTCCCGAGACACCGAAAGATGATGATCCTTGCTTCCGAAGGGCCAGCCATCTTGTGTTGGGGAACAACAGGGTGGCATGCCTCTCCGCGCAAAGGTACCTACGTTCAAAAGGAATCAAGACAAAGGTGTTGAGCTCATCCATCACAGGCGAATCCCGCTTCCTCGGATCTTTCATCGGGTCTTTGGCCAGAAATGTAGCCACCTTTAATGAACCATTCAGGAAGCCATGCGCACTGATCTTAGGAGGAGAGACGACGGTCAGGGTTACAGGACCGGGATTAGGCGGGCGAAACCAAGAATGCGCGATGGGATGCGCACGCGAGATTGAAGGTCTCAGAGGTGTTGTGATGGCATCTATTGGAACTGATGGGATAGACGGCCCAACGGACGCAGCTGGTGCCGTCGTTGATGGAATGACGCTCTCCCGATCTAGAAAGCTTGGCCTCTCGTTCGAGAGGCTGTTGGACCAGAATGACTCATACAGGTTCTTCTTGCCTCTGAAAGACCTCGTGATGACTGGTAGAACCAATACCAACGTGAACGATGTTGCAGTCGTTGTGGCGCTTTGACTTGGCGATAAACGTCAAGAACTGTAACTGAGACGTGATTCATTCTCAGGGCAAATAGCAGACTCACACGCCTCTATGCGATGACTGATTCCCGTGGTTAGCAGTTGCCTCTTCATAATCAGCCGAGGACCTCAGGATTCACGATATATGGTGGTCTCTCGCCCTTGAGGGCCGCCAATAGGTTGTCAACTGCCATCATTGCCATCTTCGTGCGAGTCGCGACTGACGCGCTTGCGATGTGAGGCACAATGAGGATATTGTTGAGGCTCAGAAGCGGGTCGCTGAGAGGTATCGGCTCCGGATCTGTTACGTCAAGGGCTGCGTAAGTGATTTCGTGATTTCGCAGCGCGGTGTACAGTGCCTTGGGGTCTACGATCGATCCTCGAGCCGTATTCACAAGTATTGCTGTCTTCTTCATGATCTTGAATTGCTCTTCGCCGATCAGATGATAGGTCTCTGAAAGCAGCGGGGTGTGAACTGTGACGAAGTCCGACTCTGCTAATAATGTCTTGAGGTCTCTGAACTCAACGCCGAGGGTCTCCTCCAGTTCAGGTCTCCTTACTGAATCATAGTAGAGGATCTTCATGTCAAATCCTTTGGCTCGCTTAGCGACCTCCGCTCCTATTCTGCCCAATCCAATTATGCCCAGCGTTGCGTGATGCACGTCGTAACCGAGCAGGATCATGGGGCCCCAAGTCTTCCATTTTCCTTCTTTCACGTTCCGTTCGCCCTCAACGATGCGGCGGGCAGCAGAGAGGAGTAGGGCAAACGCGAAATCCGCGGTGGTCTCGGTGAGAACGCCCGGAGTGTTGCATACCGCAATCTTGCGTTTCGTTGCTTCGCGGACGTCTATGTTGTCGAATCCTACAGCCATGTTGCTGATCACGCGTACCTTGGGTGCAGCGTTGATGATGGGAGCGTCAATCTTGTCAGTCAGAAGGGAAAGAAGTGCATCTACCTCGGGGACTTCTTTGAGCAGTACGTCGCGAGGGACAGCAAGTTCACACTTCCAAATGCGATAGTCACAGCTCTGTGCGAGCTTCTTCAATGCCTCTTCAGGAATAAGCCGGGTCACATATGCCTTGGGCTTCACCACGCTTGACTCCTTTGCTGTCGGGGTCAACATGGCACTCTCAAGGATATCATTGAGGTTTACATATGGCTTTCCAAGCACAACACGCTTGGCGGTCCGGACGCAGGTTTCGCTGACAAAATCGCTACAACAGCAGTTTCTGGCAGGTGGTGCGACCTAATGAACGAAAGGACAAAGATGGCTATTGTGTTCAGGTTCCCTAGTCGAACCGTCACGAATGTTGGAGTCTGGATAAACCGAGGTGGATGGGGAAACCCACGCTATCCGGAGCACAGGAACGTCGCCTTAGAGCCCCAGGTTGGATGGGACCAGCTCGATGTTGGATACGCGAGATACAACCAGTACGGACTCCTACAACCAAACGGGAGTCAAACATGGGAAGTTCACATAGACATCGTCATGAACGTCGACACATCCTCATTGGCAGGTCGATGATGGCTGCGGAGTACAGACGCTACCCGGAGCATCCGTGATGTAGCTCTCAAGGATCTCCTGATGACTCGAAGAACTAACACGAACGCGAATGATGTGGCAATCTCAGTCCTGCTATAGTTCTGGAGCCCAAGTTACAGTGCTCGTGACCGACGTCGCGGAACAGCCAAATATGACTCACGGGGCAGGTTTCGGCCAACGAACATGAAATGGAGGAACGTGATTGGATTTCCGACTGACGCCTCAACAGGAACTGTTCAAGAAAACCTTGCGCAGTTTCTGCGAGGAGAAACTCTTTCCGAGAGCACGTGAGATCGACGAGAAAGAAGCCGGCATTCCCCAAGAGATCATCGGAGAGATGGTTGACCTTGGGATCTTCGGCGTGACGATTCCTGAGGAGTACGGTGGTTCGGCCAGCCCAGGAGAAGAGATGGTCTATGCGACGCTTGCAGTTCATGAGATTGCACGAGGAGAACTCTCCATGTCGCTTCCTGTGTACACGCTACTCAATCTTGGCTGGAGTTACTTGGTCGTCAAGCACGGCTCCAAGGAACTGAAGGAAGAACTCCTCCCCAACATCGCTTCCGGAGAATGGTTCATCGGAATCTGCACCACAGAAGCAGGGGGTGGCTCAGACCTAGCCAACATCAAGACCACCGCGAAGAAAACGGGCAACGAGTACGTAATCAACGGCGAGAAGACCTACATCAGCGGCGTCATTGAAGCAACCAAGAGAGGGGGCGGACATCTCACTCTTTTCCGCACAGCCCCCGAACTCGGCAACAAAGGCATGACGTTCGCTTACATCCCTGCCAAGCTCCCGGGCGTATCATACACAACCTTCCGAGACATGGGCCGCATGGGACTGTCCACCGGCGGCTTCTCCTACAAGGACGTGAAGATACCTGCAAAGTATGTCCTTGGCCAAGAGAACAGGGGATTCTACGTCAACATGGAGGGCTTCAACGTCGCACGAACCCTCGTGGCAAGCGCCTGCTTGGGCGGAGCCGAGAAATGCCTTGAACTTGGAGCCGACTATGTCAAACGCCGCGTACTATTCGGCAGACCGCTTGCGAATTTCGAAGGCATCTCCTTCGAGATTGCAGATGACCTGGCTGAGTTGGAGATGACGAAGAACTTCCTACTCAGGGGAGCCTGGATGATCGACCAACGCTATAAGGATGGGAGCTTCAGCAACAAGGAGATCAACCAAACGATCGCGATCTGTAAGCTCAGAGCGCCTCTTCTGGGCGTTGAGATAGTCAAGCACTCGATGATGTACCACGGCGCGCTAGGATACAGCAAAGAGAGCCCGCTTGAGATGTGTATGCGAGGGCTCATGTCTTACGTGGTCGGAGCAGAAGGCGGAGCCAACATAATGAAGATCATCATCGCACGAGAACTCATGGGAGACGTAGCGGTTCCTTACCGCGGATAGAACGCCAAGACTACATCACTTGCTGTGGTACCGGCCGAAATACCCGGAGCCTCGAATCGGATCCGGAGATCAAACTTGGAACGAGTAGACGTTGCCGTCATAGGCGCTGGCCTAGCGGGCTTGTCATGCGCATATCGGCTCGCCAAAGCGGGCCTAGATGTGCTGGTTGTCGAGCGAGGCGACTACCCAGGAAGCAAGAACGTCACGGGCGGCAGGCTCTACATGAACCCCGTCAGACAGTACCTTCCCGAGATCTGGGAAGAGGCTCCATTCGAACGGCACGTCACAAAAGAACGACTGACTATGTTGTCACACGATTCATCGCTTACTGTCGAGCTGCGTTCAGACACCTACGACAAGCAACCGTATCACAGCTACACGCTAATTCGGCCCACTTTTGACCGGTGGCTGGCAGAGAAAGCCTCAGCTGAAGGCGCAGCAGTAGTATCAAAGTACAAAGTCGATCAACTCCTTCGAGAAGGAAAGAAGATCGCAGGAATACGAGCAGAGGGCGAAGACATCGCAGCAAACGTGGTAGTTGCTGCCGACGGCGCCATGTCGTTTATCGCTAAAGAAGCGGGACTGCGATCAAAACACGAGCCGGAGCACTTTGCGGTCGGCGTCAAGGAGACCGTGGAGCTACCTCGGAAGACCATTGAAGACAGGTTCAACCTTCGCTATGATGAAGGCGCGGCCCAGCTCTATTTTGGAAGCGTCACCAAGGGTCTCACTGGGGGCGGATTCCTCTACACAAACCGAGAGAGCCTCTCGATTGGAATCGTGATAGGCTTGGGTTCCGTCATGGCTGACCCGCGACAGCTTGAGACCTTCCAGCTCATGGAAGAGTTCAAGCAACGACGAGAGGTCTCCGCACTGATCGAGGGAGGCGAGACAGTCGAATACTCTGCGCACACGATCCCTGAGGGCGGAGTCGAATCTCTGACAACCCTGTATGACGATGGAATTCTGGTAGTTGGAGATGCGGCTGGGTTCGCGCTGAACATGGGCATCATCGTCAGAGGAATGGACCTCGCCATCGCATCCGGAGTAATGGCAGCTGACACTATCAAATCTGCAGGCAAACGCAATGACTACTCTGCTGCATCGCTCGCAACCTACCGAGATATGTTGGGCAATTCATTCGTGATGAAAGACCTCCGCACGTTCAGAAATGTCTGGAAAGTCCTCAAGAACCCCAGACTATTCGAGAAGTACCCTCGGGCGATCAACACTCTCTTGACGGAACTCATGTTCGTCGGTCCAGATCCCAAACCGAAGCTCTCATCCACCGTTCTCAAGGAATTCAGGAAGAGCTTCCTCAATCTGTCAACAGTGAAGGACGCATTCGATCTGCTGAAAGTCTAGTGGTGTGGGAACGTGAAGGTGGAAGAGAAACTCGGGCGGAATGTCTTCAAGGTAGACAAGGAAGGCCACATCAAGATCAATCACGAAATCTGTCGCGTGAAATGCGAGCCAAAGTACTGTATCTTCGTTTGCCCGGCGAAAGTTTACTCGCTCGGCCCGGAGGGTGATATACATGCTACGCCTGACGGGTGCTTGGAGTGCGGAGCCTGCGTCATTGCATGCTTGGAGGAGGCACTCAGCTGGCATTATCCGAAAGCGGGATTCGGAGTCCAGTACAGGTTCAGCTGAAAAGGCTCTGTTGAGATGTCAGGTGAATTGCCTTGCGGTTAGCTGTCGAGTGATGAGCATTCCCTTCGCTGGAGCGTCTTGGATTACGATGACGATAGACCAAAGGAGGGGTGCGCAGTACTGCAATCCCATGAAACGCTTCGGCGTCTCGCCTCCTGCATCTGCCCACGCCTTGGTGATTGCAGACTTGTCCTGAAGAGGAAAAAACATGAGTGTAGGACGCGCTGTATTACAGTGGAATTTGACTGTATGACACTGCGTCTTAAGCAAGAATCTTGGAGGCTAACCAAACTCACTAACAGGGAAACGGAAAGAGTCATCTATCATCCGTAGCCTTGCCAGTGCCAACTACCTCAACCAAGCGGGTGGATGGCATTTGCACGTAGTAGCGTGCATGAGACAAGTGGTCGACCTACAGCAGATCAGAATCAAACGTGACACTCGCGAGCCGGTGCTTGAGGGACTCCCAGTCCTCTTCGGAGACATGGACAAGAATGCGCTCGAAGAGGCTGTGAGGATCAAGGAGAAACACGGCGCCAAAGTCATCGTCCTCTCCGTCGGATCCGCGAAGCTGAAGGATACAGTCCTTGAGGCACTCGCGATGGGCGCTGACGAAGCATGCATAGTGGTCGACCCAGCCTGTGAGGGCTCAGACGCCGCGGGCTCAGCGCTGACGCTAGCCAAGGCGATTGAGAAGACTGGCTCGTATGATCTCATACTCGTAGGCGAAGGATCCGCCGACAACTACTCAGGACAGATTGGGTCCAGAGTCGCGGAAATTCTCGGCGTCCCGCAGATAACCTACGTGCGGGAGCTCACCATCGAAGGCACCACCTTGACCGCCGTCCGAGACATAGAAGGAACACTCGAAGTCGTCAAAGCCCAGATGCCCCTAGTTGTCTCCGTCACGAGCGAAATCAACAAGCCAAGGAGAGCACCGCTCGCACAGATTCTCAGAGCTTCCAGAAAGCCTCTGAACATCTGGACGTTGAAGGATCTGGGAATCGAGTCAGGCAAGGTCGGCTCAGGCGCATCCACTATCTCCGTTCTGGCCAATGTGGCTCCTGAGCAGGAACGGAAGGGCGTCATAATGGAAGGCGACGTCGACGAGACGGTTGGGAAACTGGTGGACGCTCTTAGGAAAGAGGGGGTCCTGCAATGAGCCGAGGCATTCTTGCGTGCTCCGAGACGAGCGAAGGGGCTTTCGAGCTTCTGACGAAGGGACGCGAAGTCTCGAAAGCGCTCGGCATTGAACTTGCCGCGGTGGTTTTCGGAAAGGCGGATAGCGACTGCCAGCCGTACTTTGAGTACGGCGCCCAGAAGGCCATACTTGTTCCCCAGGACAGCGTTGGCAGGCTTGACGCCGAAACCTACGCGAACGTTCTGTTCGAGATCTCGAAGGAAAACGGCCCCGAAATTCTTCTGCTGCGATCGAGCAGGCTGGGCAAGGAGACGGCTGGACGCGTGGCCCAGAAGCTTCAGGCCGGGTGCATCACAGACGCGATCGGCCTGGAGATGAAGGGTGCCGATCTTGTTGTGAGCAGATACGCGCTTGGAGGAAACACCGTATCCTCGGAGATCATCAAGACCCCCAAGATAGTCGTCTCCTTCATGCCCCGAACCTTCGAGGCTCAGAAAGCGCCGGCTCAGGGTGAAGTTGTGAAGCTGGACCTTAGGGTTCCGAAGACGCGGGTTGAACTCGTGGAACTCAGGAAGAAGACCGGCGAGGCCGCCAACATCGAATCCGCGGAGACCATAGTCTGCGTCGGGAAAGGAATCGCCAAGAAAGAGGACCTCGAGATAGTGAAGGAACTTGCGAGCCTGCTCGGAGGGGAGCTCGGGTGCACTCGGGCGCTATCGTCTGACTATCACTGGATCTCGGAAGACAGAATGATCGGAATATCTGGCAAGAGATGCAAACCGAAGCTGGACGTGTCCATCGGACTGTCGGGACAGATCCAGCACACGGTGGGAATAATGACCTCGAAACTCATCGTCGCGATCAACAAGGACAAAGAGGCACCGATCTTCAAGATAGCCGACTACGGAATCGTCGGAGACCTCTATCAAGTCGTTCCGAAGCTCATTCAGAAGATCAAGAACACAGGAAAATAGCAGAAGCCTGGCGCTTCGACGGATTGATCTCAGCGTCACGGGTGAGATGATGTTGATCTAGATTCCGAAGTATTTTGCCTTGAAGTTCCTGTCGTCCTTAAGGTCCGAGACTTCTCCCTGCATGGTGACTCTTCCTTGCTCAAGGACGTAGCCATACCTACAAAGCGAGAATGCCAATCGAACGTTCTGTTCCAAGAGGACGGTGGTCTGTACAGCGGTCTCCCGGAGCGTCCTATACAGGCCCAGTGCGGCGAGGGGAGAGAGGCCGGCGGATGGCTCGTCCAACATGAGGAGCTTCGGCTTTCCTACTAGCGCCTTGCCGACTACCAGCATACGTCTTTCCCCTCCACTCAAGCTTGTTGCTTTCTCAGAACGTCTCTCATCCAATCTCGGAAAGACTCGATACACATGTTCGAGGCTCGGCTGAGGCGTAGACACCAAGTTGCCTCCTAGGAGGAGGTTCTCGCGCACGGTCATCTCTGGGAAAATCTCCCCTGTGGCTAGGGCAATTCCTCTACGAGCTCTCTCGTGCACGGGCAGGCTGGTGAGATCTTCGCCTTGGAACATGATGTGTCCGCCGTGGATGGTGTTGAGCCCCATTACTGCTTTGACTAGGGTTGTCTTGCCCGCGCCGTTCGGTCCGATGACGGCGATGACATCGCCTTGGTTGGCTCTCAAGTTGATGTCCTTCAGGATCTGGACGTCCCCATACCCAGCTGAGAGACCGACAATATCGAGCAAACTTCACGCTCCCTCCTTTTCCCCCAGATAAGCCTGCACGACCTTGTCGTCGCTGAGCGCGTCCTCGACTGATCCCTCGAAGAGCATCTCGCCGTGGTCGAGAACGTAGGTCCTCGTTGCGATTCTCTTCAGGAATCGCATTATATGCTCCACCACGAGTAGCGTCACCTCATACTCTTCGTTAAGTGAGAGCAGAAGATTCGCTACGTTGTCGGCCTCTGAGTCGGCGAGTCCGGCTGTGACCTCGTCCACGAGCAACAGTTTCGGCCCCGTGACGAGCGCCCTAGCAAGGTCGAGCATCTTTCTCTCTTGAACGTTCAGCCGTCTTGCTTCGACAGAGGACTTGCTCTTGAGACCCACGAGATCCAGAGCGCTCTCTGGTTCAAACACTCTGTGCCCTTTGCTCCCGAAGTACTTGCTTGTGATTATGTTCTCATGAACGGTCATCGTGGCGAAGGGTCGGGGAATCTGGAAGGTTCGGTTTATCCCCACATAGTTGATCTTGTTCGGCGGCTGGTTTGTGATCTCCTTCCCTTGGAATATGATTCGGCCTCCATCTGTCTTGTAGAAGGATGTAATGCAGTTGAATAGCGTGGTCTTCCCGGACCCGTTCGGACCAATCAGTCCGACCCGTTCTCCTTCTCCTATTCTCATAGTGATGCCGTTCAGCGCCGCGAGCCCTCCGAATCGCTTCACCACCCTGTCGCATGTGAGCAGACTCATGTGGCTCACCCATTACAACTATTGAAGGACAGCTTTCAGCGAGGGAAAGCGCTTGTACAGAATCGCCATTATTCCATGCGGAAGAAACAGAACGGTGAGTATTAGGAACACAGCGAAAAGCGGCACCCAAAGGAGAATGTAGGTGCCGCTCAGTACGCCTGAGAGATACACTTGGACTGTGTAGAGCACAACTGCGCCCAGCACAGGGCCGACGACGGTTCGAAGCCCTCCGAAGATTGCGACTATTATCGCAAGGGTTGGTATCGCGATATCAAACACGGCTTCCGGGTACAGGAAACTGTAGAACCACCCGTACACTATTCCAGCGTACCCGGCGAGGACAGCGGCTATTATTGACACGATGGCTCTGTACCTTGCCGTCTTGACGCCGGCCATGGAGGCGACCTGTTCGTCGTCCTTGATCGCTCTGAAGGCCAGCCCGTACTTTGAATTCTTGACGTAGTAGGTCGTGGCCAGTGCCACAGCGAAGCCCGCGAGCGCAAAGAGATAGGCCAGGTTGGGGTTGTAAATCCTCACAAGCGAGATGTCCGTAACATTCGACGCGATCTCTGCGGGAAGATTGACGACTACGGCTGATATCACGAATTGCATGACCAGGCTCGATATTCCATAATACGGGCCCTTCAGCCTAGTTAGAGGAGCAATCAGAGCACCTGTTCCCGCTGATACTAGCAGCGCCATTGCTGCTGCGGAAGCAACGTCCCAATTGTGGGAAGTGACCAAGATGGCGAATGTGTAGGCACCAACTCCGAAGAAGGCTCCGAGACCCAGCGGCAGGTATCCTGTGAACCCGAACAGGATATTGACGGCCTCCGCGAGGATCGCATACATGATGATTCCGAGGAGCAGGGGCTGAGCAATTCCCAGCTGTCCAACTGACATGAGCGCGACAATCGCGGCGATAAGAGCGAGCGCATGCACGAGACTGTTGAGGCGCATCTTACTTGACTATGCCTCCTTTGCTTACGTACAGTATCACAAGCATGACGATGAAGACGGCAAGCAAAGCGACCGCGGGGCTCAGTAGAGTGACGATTATCGTGTAGGTCACACTGTAGATGAGTGCTCCGACGACGGTGCCGAGCGGTTTCCCAAGACCTCCGATGATCGTTATAATGAAGGCCGTAATCGTGATCATCAAACCCATCTTTGGATAGATGGACGGAAAGACAAGTGGCTGCACCGACGCGAATATGCCGATGAATGCAAAGCCCAAGCCAAAAGCCAGCATCTTCACTCTGAAGGAGTTGATGCCAACCAGCTCAGCTTCCTCTTTGTTCTGCATCACGGCTCTGATCTGTCGGCCCATCTTTGTCCTGTACAGGAACAGGAAAGTCAAGGCGACGCAGACGAATCCAACACCGCCCCCCAGAGCCCACGTTAGAGGCACCGCCGACCCCAGAATTGAGATCGACGCGCCTGCCAAGGTCGTGGGTATACTCCTGATGTCGGCACTCCAGACGAGTATTGCCGTCGAGGAGAGGAACAACGAGATGCCGTAGAATACAATCAGAGAAGTCATCTCCGGATCGTCTGAGTGCGAGATCGGCTTGTCCAAGAGGAGGAACACTCCTAGACCGATCGCGAACAGGAGCGGAATGACCAAGAGAGCCGAGACCGCGAGGTTCAGCCCAAAGATGCTCCAGAGCCAAAACAGTGAGAAGGCGCCGACCATGGCGAAGTCGCCGTGCGCGAAGTTGATTCTGCGAAGGACACCATAGATCAGGTTGAGCCCAAGAGCCTCAGCGGCATAATAGCCCGCAAGAATCAGCCCAACCAGCAGAAGCGACACGAAGAAGGAGAAGCCCAACTCCTTCGTCTGCATCTTCGCCTCTTGGGGGGCAATCACAGGCTCCGCGGTCTTGACGTTAGACGGGTAGACGATCTCTAGGCGCCTGCTCGTGCTTGTCTCAGGTGCCACTTGCACGAGCACGAAACTGTTTCCGCGCTGTTCAATGCCTCTCTCAGTCTTCTCGAATAGGGTTGCTCCTGCTAGGGTCTTGAAGTCGCCTGAAAGCGCAAGAGCTGCTGTTACCAAGTCCTTCGTCTTCAACGAGACAGCGGTCTCAAGGGTCCTCTGTACGATCAGTCCGGAGACGTATTCGGTCACGGCGAAAGCGCCTGGAGTGTATTCCGTCCCGTATTGCTTCCTCATTTCCGACAGGAACGTGGCGGAGTCGTATCCGTAGTTCACGGCATAGTTGAGCGACGGTAGCCATAGAGTGGATCCGAAACAGTATACTCCGAGGTCGCCCAGCGACGAATCGAACTGTTTGAAGCTAGTCCCCACATAGACGTTGAAGAAGAGTTGGAAATGAGTACCAGAGGATCGCATCTGTTGGACGATGTTGATCACGTTGGGTACCATGTAGTCCTCTACTATCAGCGCCTCAGCTCCGACGCTTTGCGCTTGAAAGAGCAGAGGGACGAAATTCTCTGTATCCTTGATGTATCCTTCGTCAAGTACCAGATCTAGGTTGTTGCGGGCAGCCTCCGTGATATCGTTTGCGTGGGCGGAGACCCAGAGGTCTATGCTCTTGTCGTACAGTATGGCAACCTTTCTCACGCCGGCTTGCGCAAGAAAGGGCCAAACAGGTCCCGCGAACTGGTCAACGAGAGGCATAGTGCCCAGCACGGACGTGTAGTTTTGCCTGTAGATCATGGGATCGGCTGCTTGTGGGGCCAGGAAGAACATGTCATGCTTCGCTGCAACGGCGGCCGCGGGGCTAGTCGTCAGTGAGACACTGGTTCCCAGTAGGATGTCAGTCTTGTCCTCGTTCACGAGTTTCTCGTACAAGCTCGTCGCAAGGTCCGGTCTGCTCTGGTCATCATAGTAGACCAGTTCTACGTGCGCCCTTTGGCCAAGAGCCTTCACATACACGCCGCCGCTCGTGTTCACGGAATCTTTCCAGAGAGTTATTCCCCGGAGTTCGTCAGCGGCCTCATAGGACGCGGACCCACTGAAAGAAAGTGTGAAACCTACCTTGATTACCTCGGCTGACCCGGCCGCCGGCGGCGAGTATTCCAGAAACCAAGAAGAAATCCCTGCGACCACAACCGTCAGAACCAATGCGATAACAAGAGCTTTTCGAGCGCGTGAATTCAATCCAAGTCGATTCCGCCGAGCCCCGGACACGACCTAACAGCACCAACATTCATTGGAGTAGCTCAAACAAGACCTCGCGGATGAGCATCGACCGCTGGGCAGCACGGTGGGAGTCACATGCTAGTTAAGCGTTGCGTGTGCAGGAATGATGAGCCTTGGATCGTGTGCACGTGTCGGTCCCTCTGATTGGCAAACCTGAATGTGTATTGACCGAATCCGGCTGGGTGCGCGCCATGAGACCGGCTTTACTGTCTACGCTACATGTCGAGTTGTTTCTACTGTCCGGAATGTCTCGTCTTCGCACAAGACCAGAACAAGACGATCAGTGAAGCGATGTTGCAGGAGAACATTCCAGAGGGCGAAGTTGGTCGAACCCTAGACTAGCGAAGAATGACGCGAGAGCGAGAATTGCAGAGCGCGCCGTCATAGGTTGGCCCCGCCTTCGCCGCTGTCAAAGAATCGTCGCCCCCTGCAGGAGTTTGCCTACAGAAGGTAAAACGATGAGTCACGAAGTTTGTGATTACTCCCGATCATCCAATCAGGATTCGGAAAAAGGCAATGCAGACCTCGGCAGGCTGCAGATGAGTGGTCCACGACCCTGATGTGATAACTCTTAATACGATAACGAGTTCATACTCTTGCGCCGACGACGCTATGCCTCTCAAGAAGCTGCATCCCGTAGCGTTGAGCCTTGCTTTGACGTTATTGCTCGTCATTACGACCATCAGCCCTGTAGCTGGCACACCGTTGCCGATACAACACATAGTCATCATAATGCAGGAGAACCGTTCTTTCGACGAGTACTTCGGCACATATCCGGGCGTGAACGGTATTCCGTCCAACGTGTGCCTCACAATCAATGCGTCAACCACTCAATGCGTCAAGCCTTACCTAGAGACCAATCCGAATGCCGAAGGTGCATCCCATAGCTGGGATGCCGCCCATACGTGTTGGGAT
>Ga0209725_1000893_pt1 | contig 17676 bp, 28 predicted proteins | sample I18A1metaG_FD_184145 | JGI IMG/M metagenome (GOLD analysis project Ga0209725, IMG submission 184145) | Lake sediment bacterial and archeal communities from Gulf of Boni, Indonesia to study Microbial Dark Matter (Phase II) - ​I18A1 metaG... | ecosystem: Environmental > Aquatic > Freshwater > Lake... | reverse complement strand
GGATCCCACAGCGGGAAAGGCTGTGGCACGAGCGATATGGACCGCTGCGACTTGTCCGTCAAAAGGAACGCAAGCGGTCGGCTTCGGAGGAGGACACTACTCGTGGAAGCACACGGAGGTAGTAATGAACGGACGATTCGCGATAGGTCATATTCTTTCCAAGTATTTCTTCGAGAGCTACGATTCAGCAATAGTAGACCTTGCTTTCCGCAGGACTGTCGGCGAATGCTCTCACGCTGTCATAGATAAGAAAGGGATACGCGGAGCCGAACGGAACGCGCTCATCCAACTCCTCAAGAAGTCGGGCCACAACATGGTAATCATATGAATAGAGATCCGAGTCTTTGAGAGTGCGGACAGTTGCCCTGCCTATCTCACGACCGAACGTCCTGCGCGAAAGGGCGATCAGAAACTTGGATACCTTAAATTTCGAGGGCAGTTCTCCCACATATTTTGACATACCTACGTCTAGCTCTCCGCTTCGGCACCTCCTCTGTCTCTATTGGCGCCGGTTTCGTGGGAGCCTCAGGTAAAGGCTTGGGAGAGTGGTTTGGACGAGTCTAGCCGGCCGCGGATCCCACTCTAGTCCAGAACCGAGAAGACGGTTTTCATGGCGTCAGTGAGGGAAAACAGCGGTTCAAATCCAACTGCTTGCGCCGAGGGTGCCGCACACAACTCCTGAGTACTTGACAATGGGAACAAAATCAGGCCGGGCGGAAACTCAGTGTATACTGCACTAGACTGCCATACTTGGAGACCTCTTGAAAGCCAGCCTCGTGGCACCATCGGATAACCGTTCTTCTCAGCGGGTAGTCGGGGTCCGAGACAAATTCGCTTATGGAGAGGAGGCCATTTGACTTGAGAACCCTTGCGAACTCCCGTAGCGCCCTTTGTCGGTCAGGTATCTCTGCGAGAACCGCGACCATGAATACCCGATCGACGGAATAGCTTACAAGAGGCAGATCGTAGGCGCTGGCGACAACAGGTGCAACGTTCTTTGCTCCTCTCTTCACAATCCTTGCCAACAGCTTTCTAATCGTCTTCGGGGAAATGTCGAAGGCGTAGACAGACCCGTCGGGGGCGACCCTTGTTCCCATCTCTATCGTGAAGGTGCCTGGTCCTGGTCCGATCTCAACCACCGTCATGCCAGGTCCCAAATCAAGCCGGTCGGCGATCTTCTTCGGTGACTGGATTCTCCGACGAACCGGGTTGTCTATAAGACCGGCAAGGAGCCACGGGATGGGAAAGTGATAGAACCGTCGAACCAACCTCACGACAACTGCAAAAAACAGAAACAACACCATAAAGGCGAGGAGCAAGTAGTAGACAATCTCTAGGATGCCCATGAGAGATTCACTTGACTCCCAAATCATTTGACGCCCGGTAGTTTGAGCTTCACGTAAGGTGCGCAGAAATATCAAACCTGTTCTTGGCCTGCGTTGCCGACATTCTTTCGCGGGGATCTCGTTGTGTTGGCGCTTCAGTTTGCCTCGCGTCTTGTGAGTTGGTAGTCCTCTTGCGGCTAATGAGCCGCAAGGGCTTGATGCGAACGCATGGATGCGAGGGTTGCTCAAGGAAGAACGAGCATGAGATGCATTCCGCCATTGGGACGTTATTGCGAGTAGACCTAGTCTTGCGAAGCACCTTAAATACGGCTCCTCGATATTAGCCGCGACCACGCTCAGAAGAATATCAGCAAGTGAATGGAGGAGGCAGGTTGGCCGCTCGTAACTTCTTGGCATCCGCGAGAAGACTGCTTCATGTGACGACGCGGCCCACCCGGACCGAACTGTGGCTGATGGTGAGAATCAGCTTTCTTGGAATCGCGATAGTAGGCGGAGTAGGCTACGTAGTGCGTATGCTCTTTCTGTTCGTTGGCTTGCTTCCCCAGGGACCTTGAGGTATGTCCCGTTGTCAGGTCAGAACCAGCAGCAGAAGAAGAGCGCCATCTTTGCCATCAGGACAACGAGCGGACAAGAGAGAACCGCAACTGAATTGATAGCCTCGAAAGCTGGGATGAAGAAACTACCGGTCTTCAGCATACTCGCGCCCGAAGTGATCAAAGGATACATATTCATCGAGGCTGCGGGAGCACATTTTGTTGATGACGTGATCTCGGGCGTTCGACACGCAAGAGCTCGAACGAAGGGAGTCGTATCTGCTCAAGCGATCGAGAGGTTCATAGTCACAAAGCCGGTCATAGAAGACCTGACGGTTGGAGATTCTGTGGAAGTTGTTGGAGGCCCGTTCAGAGGTCTAAGAGCTAGGATTACTCATGTCGACAAGGTGAAGGAGGAAGTCACGATCGAGCTGCTCGAGGAAGGGTTCGCCACGCTTCCAGTCACCGTACATGCTGACTACGTGAAACTCGTTGCGCGAGGAGGTGGAGAGGCTGGGAGAGAAGAAGCAAGTTGAAGCTCTCCTGAGCGGCGGCGAGGCTACAGCGGGGCCGCCCCTTGGACCAGCCCTCGGACCGCTCGGAGTAAACGTGCTTCAGATCGTGAACCGAATCAATGAGCTCACAAACGCCTACGCAGGTATGAAAGTCCCCGTCAGAGTCATCGTAGACGTTGACACAAAGGATTTCGAAGTCGAGATCGGCACGCCGACGACATCCGCCCTTATCGTGAAAGAACTCGGCATAGAGAAAGGCTCAGGCAACCCGAAGGCAGAGAAAGTCGGAAACCTGACCATGGAGCAAGTGGCCAAGATAGCGATGATGAGACTTCCTGGCAGCTATGCCTTGTCGGCGGCTACGGCGGCCAAGGAAGTGCTCGGGTCATGCGTCAGCATGGGCATCACAGTCGACGGAAGAGACCCGCGAGAGATCCAGAAAGAGGTCTCCGAGGGGAAGTGGGACAAACTGCTCAAGGCCTAATGCAGAGACGTGCGTTTTACCGGATACCGAGCGATCTCGTAATCGCCATCAACTCAGGCCCAGTCGTCAGCGGACCTACGATAGCACCTCTACTGTTCGCCAGAAGACCCGCCCTGACATAGGGTACGCCACCGTTGATCGTTCCTGCGTCCACTGGAACCTTCAACGCTTTCTCGATCACTGCACGCTCGCGGTCAGTTATGGAGTGGTGGGCGAGGACTCCCTTGTTCGTCGCGACAGCCAACGACCCGACGTACGGAAGCCCTCCTATGGAAGCGGTGACAGTATCGACGTTCAAGGTATCTGCGACGGTTCTTGCGAGAGACTCCGAGACGCCAGGATGGATGACGGCGCCGTTATCATTGGCCAAGATCAGGTTTCCCAAAGCCGTCCACCGTTCTCGAGCAACCTGAACTGTGATCTTGAGCGTGTCTCGAATCAACCGTAGCTCGTGGTCATGCACAGTGTGCGGCAGCACGATTCCGTTTGAGTTGGATGCTACCAACACGCCAACGAGCGCACAACCGGCCATGTTTGTCACGCACGTTTGAACGCCTAGGCTCTGCTGGAACCTGTCAACCTTCTTCTTTGTGAGCCCTGGCGGCACGATCGCGATCTTCTCGTTAGAGTGGCAGTATACCCCGATGTTTGGGCTTCCGTAAACGTCAGCGCGAAGAATCCCCAACTTAGGAGATCACCGGCGCGAGTGGATCTGACTGCATGTCTGATTTCTCTGAGCTTGGTAGGGGACAAGTACTCGGGATGAACGCTTGCACAGTTAGGCAGCGGTTGCGGGATACACTATGACTCTTCCTTCCTTGTCTTTGACTAGGCGCACTTTGATCTGCCTGGGCGGCTTCTTGATGCTTCTGGCCCAAAGCTCCTCATTTACCTCGTTGCTGATCTCTACGTTGTCGGTCTTCATATGACGCTTCACAAAGTCTCGTAGCATCCTTGATGCTCGAGGGGTTCGCTTCCCTCTCGGTGTCGCCCAGACTCTGCGAAACGGAATTGTGTATACGCGTTCCTCAACGACCTCGACCTCCTCTTCCTCTTCTTCTCCTTCTGGCTCCTCGGCTTCCTCTGGCTCTTCAGCTTCTTTCTCCTCAGGTTCTTCAGCAGCAAGCTCTTCTTCTGCTGCTGGCTGCTCCTCCATCTCCTCTTCGCCGACCTCCTCAGTCTCTTCCTTGCTCTCCTGACGGGAAGCAACTGGTGCGGTCGTGTCTTCCTCTTCGAGAGCTTCGTCTTGATCAGGCGGTTTCTCGCTCAACAACCCCACCACGTTACGCCTTGAGCCGGCTCTCACGCCAGTTCTTCTTCTTCGGATGAGTCCGGACTTTGCCCGTGGTCTTCGCGATTACCCATGTGGGCACAGACTTTCTCATTCGGTGAGCCCTTGCGAGGCGTCTCTTCTTCGCGGCGGGCTTGTGTGTCGCCAAATCACATCCTCCTTATCTTGATCTCCTTTCTTTGAGACTGAAGGCGGACAAGCGCGTCCTTGAGCTGCGAATCCGATATCGGGATCTTGACCTTGCCTGTCTGTGCAAGCTGGATCAGCTGAAGCTCAAGCTGTTCTGCGAAGTCAGGCCTCACCATCCTTATGTTCGTGAGCCTCTGCCTCGCTTCCATAGTGAGTATTCTCTTCAGAATCGCCTGTTTCTGGATCTCAACCTGCCGCTGAACCTCGGCTTGCCGCTCCTCCTCGACGGCCGCCCTCTGAAGCTCAGCGAGTCTTCTCCTCCTCAGCTGCTGTAGCTCTTCCTCGCTGAGTTCATCTCCGCTCATTGCTTCGAGCCTTCCCCGGAGGCGCTCCCCTTCAGTATCTCAGCCGAGATCCTGTTAAGCAGGCTCACACCTTCTCCTGAGAGCTTTCTCCCTTTGGAGCCTTCCCGCGCTATCAGACCGGCTTTCTCCAACTGTTGGAGCGGCTCCCTGATCGCTGACCCACCGCTGTCTTTGGTGTGCTCTATGCTCGTCCCCTTCCTTTTCCTCCCGCCATACTCGACACGGAGCCTCTGGGTTCCGATCGGTCCGTGAATGTAGAGTTTCCTCAGAAGGGAGGCGCACCGGACGTACCACCAGTCGGGATTCTGCGGCGGACGCTCTTTGTGCGCGCCAGTCTTCGACGTGAGGGCCCATGCTGGCGGCGTCACGTCGCCGACGTTGTCTTTGAGGTACCTGGCTAGCCTCTCGACGAGCAAATTGGCCTCTACGTCATAGGCTGTAGGCAACGGTGGTCTCTCCGATTTTCCAAAGTCTTGCACTAGGGAACTTCAGCCAAAATATAAGCTAAGCTACTATCGACACCAGCTGGTGCGGCCCTCCCTACACTCGTCCGGACTTTCTTGACTTGTACACTGTGAACGTTCGTCCTCTTACGTCGACGATCTTGGAACTTGTCTCGTCAGCTATCTTGTCTGCAATCTGCCTGAGCTCCATCTGTTCCAGTGAAGTTTTCTGAACCTTAACCTTGATCATCTCTCTTGCTTTCAGCTGTGTGCTTATCTGCCCCAGCAGCGTCTTCGTGACGCCGTTTCTTCCAACCCAGACCGTCGGCTGCTGCTCTGCCGACTGACGTTTGAGTTCCTTCATCTTCTTCTTCTGAGACGTTTCTCCTTCACCGCGGGATAGCGCTTCACCGAACCGCATTCCATGCATGTCACGACCACATGAGTTCCGTGCTCTGCACGCACCCGGACTCTGCAGTTGACACCCGGGACAAGTGGAGTTCCACACGTCTTACATATGAACTGCTTCCGTCTACGCCCGAGTCTAACACCAGACCTCATTGCAATTCTTCGTGCTATTTCGACGTACCTCTTCGAGAGAGCTTTGTTGGAACTCACTGTCTGTCTGGCTAGACTCAGGAGTATTTCGATCCGTTCCTGCGCGATTTGGCGTAGGTCACCGGTCTCTGGACGCGTCAAGGCTCTGCAGGAATCCTCTCATCTAATCCAAGCTGGAAGCAATATGCCTGCGGAGCATCTATGATTTATGCAGAGATCGACTCCAATGAAACGTGGTGGATAGAGGCGGCTGTTCGCGGGCGGATATAGATGTTGACGTTGATCCTTGCGGAGTCATCGATCGAGACGATACCTGAGCAACTCACCAGACATCCGTCAGTCATCGCGCATGCCCAGAGGAAAAAGAAGAGTCCGAGTTCACTCATCCTCGATCGTACCTATCACCACTCAGCGATGAAGATCCCAGAAGGAAGGGAACCTGCCCGAAACCCTGCAAAACGAGGAAGGCCGGATATCACGTTCCACGTGCTACTGCAAGCTCTAGGGTCACCACTGAACCGTGAAGGACTGTTGAGAGTCTACGTTCACACGGTCGATGACAGGGTGATAGATGTAGATCCGAAACTGAGGCTTCCAAGAAACTATGACAGATTCATCGGAGTCCTCGAACAACTCTATGAGACAGGCAGGGTGCCCCCAGACGAGCCTCCCCTGTTGAGACTCCGGAAGTGTACGCTTCCTAGTCTCGTGAGGGAATCCGCAGCGTCAATGACAGTGGCGTTCAGTACCGTTGGAGAACCCCTGACCGTGAAGGATGCGTGTTCTAGGCTTGCCGAGACGCCCGCACCATTGACCCTCATCGGCGGTTTTGCCCATTCTCACTTCGAGCCATCCACAACGGACCTTGCCAATAATGTCTTCTCGATCGACCGAGAGCCTCTCGACGCGTGGGTTGTGGCTGGGAGAGTCATCTACGAGTACGAGTGTGCGATCGGTCTGCCAGAGAGAAGGCTCCGGATTTGAAGTCGTGCACTTAATAGTGAGTCCTCGTACTACTCGCGCTGCCGTGAGGAGTCTGTCATGTCCGAGGACGGTGAATTGGAGCGTCTGAAGGCTCGTAGGATACAGGAGATGCAGCGGCGTCTCCGCGAGCAGGAGGAGCAGAAGAAAGCCTCGGATCAGAAACAGCCACCCGCACGAGAAGCTCTGAAGGCGATACTTGTTGGAAGAGCGTGGGAAGTGCTCAATGCCGCTGAGACTCAATACCCTGGTCCCACACGTATGCTGGAGAGAGAGCTGGTGAAGCTTGTCAACGAGGGCCGGCTCAAAGGCCCGGTCAGCGCTGAGCAGCTGTTATGGCTGTTCAGACGCTTGGGGATGGACGTAAGACTCGAGACCAAGATTCAAGTCTACGAGAGCGGCGAACTGAAGTCCCTTGCTGACAAGTTCAGGGGCCAGTAGGGACTCGCGTAGGCATGTCATTATGCGCTTGCGGAGCCTGTGCTCATTTGACTACTCGTTGACAATGTCGCGGATTCTTCGCTGAACCATCTGTACATCGAAGGCTGTGTTCACCAAATAGCAAGGAGCCAGCCTGAATAGCCTCCTGAAGAAGTGCTTCCTTACTTCCACCTTCTCATCGGTCTTTACGATCAAGTAGGGGTTGAGGAACTGTTCGGGCTGAACGACCAAGTATTCAACTGCCTCCTCAATCTCAAGTCTGCGAGAAATCTCGGCATCATTGCTGTCACGTTTTAGGAGGATCACCTTCATCGCGCGAGTCGTATCGACGAACTTCTCGGGACCGGCTATCCACAAAGGATCCAGCATGGCGCGTGAGTACTCATGTGCAACGTATGGGTCCGCAGAGAGAGCTCTGATCTCGTCTTCGCTCATACCATGTGCTCGCAGCTTGTTGGCTTCCTCTGACGAGAGGGGCTCCACGTTTTCAAGCTTCGACCTATCAAGTAGTGGCCGGATCTCGGGGAAAACTCGGGCTATGTTGGTTCGAATGTAGAACTTCCTCTCGCTAATGTCAGCGCTCGCTCTCCCCTTCTCTCCCCCAATGAAGCGGACGTAGACCCAATCGTCGCTGTGAAGCCTTGCCCCCTGCATGTTCAGCAGAGCGTACGAGTGAGTGCTCTTTCCCGTTCCAGTAGGGGCGATCAGGACTATGCCTTTGCCGTTTACTTCGACGCAACTTCCGTGGATGCTGTGTATGTCGTGCTGGTCCTCTGCTATGTCGCACGCGATCCCCAAGGCCCAGCTCTTGACTTGCCCGTAGTATTCTGTGTTGAAGATCACCGCAGTCTTGGTGTCTGGGTTGTAGAATGCATGAGGCTTGCCTTCTCCGAATGTGGGGTCAAGGACGGCGTAGAGTCTTCCGTGCGATCTAACCTCGGGCGGCATCGAGAACCAGTTCTCACGCCAGAAATCATCCAAGTGGCTGCTGTTTGTGAAGAGCTGCATGCAGAAACCATCGATACTTGCCTTCCAACCGTACCTTTCGTGGCCGAGGACCTTCTCTGCGCGGGCGACGAGTTCATTTCTCGCGCTTTTTCCCATGATGCTACTTTCCACTCGTCCTCTGGTTTTGGTAATGTAGTTGTATCGGTTGCTTGTCTGCATTGCCGGCAACCAGCATAGACACGAAGCCTGACGTCTAATATCACCACCTGCCTAGACTTAATAGCACCGCGGAGGCTACGCCGCGACGCCTCGAATGAAGAACCGCGGTCGTATGTGTCGCCCCCGGATCTGAGATGCGAGATATGCTTTCATGGCTGTCTGCGTCTTTGAACATTAGGGCACAAGGTTGCGCGTCTCAGGACGAGTCCAGTCGATTGAGCCGTCACCGATACGGAAGATAATCGACCTTTCCGAATCTAGACCTGGCATCATCGGGCTTCATGCAGGCGAACCTGACTTTGCAACGCCGAAGCGAATAGTCGATGCTGGAAGTCGAGCCCTGCAGGAAGGGTACACTCACTACACTCACGGCGCCGGATTGCTGCAACTTCGTGAAGCGATCTCACGCAAACTTCTCAAGGAGAACGGGATCGAGGCCGATCCGAGGACAGAGGTCACGGTCACCGCAGGGGGGTTTGCTGCGATATTCGCGGCCACCCAGGCGATAATCGACCCGGAAGATGAGGTGATCATCCCTGAACCTTCGTGGCCATCCTACCCCGGCTTCGTCCGCCTCGCGGGCGGTGTCCCCGTGGCAGCTCCCCTTCGCGGCCCAGACTTCGACCCTAGGCGCCAAGATGTTGAACCGCTGATTACCAAGAAGACGAAGATGATCGTGATCAACTCTCCCAGCAATCCGACAGGCGCTGTCTACACGCGCGACTGTCTTACAGACCTGGCAAAGTTGGCGAATGATCGAGGCCTCTTCATTCTTGCGGATGAGGTCTACGAGAAGCTGGTCTTCGACGGGAACAAGCATTTCAGCATAGCCTCAGGATCTGAGTTCAAGGATTCCACGATAACGGTGAACTCATTCTCTAAGAGCTACGCGATGACCGGTTGGCGAGTCGGCTACGTGGTAGCTAGTGAAGCAGTCTCGACCAGCATCCGGAAGATACACGGCTACATGGTGTCCTGCGCTCCTGCATCTGCGCAGAAAGCCGCCCTCGAGGCTCTCTCGGGACCGCAAGACTGCGTCAGCGAGATGGTTGAGGAGTACCGTCGTCGGCGGGACGTGATCGTACGGGGGCTGAATGACGTAGATGGATTTGAATGCACCCCGCCCAAGGGAACGTTCTATGCCTTCCCAAGTGTGAGAAAACTGGGCATGTCCTCGGCAAGGATCGCGGGGGAACTCCTTGAGCAGGCGAAGCTGGCAAGCATTCCTGGTAGCGCCTTCGGCGAAGCTGGGGAAGGCTTCCTGAGACTTTCATTTGCGACCTCTCAAGAAAACATACACGAAGCCCTTGCCAGGATCAAGAATTGGCGCTCGCACCGCACTTGAAGGTCGCTCGTATATGTCGCCCGCGCGGAAGACGCCGTGACTGCTGACAGAGCAGGTGCGGAACTGCCGCAAGAAGAGTGAATGACCGTATGGTTGCTTTGAGTCGTAGCAGAACAGTGGCACTGGCCGCGCTGTTTGGATCGGTCGTCTTCATCTCTAAAGTGCTGCTCCCGTCACCCTTCGACAAAGCTCTCGTCATAGTTCAGGCGGTCTTCCTGGGATTGGGTGCGATCATGTTGCCGCCTCTCGGAGCGACACTTGTCGCCCTCTCCGGTGGGCTCCTGACAGCGGCTTGGAGGGCGCCCATGGCATTATACACAGTCTCTTTTGCCGTGATCTACGGCCTGCTAGTAGATTGCCTCTGTCGCTTGCTCAAGGTGCAATCGGAAGAAGGAGAGATCAGCAGAACTCGATTGGTCGCGGCTGTCACCGCGAGCACAGCGCTGGTAGGGATGGCCAGTTACTACACGACAGCGATAGCGTTCCAGCTTCTGCCGCGCAATCTCATGTTGGAGCTAAGTATTCTAGTGGTGGGCACGCTCAGCGGCCTCGCTGGTGGATACCTCGCGGCTATCCTTTGGGAGAAATCAATCCGTCATATCGTCAGGCCGCCTTCTAATCGAGTCTGACCTGCCCCACGACAACAGGGCTGTTCCAGCAATGTGGCGGATTGAACTTCATAGCGCTCGGATATCGGGACCCACGCCTACCCCGGTGTGGACTGCGCTTGGCGGCCTCAATTCTAGGTGGAGAATACTGCCCACTTGTTGAGGAAGTCCCACCAGTCGTCTTGGCTTATCTTCTCCTCCACCGCGATCGCTTTCAGCAGCGTCGAAAGCGCGTTGTGGTGTCTTCTCTCATCGGCTAGAATGCTTTGAAGCAGAGGTTTCATCCGCGGATCTCTCAGGCTTCTCGCTATTCTCTGAGCCTGAAGAATCATAATCCTCTCGTTCTCTACATGCCGCTCTAACTCCTTCTTCATCTCATACCGCTCCACTTTCGAGACCGTTGCTCCCGAAGACAGGTCGATCAAGGTTGCGTACATGTGCGCGTGCTTCGTCGAGTCGAGTTCGATACCTTTGAGAAGGAGCTTGGGAATGCTGTTCCGTGTCCTTGCAGCTAGTCTCTGAACATTCTTTGCAGTAGTTCTTTCCAGCGTCATCTGCTTCTTGAACAGGTCAACCAATTGCGCGCCCGACATTAGTAGACATCCAGCCATTGGCGTACGGAACAGGAGCCCAATAAGCGTGGCTACAACCGTGGGATCATATCGCTGACACTCCAAGCGTCCTGCGCCATTATCCGAAGGTTCAGCACCGCGGCGAATCTTCGAGGCGCTGGCGACATAGTTACGACGCTTGGTTGTTGTTGAGAAGATACGAGGCAGCAGACTATTCGCTGGTAGACTCGGTCCACCGGTCATCGATCCGCTGGAATTTGTTCGCGAGATGGAAGCTCGAGGCTTCACTGTCACCCAGACGATCGCGCATGGGAGCGATTCCGTAATAGTTGGGCAGAAGCCCTAGTCTGCAGCCAGGAAGATTCGCAGGAATCCAGGCCATAGATCGAGACGGACAATAACGTTCATATCATGGCACATCAATGTGCCAATACATATGGCAGTAACAGGAGGGAGACAGCAAGTATGAACGGTGAAGCGAAGAGAGAGATCGCGCTTGGCGTCATTGCGCTAGGCGTTGGCGTGGCTTTGGGAGCTGTTCTAGGCAACGAAAGCACCAGGAAGTCTCTTCTTGACAGAGGCAAGAACTGGCTCAACATTCGTCAACAGAACTAGATCTAGAGGATGATGCCCGCTCAACCCTACCCGCCTTTTTGTTCACCTCTTCTTGGTACAGTGCTAATGGTCGTCGGATAGCAGAAGAGAGCTCCGATAGAGATTTGTACTCGCAAGAGTTCCGAAATGATGGCCTCCCTCTCGTCTCGTGATCACCACACAAATGTGAGCCTCAGCCAATTGCTGAATCCACAAATCTCTTGGCTAGATGTGCTCTGCCAAGGTGTATACCCATTAAGGTTCAAAACTACCCACCAACCCGAGCAGACCGCCCTAGGATTGCATCTCAAACCTGCGTGGTTGCTGATTTCCCGACTTTGCGCCTCATCGCGACGAGCCGCCTCTGCTCGGAGAACGCGCACTGCATGATCGAGTGATCACCCGAAGCCTAAAATTGTGGTATGGTTCCAATTCGCATGAACGAGGCGCAGTTAGTGTCGTCCAGTCTCAGGAAAGCTCTGGAGAGATTTGACAGGCTCTCTGAAGCTGAGCGGGCACAGATCGCCCGCAAAATGATTCGTGGAGCAATTGAGATTGAGAGAAAGGGAAAGGCGCGAGGTCTGCAGAAGACTTAACCTCATCGAGGCTGAGCTGGCGGCTCAGCTCCTAGACAGCTATTCAGGAAGGGGACCCGTCGAGTTCTGGACAGCTGTTGAGAGATTCAAGCTATTCCTCGAAATGAGAAAAGCGCTCTGTGACTAGAAGACTTCCCCGCTGATTCTGAGGCCTGACAGCAGTGAACGAGATCCCTTTGGGCACAAGGCTGATCATCATTATGCCATCCATCTTCTTTGTGTTTTCGCAGCTACTTCGGTATGGTCTGAAGACGCGAGCAAGGAAGGAACTGGCGACTCAGACGCGTGGTGCGGAATCAGCTTGGATCTTCACTCGCATGGGGGAGCAATCCACTCGTGAATATCGCTGGGAGTTCTTCATCGACAGCGGCATCCTTGCACTGGTTAACGGCCTAATCATGGTATTCGAGCTTTCTAGGACAGAATATGGAATTGTACTCTTGATACTAGGAGTTGCTATTGCCTTCGCAGGGCTTGTCGCAACGGAGGCAAACTCCGCATCTACCGTCGGGATGCTGATTTCTCTTCTGGCAGTGCTATTTCTTGGTCAACTGGGGTATTTCTGGGTTTTTGGAACTAGGTATGAGATTATGGGGTTCAGTTTGCTGCCTAGGCATGTCTTCTTTCTACCCTCAGTCGCCCTCCTCACACTCATCGTTTTGGTGAGCTTGCTCCGAAAAACTCCTTCAGGTCATTGACTCACCGGGCGCAGGAGAACGCATGCGCCAATGAGTTCCAAATCATGAGAGACCACATCGAGGGTACGTCCAGCGATATCAGTGTCAAGCCAAATGATAGTTGTCTCGACGCGCACCGCAGGCTCTCGCCGGCCGCCTGCCTCGAAGATCGTGGGGTGCGATACGTTGCATTTAGGTAATGTTTGACGCACCTACAAACTGGTCAATCGTCATTAAGACGAACATTGAGGCAACTGTCAATTTAGCCGTCAACAGCAAGAATCTCGACTAGAACGGGCAAGTTGCGATGGCATCAAAACTGTTTTCTCAGGTTGGGCTGGAGCAGCAGCAGGCAAGACCCGTTCACACTGAGCTCCATCGAGAGCGATTGGTGACCGGCTCCTTGTGAGCCACTGACGAGCTGTTCACATGCAGGGTGAATGGATATGTGCGGCCGCCGGGATTTGAACCCGGGTTTCTTCCCTACGCGTGTAGGTCAGAAGCGGTCCGCCTCGCGTTGGCAGGCTTGCGGCGCGCTGATGCGCGCGTTCCCGTCCTAGACCAGACTGTCCCGACACTTCTGCCGTCCTGAGCGCTGTTCCGCTCCCTCAGGAAGGCGTGTGGTCGTCTAGACTACGGCCGCACGGAGCCAAGAAAGACCTTTCGACCGCTAAAGCCTTACTGTCACGCGAGCCCAGCCGTCGGCCGCGTTCGCTCTTCAGTCGAGCCTCTTGGATTTTCTCAGCTGCAGGTAGCAGTATGGGCATCTGGGCTGGTACTCTGAGAATGAGATTCTGCATTTTGGGCAGTACCAGCTCAAGTCGATGACCGCGCTAACTCAGGAATGGAATTCTCGCTTTCAGAGTCTCCTTCGTGGCTGTTCGCTTCAGGCTTTCTATGAAGCGTGCTGGGTTGAGGCTCTTGGGGCACGCCTCAGTACAGTTGAATATGGTATGGCAACGCCACAGGCCGTCCTCCAACCCGAGCACTCCGAGGCGGTCACGGAGTACGCCGTCACGTGAATCAGCCGCGAACCTGTACGCCCACAGCAGCGCGGCGGGCCCCAGATACTTCTTCCCCGTCCACACACTTGGGCACGATGAGTAGCACGCCGCACACATTATGCAGTCGGTCGAGTCGTTGATCCTGCTTCTCTCCTTGGGGGATTGGATCCATTCCTTCCCGGGCAGCGGCCTTGTCGGCACGACGTAAGGTTTGACGACCTCGTATTTCTCGAAGAACAACGTAAGGTCTACGACAAGGTCTTTGATGATCGGCAGGTGAGGAAGAGGATGGACGATTATTTCACGTCCGACCTGAGAGATCAACGTGGAGCAGGCAAGCCTGTGCCGGCCGTTGATGAACATCGCACAGCTCCCGCAGACCGCGCTTCTGCAAGAGTATCGGAATGCTAGCGAGTAATCCTGGGTTTCAAGGATCCGGAAGAGCGCGTCGAGAACGGTTGTGTCCTTGGTCGCCGTGACGGTGAATGTTTGATAGTACGGATCACCGCCCTTTCGCGGATCATATCGCAGCACGGTGAGCGCGACTCCGTCCTTGTTCCTCTTTGTCAATACTTCCTGGCCTCCGGCTGGTACCGTGTGATCTTGACGTCTGAGTAGTCCAGTCTCGGGCCCGTAGGAGTGTGATGTGCAAGAGTGTGTTTCAGGAAGTTTTCGTCGTCGCGTTGCGGAAAGTCTAGGCGTACGTGGGCTCCGCGACTCTCCTTCCTCGCCAACGCTGAGGCTGTGATGATCTCTGCAAGTTCGAGCATCGATTCCACCTCGAACGTGCGAATCAGGTCCAGATTGAAAACTCTGTCAAGGTCGATGGGGCGCAGCTGAGAGAATCTTCTCCTCAGTCTTCGAATCTGATCCAGCGCAGCTTCGAGGTCTGGGCCCGACCTGAACATGCCAACCTTTTGAGTCAATATTAGGCGTACTTCATCGCGCAGCGCGGCCGGCTCTTCGGCGCCGTTTCCCTTCTGGAAGCCCTCGACTCGTTTCTGTTCCCGTTCTAGGGATGATTCGATGAGTCGCTCGTCTGTTCTGTCGGGGACCGATTTGGCGAACTTTGAGGCTTGCTGGCCGGCGACCTTGCCGTAGACCACGCATTCGAGCAGAGAGTTGCCGCCGAGTCTGTTGGCGCCGTGTACGCTGATGCATGAGCATTCACCGGCCGCGTACAGCCCTTTGAGCGGCGTCTCGCAGTTCGCGTTGCAGTCGATCCCACCCATCGTGTAGTGCGCGGCGGGCCGTATGGGGATCGGCTTGTCGATCGGGTCGATGCCCACGAATAGGAGACAGAGTTCACGTATGCCAGGGAGCCTCGTCATGATCTTGTCCCTGCCCAGGTGTCTGAGGTCCAAGTGTACGCACGCGTTCTCGAAGGCTCGGCCTTCGTCGATCTCTTTCTGTATTGATCGACTGACGATGTCACGTGGCGCGAGTTCCATGGCCTTCGGCGCGTACCGTTCCATGAACCGTTCCCCTTTGTTGTTGATGAGGTACCCGCCTTCGCCTCGTGCTCCCTCCGTGATGAGCAACCCGCTCGGGTACAGCCCGGTCGGATGAAACTGGATGAACTCCATGTCCTTCAGGGGCACGCCAGCCCTGTAAGCGAGCGTCATACCGCTGCCAGTGTTGATCATCGAGTTAGTGGAGATGCTGTAGATCCAAGAGGCGCCACCCGTCGCAAGTATCGTTGCCTTCGCAACGATCGGAACAAACTCGCCCGTCTTAATGTTGAGCGCGATGACTCCTCTGCATAATCCTTCGTCAACGATGAGTGAGGTTACGAAGTACTCCTGATACTGTTTGATCTTCCTCTTCACTGATTGCTCATACACAGTCTGCAGCAGATAGAGCCCAGTCCTGTCCGCGCCATAGCACGTTCGAGGGAAGCCTGCTCCGCCGAACGGGCGCTGCGCAATCTTTCCGTCGTCGGTTCGGCTGAATGGGCATCCCCAATGTTCAAGCTCGAATATGCATTCTGGGCCCATTCGTGTCATCAGTTCGACGGCGTCTTGGTCGGCTAGGAAGTCGCTTCCTTTGACTGTATCGAACGCATGTTTATCCGGACTGTCATCTCTGCCTGCCTCCGCGTTTCCCAGCGCGGCGTTTATTCCGCCTTGAGCCGCTTTCGTGTGCGAGCGTAACGGGTGGACGCGACTTACGACGGCGGTGTCGACGAGCGCTGAGCTTTCAATCGCAGCGCGAAGCCCCGCAAGGCCGCCACCCACAATGATCACGTCATGCTGGAACATCGTTCACCCTCCGACGATCAGCGGCCAGAGGCCGTGCACCCCGAACAGGAGAGAAGCCGCCCCTAGGAGCAGGAGCATCACTGTTGTGAGCTTCCTTCCTTGAACCCCCACGTCGAAATCCAAGATGACAGTCCGCACACCGTTGAGGCCGTGAAAGAGAGCAAGACCCAGAAGGATCAATCCAAGCATGGCCCGCAACGACGCTGATGCTTGCCCGAAATTCGCCAGCCAGAGGTGTAGTCCGAGAACGATGATGAGCAACACGGCGGTTATTCTTTGAAACAGCCACAGCCAAACATTCGTGGGCGCTGGGCCGCGGGCGCTCATTGTCAGGTGCCCCCCAACAGAGGAAGACCATAGAAGATGACGAGCGCGCTGGCTACTATCGCGACCGCCACAAGGCTCCAGAAGACGATCTTGTGCGAACGAAGGCCAACGCCGATTCCAACGTCGAACATCACGATTCGGATTCCGTTCACGCCGTGGAACGCGATTATCCCAAGCATCAAGATGTCGATCGCGAGCACCGTCCTGTCGACAGCCCAGAAGGGATTCCTCAAGCCGTTAAACATCGTGAACAGCGGACCTGTCAAAGCGAGGTTCGCCTGAGAGATCGCTATCACATGGGCAATCATGAACAGCACCAACACGAGTCCGGATATTCGCTGTATCAGCCAAGCCCAAACACCCAGCCTCATGTTCTTGGGGTTCAGGTCTCCTCCTCTCCCGAAGAGCCGCGCGATCCGTCTAGTCATAGAAGATCAACCTCCCCGCGTACAGTATCACTCCGAAAGTGATTAGGACCAGTCCGGTGAAGATGCCGAAGACCCGCTCCAAACCAGCCACGCCTGACATGTAGACCCCGAAGAGGAAAGCCACCTCGAAAATCAAAAGCACGACCAACAGAACGAGCCACCCAACTGAGAGAAGACTGGAGCGGCGTTCGACCATTTCACTCAAACATCTTGACCCTCCGTCGAACCCTGCCGGCGGCGCGCTCGCTCGAATAGATCATTCGGCCTAGAATCAGAACAGACAGCACGGTGACTGCAAGATATGCGACCCCAATTAACATGTCCGGCGCTGGCGCGGTTCCCCGAAGCATCCGTGGAACGAGCGATGTCAGCTGTGAGACCGCATAGGTCGCGATCAAGAACACCACGACGAAGGCGAGCATCCACATCATGCCGGAATACTTGGACATGGTCTCTACCTCTTGGGGACTCTCCTCTGTCGGTAGGCCCCGACGAGTAAGGCCGCTACTGAAATCACGTTGACGGGGAGCAGCAGGCCTAGAAAATTGGGATCCGAGAAAGCTGCAACTTCTCCGGGTGTGGCGTATCCGTAGGCTGTTAGAACTAGAAACTGGAGTGCAACGACAAATGCCGCCGCCATCATGATTGGTCTATCCTTAGGGGCACGTTGAGGGCTTCTGTCGATGAACGGGACCAACATTAGCAGTATTCCGAGCAGCGATAGCAGTGCGACCGCGTACACGGGCTGGACTGCCTGAGTCTTGAGGAACTGGTAGACCCCCATGAAATACCATTCGGGCTCAAGAATCTGCGGCGGGTTGAGCGGATCATACTTCTCCGCCAGTTTCACCGGAAAAAGTGAGGAGAAGACCACAACCAATCCCAGGATCGCGAATGCGAGAGCGATCTCGCTCAGCAGATGGTTCGGGAAGAACGGGATCTCGTCCGACGACGACTGTGAAGAGTCAGAGCGGGCCTGAGATTCCATGCCTTCTCACCATCCAGAAGTGG
>Ga0209725_1000891_pt1 | contig 17751 bp, 17 predicted proteins | sample I18A1metaG_FD_184145 | JGI IMG/M metagenome (GOLD analysis project Ga0209725, IMG submission 184145) | Lake sediment bacterial and archeal communities from Gulf of Boni, Indonesia to study Microbial Dark Matter (Phase II) - ​I18A1 metaG... | ecosystem: Environmental > Aquatic > Freshwater > Lake... | reverse complement strand
ATGTTATAGACAGGTCTTCTGTTCCAGCTCTCTTCTCGTGAAGCCATCCTGCTAGGCAGACATCGGTATTTGTCAATTTCCTGAGATCCGCAAGATAGTGAGTTTTCCGAATTTGGTTTATGTTGGAGCTTGGCAATTTTGCATTCGGCCCGCCTGTTTTCGAGGTACCATTCGAAACGTGCTGCAATGAAATAAGAAACATGGAAACAAAGTCGCGGAAAACGCGGAAATGAATAAGTTTTTACTCAGAATTATGTAGATACTACAAACATGCCCGCTTTGGACGAAACGGATATTCGAATTTTGCGGCTGCTCCAGCGGAACTCGAAGTTGTCAACGAGGGAGCTTGCGAAGGACCTTGAGAGTCCGATAACGACAGTCTACGCGAAGATAAGGAGGATGGAGACTGTCGGAGTGATAAGTGGATACAAAGCCATCCTCGATTCCAAGAAACTAGATCTCGGAACAACTGCATTCATCTTGGCTTCTTTTGAGTACAGGCCCACAGGACAAGAGAAAGCCTTGTCACAAAGGGAGATTGCGAAAGAGATTGCGAAGCTTGCTGAGGTTCAAGAGGTTCACATAATATCTGGCGACTGGGACATACTCGTCAAAATTAAGGTCAAGGATGTTGACGCTATAGGCAGATTCGTGGTTGATAAACTCAGAACAGTTAGAGGAATAGAGAGAACTTTGACATGCGTCGTTTTCGACACCGCAAAAGAATCCTCTGAAATATCCTTTTGAATGATCGACCGCTCTCTACGAGGGGCCTTTTCTCTCGAGTTAGGGCTTTCCGCTGAAATTACTGAGGCAGTTCGTACACAGCCAACAGAGTGTCTTTTCCTCCAACCTTGTTACTGGAATGACTTCTTCGTCAACGAGATAAGTCTATTAGAACTGGTTGCGCATTCTATTAATTGATGGGGAATGGTAAGGGTCGGTATCATAGGGAAGACCAATACTGGAAAGACAACTTTCTTCAACTCGGCAACTTTGATGTCGGCTGAAATCTCTACTTATCCTTTCACGACTAAGAGACCTAACATCGGCACTGCCTATTCAAGAACGATCTGCGCTTGTCGTGAATTGAAGGTGAAGGACAAGCCTAGAAACTCGCTCTGCGTCGATGGTTGGCGTTTCATCCCGGTTGAGCTTATCGACTTGCCTGGATTGATCAAGGGTTCTTGGATGGGCAAGGGTTTGGGTATTCAATTTCTGAATGTTGCATCTCAAGCTGATGCTCTTCTTCACATTGTGGACGCTTCTGGAAGTGTGGATGCTGAAGGGAAGTTGACGAAGCCCGGTTTGGGTAACCCGGTTCTCGATGTGTATGATATCGAGGAGGAGCTGACCATGTGGTTTATGAAGATTATTAAGAAGAGCATTAAGAGAGTGTCCAAGCGCGTCGAGAGAACAAAGATATCTTTGGATAAGGCTTTCTACGAAGATATGGCTGGATTGAAGGTCAAGCTTGAGCATGTGCAGCAAGCTTTGAGGGAGACGGAGCTTGAGGAGAAAGCTGTCGGTAAATGGAGTGACTCAGAGGTTAAACAGTTTGCTCGAAAGATAAGAGAACTGTCGAAGCCGACCGTGATTATAGCGAATAAGATGGATTTGGCGTACGCTGAGCGAAACTATGAAAGGATGGTCGAAGAATTCAAAGGGACCTTTGTCATCCCTTGCTGCAGCGAAGCGGAACTCGCTTTAAGAAGGGCTGAGCAGAAAGGCTTCATCACATATGTGCCCGGAGAAGAGACGTTTCGAGTTCTCGACGAGAGTAAGCTTACTCGAGAGCAGACGTGGGCTTTGAATTACGTGCAGCAGAGAGTTTTTCACAAGTGGATGAGGACTGGGATTCAATTCGCAATTAACCTAGCTGTCTTCAAGCTGCTGGGACTGAACGCTGTCTACCCTGTTGAGGATCCAACGAACCTCTCAGACAAGAAGGGCAACGTTCTGCCAGATGTCTTTCTTGTTCCCAGCAACTCGACTGTTCGCGATTTGGCTAGGCAGATTCACACGGAACTGGCTGAGACGATGATTTACGCCATAGACGCAAGGACAGGGCTACGCTTGCCCAACGACTATATCGTGAGAGACAGAGATATCATAAACATAGTTGCTGCAGCGAGGAAGAAGTAGGGCGCATGTCCATAGGGACTGCGACGGACTCTTCATTAGCTATGTATGATCTTCAGCAAGTCAGCTTTGGTTATTATCCCTAGAATCTCTCCCTTCTTGGTCACTAAGACGGCTGAGCTGTATTGGAGTAACGCTGAGACCACATCGAGGGGGGTCTCGGGATCTATTGAGGGGAAAGCTTCATCCATTATCTCTTCGACCCTCAACCTAGACAGCTCAGAAAGATCGTGGCCTTTCAGTATCCGATCTAGAACCGTTCTCTCAGATATGCTTCCTACGGGTTGGGTTCCATCTAGAACGGGCAGCTGCGAGAATCCTGCCTCATGCATCGTCTTAGCGGCTCTTGAAACAAGCTCGCTTCTCTGTGTGCCAACAACATTCATTTGAAGTATGTCCTTGGCCTTGGTCTCCGTCTTCCTCTGCAGATTTTGTAAAGTGTCGAAAATAGCTTTCGTCTTTGAATATGAAGGGTTTATCCTCCCAGTCTCAATCTTGGCTATCATCGATTGGCTTACCCCCGAGAGTTTCGATAGCGCTTTCTGACTGAGGCCGAGGTTCTTGCGCCTTTTCTCTATCTCATCAATCGAAGGAAGCATGAGAGTAGTGTTTGGCGCGGCGGTATATATTCCTTTGAGAATAATTTCGACAGCAGATTATTAATATTGGAATACGGTCATTGGAAGCTCCAGCAGGATGATCGAGAATTGCGAAGCATACTGATTCACGAGTTGAAGAGAGTGACGCTTGAAGATCAAAGGATGGAGATTTGTGAAAGAAAAGGGTTAGGACATCCTGACTCGATATGCGACGCTATGATGAACGACATCTCAGTCGCTCTAAGCAGGAAGTACCTAAAGAAATTCGGCAGGGTTATGCACCACAATATCGACAAGGGTCTTCTCGTGGCTGGGGAGGTCAACGTAAAGTTCGGAGGCGGAGAGATAGGTAAACCGATGTTGCTTGTCTTCGGGGATAGGGCTACCTTCGCTGTTGGAAATGAAGCCGTTCCTGTTGAAGAGATCACCTTGAAGACGGCTAAAGAATGGCTGAAGAGAAATTTGAGGTTCGTTGATCCTGAGAAGCATATGCGTTACCAAGTCGAGATCAAACGTGGCGCAGAAGCTTTAGCAGATATCTTTGAAAGGAGAGGAAAGTTCCTAGGTGCTAACGATACTTCAGCCGCTGTTGGATTTGCACCTCTCACGAAGACCGAGCGAATAGTCTTGGAGACCGAGAAGTTTCTGAACGGAGAGCGCTTCAAGAAGGAGTTTCCCGAGTCGGGGGAGGACATTAAGGTCATGGGCTTGAGAAAGGATCATGAACTTCATTTAACGGTAGCTATGGCTTTCGTTGATAGACTTGTTGAGAGCGAGCGAGCCTACTTCAAGAAGAAGAAGGAGATTCTCAATAGGATAGAGTCTTTCGTGAATTCTAAAGTCGACATGGATAAGGTGCAAATCTATCTGAACACGGCAGATAAGAAAGGCAGAGGGATCGGTGGAGTCTACCTGACCGTTCTAGGCACATCAGCTGACGGAGGCGACTGCGGCCAAGTGGGCCGTGGAAATAGGGTGAATGGAATAATACCATTGAATAGACCCACGTGCTCAGAGGCTGCTGCCGGTAAGAATCCTGTAAGCCATGTCGGAAAGATATACAATTTCTTGACGTATAGAATGGCGGAGAGAATCTATGAGAAAGTCTCGGGTATTAAGGAGGTTTATGTCTGGCTTTTGAGCCAGATAGGTCAGCCTATCAACAATCCCAAGGTTGCATCTGTTCAAGTTGTTCTGAAGCCGAACATTCAACTCACTCAGGTATCTAAAGAGATAAGAGAATCTGTCGAGTCGGAGCTCGACAACATAAATAGATTCTGCCTCGATCTCGCTTACGGAAAGATTCCTGTCTGCTAAATCCCTTTCGAGGGACTGGATCTCGCTGCCTCAAGGACTAGCTTGCACGACCAGTATTCAGAGCATGCTGACGCGCAATACTCGGGATCTAGACCTGGGCAACTGTTCGGGATCTTGTAGGCGTGAAGGTGAAGTCCAACTCCCGCTGAGGGACTCGTATTGTCTGATTTGAAATTGTTATTACCCAATTGGGCTGCTTGCCATTTGCCCATGAACGATGCGGGCTTGTAGTTTAAACACACTGGATGGTCGCGGCTTATCTCTATTTCAGACACTGTACAGAAACCGTACTTCGAGCGGCTGAAGACTTCGCATTGGCTGCATGTCTTGCCGTTCAAGTCTCTCCTATCAGTGAAACCGGTAAGTCTATCTGTAGCTTTACTCGTACGACGACCGCCCTGTTAGTCTCGTCGAACTCATTTAGTCGATCCTGTTATAGAATTTGTGTAAACGTGTATGCGAATACTGTGGGAGGAAGAACGGTCAGATTGATGTCGGATTTGAAAATCCGAAGGCTTTCTATTGGGAATATCGAGTTATAAGGTGATTGTAGTCTCTGTGAATAGTATGCAGCAATCAGATGCATGAAGTGAGTCGACGTGAAACCTCGAGAGAATATGACCCTTGCTAGATTTCTATTCTCGGTGGTGGTAACGGTTCTTGTCCTTCTCTCTGTTGCTGTATACCTTCTCTCACTGCCTCTGGGATTGTCGATCTTCTACTTCAGTGAGGGAGGACTCAACGCGAGTAGACAGAGCAGCATTCTGTCATTGGTCCTTTTCATGATAGCCTTCCGTACGCCGAATCAACTCAATCTCGGGGAAGTCTTCATGCTCGTCTGGCTCACTTTCCTAGTTTGCTTCGTTGCAGCTTGGAAGTCGAAGACGTCTTTTCATGAATCTGTGAAGCATGGCTTCTTAGGTGATATTCGCATCTCCATTAGGAATACGTTATTTGCGTTGCCGATCTGGGCGAGCATGTTATACGTTGCTGTGACGGCACTGCATCTTCTCCAAGAGTCTCAAGGGGTTCCTACTGGCAGCATACATTACGAAGATGTTTTTGTGGCGTTCTTTGGGCTATCCTACTCAGCCATAATTGAGGAGGTTGGATTCCGTTTTACGGCAATAGGAATCATCTTTGCCGTCTATCTACTGCTAACGAAGGGGCGGACGAGCCTAAAGACGCTGGTACAGAAGCTAAAGTGGCTTTTTGCCGCGATCCTGTGGCCAAGCAGAGCGAAGGAGATGCTTGGTCTTGGAACGGTTGAGACGTTGGGCTTTTCCAAGGGAATGAGCCTCTTCGAATGGGTCCTTCTAGTATCAACTTCATTCATATTCGGCTTACTTCACTATCTTTCAGGTTGGGGTCCTGGTAAGATTACGTCAGCTTTCATATCCGGGCTCATTTTAGGGTTGGCATATTTGACCTATGGAGCTTGGGCTTCGATACTTCTCCACTGGTTCTTCAACTACCTTGATATGGCGTACTACCTTGGGTATGTGGCATACCGAAGCGAACTGCTGCTTACAATCATCCCATTGAGTGAGGCTGCTACATATGTTCTGGGCATAATCTGTTGGGCTGCAGCATTGGCAACCATCTTCAATCGGTTCTTAACTCGGAGGTCCGCTTCCATAGTTTCGAACAGTTCCCGTCCAACCGTCTGACCTTTCTTTGATTCATACGGCCGGATCATAAGGTCAAAAAGATATGAACTAAATGCGAACATTTGTCGGCTATTTGTCGACTGCAAACGGATTAATTCACGGTCGAGCACATGTATATGGGGTTGGTGTTCTTGGAGGAGACCGAACTGGTATTCCTTGGGACTGGGGGAGGCCGGTTCATAACGATCACTCAGAAGAGGCAGACTGGAGGGCTGAGAATTCTGCATCCTGTTGACATTCAGTTGGATCCGGGCCCCGGTGCAATAGTTTACGCAAACCGAGCGAGGTTAGATCCTTCCAAGATAAGGGCTGTGGTTGTGTCTCATTGTCACCTAGATCATTATGGAGATGCGGAAGTTTTCATCGAGGCTATGACTGGAGGGATGATCAAGAAGCGAGGTTTGCTAGTAGCACCACGTAGCGTGATCAAGGGAAACGAGATTTGCGACCCATGCATCTCGAGGTATCATCAAAGTATGCCTGAGAGGATAGTGGAAGTGAAGGCAGGCGACAAAGTAGAGGTTGAACAGCTACATCTGATCGCTACTAGAGCTCAACATAGCGATCCTGATACTGTAGGCTTCCGGATAAGCCTACCCTCAGGTGACATAGGCTACACTTCTGATACTGAATACTTTGAAGGGCTTGGAAAACAGTATCAAGGCGTCAGGCTGTTGATCTTATGTATTCTCAGGCCGAGAGGACTCCCATGGAAGGGCCATCTATCTAGCGAAGACGCTGAGAAGATCATAAATGAAGTCAAGCCTGAGGTTTCAGTGATTACTGACTTCGGGGTCAGGATGGTCTACGCTGGGCCGAGCCGTGAAGCAAAGGCCATAGAGAATACGACAGGTATTCAAACGATAGCCGCAACCGATAACATGCGAGTAAGACTCGGGAAGGAAATTAGATTTGAAAGTGAAACTGAGCAGCCTTCTCTCAATCGATTCACGCGGTAGCTTCTTGAGGTGCCATATTATCCTTCATACCGCGTGTAATAGAGAATGTGGGCACTCTATGGAAATGCTTTTGAAAGAGCACTCATCTGTTCATACGAAATATTGCCGTCGATCTTGGAAATTAAACTCGTGACCGGTGACTAGGATGGAGAATCTAAGCGCGGAAAGCGTCGATCCGATTTCGATGCTCAAAAGGTACGATCACTTAGAAAATGAAGGACACTGGCAGACCGTTTGGGCAGATTGGGGTATTCATCGCTTCAAAAGCGAGGACCAAACCAGCCCAACTTACAGCATAGATACTCCACCGCCATATCCTAGTGGCGAGTTCCACATGGGCAACGCATTGAACTGGTGCTATTTTGATTTCGCTGCCAGATACAAGAGGATGCGTGGCTTCAATGTTCATTTTCCTCAAGGATGGGACTGCCATGGGCTGCCTACAGAAGTGAGAGCTGAGACGACATACAAGGTTAGAAAGAGAGATCTTGCAGTTGCAGAGTTCAAGGACCTCTGTGTACGTCTAACCTCAGAGTACATTGAGAAGATGAAGAAAGCCATGAAGATGATGGGCTACTCCATCGACTGGAACCTAGAGTACAAGACCATGGATCCAAACTACTACCGTTTAACACAACTCTCATTCATCCTCCTATTCAAATCTGGATACATGTATCGCGGTGAGCATCCCGTCAACTGGTGCCCTAGATGTGAGACCGCGATCGCTGAGGCAGAGGTCGAATACGTTGAGAGCGAGGGAGTACTCAGCTATGTTCGGTTTAGAAGTGAAGATGGGCATCTCGCTATTGCAACGACACGTCCTGAACTGTTGCCAGCGTGCGTAGCGGTCGCGGTTAATCCGCAGGATGAAAGATACGGAATGTATGTGGGGAAATGGGTTGACGTTCCAGTTTTCAAGCGTAGAGTCGAAATTCTAGCCGATGAAGGTGTAGATCCCAAGTTCGGCACTGGAGTCGTCATGGTCTGCACTTTCGGCGACAAGACCGATGTCAAATGGCAGAAGAAGTACAAACTACCCATTGTAAAAGCCATCAGTGAAGACGGCCATATGACTGAAGAAGCTGGAAGATACAGAGGTCTAACGATGAAGGAATGTCAAGAAGCCACACTGAATGATTTGCAACGGGAAGGGCTTGTGGAGAAGTCGGAGAAGATCAAGAGAAACGTGGGGACATGTTGGAGATGCCACACTCCCGTCGAGATAATATCACGACTTCAGTGGTTCATGAAGACTAAAGATATGACTGATGAAGTGGTCAACTGGACGAATAAGATCACTTGGGTTCCGGAATTCGCCAAGCACAGAATGATCGATTGGGCGACATCGCTCGATTGGGATTGGGTAGTTTCTAGGCAGAGAGTCTTTGCGACTCCGATCCCTGTCTGGTATTGCGCTCGATGCGGTGAGGACATTATCGCGGAGAAAGACTGGTTGCCAGTTGATCCTAGATTTGAAAAGCCGAAGGTTGAGAGTTGTCCTAAATGCGGCTGCCAAGACCTCATCGGTGAATCTGATGTTATGGATACTTGGATGGATTCGTCGATAACTTGTGCTGTTCACGCTGGTTGGCCTGGGAACCCGGAATCCTTCAAGAGGCTCTTCCCGGCTGACCTTCAACCGAATGGATTGGACATAATCAGGACGTGGGACTACTATCTGATGGTAAGACATCTAGCATTGTTCAAACAGGCTCCGTACAAGGCTATGCTCATAAACGGTATGGTTCGTGGAGCAGATGGCCGGATGATGCATAAGTCGTACGGAAACTATGTTGAAGCGACGGAGGCTATCTTGAAGTATGGCGCGGACTCGCTTCGCCAATGGGCTGCTGGCGGGGCGGCTACAGGCCAAGATATACCGTTCAGATGGAGTGATGTAGAACACGCTCGACGTTTCCTAACGAAACTTTGGAATGCTTCGCGTTTCGCAATAGCGAATCTACGAGAATATGATAGAGCGACGGAAGAGGTCGAGCTTCAAGTGCTTGACCGGTGGCTTCTGAGTAGGCTCGAGAAGGTTACGAAGGAGGTAACTGAGGCCTTCGAGAACTTCCAGTTTAACGTGGCATTAGAATCAGTGAGGGACTTCACATGGCATGTCTTCTGTGACCAATATCTCGAGGCTGTGAAACACAGATTCTATTCAAGTGACATGAGAGACAGATCAAGCCGTATCGGTGCGGAATACGTTCTCTACCGTTCGATTTTGCGAGTTCTACAACTCCTCGCGCCCATCTGCCCACATATAACTGAGAGTATATACCAGCTATTGAAACCGTCAACAGAATCCCCAAGAAGCATACACTTGACTCCTTGGCCGTCTGTGAAGAAAGAATTGATCGATGAAGAGGTTGAGAAGAAAGGCGATGTATTGGTAGCAGTTATCTCTGAGATACGTCGAGAGAAATCAAAGAGGCAGGTGTCGATGAGGGCGCCTATCAAGTATCTTCACATCTACGCTGAACAGAATGAGCGGAAGATGCTTGATGACAGTATCGAGACTGTAAAGAGAACCTGCAACGTTGGCTCAGTCAGTATTCAGCCTTCGGATGATTTAAGTCTAGGAACACCGGTCCAAGAGTATGCGAACATTAGGATAAGGCTGGAGTTTTAGAATATTCGTTCGTATCTTTTTTCAATATTCTTCCTGTGTTAGCAAGTCTTTAATACAAGAGGCATTTTCTTAAGAATCCTTAAGTTAGGAAATTGGGGATGGAGTGAAAGGTAGGCCTATTTCTGAGAAGCGTCTTGAACAAACGCTTGTTCTAGGCAGTTGCTTTTCATCTTCGATCTCTATTGCCTAGCTGCACAAGAATGAAAAGGAGGAGAAGATATGGCGGAAGAAGAAGGAGGCTTCTCTGAGAGACGACTGGGGCGAAGGTTTGGAAGAGGTCCGAGAGGATTCAGGCAGTCGAGAGGCCCGGTTCCAGTCAAAGAAGGCGATGAGTTGGACGTCACTATCGAAGCCGTTGGAAGGAGGGGCGACGGAATAGCTAAAGTTGAGAACTTCGTTGTCTTCGTGCCAGGAACGAAGGCGGGGGATCATGTGAAGATCAAGGTGACCGGCATCGGAGGCAATTTTGCGACAGCAACCGTAGTCACATAGAGGAGTAATAGCGATGAAGATAGTTGAGTTAAGACCCGGGATGAAAAGGGTCGATTTGAAAGGGACGATAGTCGAGATCTCGGAATCACGAGAAGTTACAACGAGGTTTGGCGATGTCAGCCGCGTGGCGACCGCTGTTCTGGCTGATGACTCTGGAAGAATAAAGATGTCCCTCTGGAACGAGGATATAGACAAAGTATCTGTCAACAGTACAGTGCAAATTGAAAACGGCTACGTCACGACATTCAGGGGAGAGAACCAGCTCAACGTAGGGAGATACGGCAAACTTACTATTCTACAATAAACGGCTCTCTTCTCTACAACTTGCAGTACGACGAATCGCCTTGACAGTTTTCTTCACGTAACATACGTAAGACCATTTCATCTTGAAGAACAAGGTTTTTTGGGACATTGTCGTTATTATCTTCACTGCACGGTACCTAAGATGGTCTCATCGAGAAGCCTTAGGCTTCTATTCAAGAGGTTCGTCCCTAAATGCCTTAAGATATTCGCCGTTTCAGCAATTATGCTTCTCTTTTCTTCTGCCTTCGCTCAGACTGGGATGTCGATCACGGTATCAACGGACAGCGACATGTACGACCCCGGAGAGACCGTGACAATCAGTGGAGTAGTCAAAGATATCTCAAGCATACCGGTACCAGCCGCTATGATATCAATACAGGTTAAGGATCCGACCGGTGAGACGATCTTCATTAACGTGCAGTATTCAAGCTCGGATGGAAACTATACGGACAGTTTCGTTCTGGCGAACGATTCGCTAACGGGTAATTACGGAGTTTTCGTTGCGGCCAGTAAACCTGGTTTCGCGGACTGCCATGCACAAATTTTCTTCTCTGTTCCTAGAGTTGTCATCAATCAAACCTCCGACTTTGCGATCTCCGCATACCCAGATACTCAAACGGTCACACCGGGGGAGTCTACGCAATTCAATTTATCCCTCATCTCCATAAGAGGATTCAGCTCAATAGTTTCACTAGCGTCGGCTTGGATTGGAACGGCGCCTACAGATGTTACTGTGTCTCTAAGCCCCAACCCGGTCACGCCACTTGCAGGTCAATCTACGACCTCAACTTTGACGGTTACAACCCAAGGCACTTCGTCAACTGGAACTTACACGATCAGGGTAACAGGAAGTAGCGGATCACTTTCCCACTACACAGACATAACGCTCACTATCACAGGATCCTCTGATTTCACGATTTCAGCATCGCCATCGTCTCTGAAGGTTAAAGCTACCGGCTCGAATACCACGACGGTCACAATAACCTCCACGGGCGGATTCAATTCCGCGGTGGGTTTAGCCGTTTCTGGGCTTCCATCAGGGGTAACCGCGACATTTAACCCGACCTCAGCTACTCCGTCGGCCGACGGGTCTGCTACATCAACTTTGATGATCTCCGCCAATGCGACAGCGCCCGTAGGGACACATAGCTTTGCGGTTACGGGGACAAGCGGCACAATATCGCATCAGGTCAGCATAACTCTTGAAATTGCAAAGGGAGCACAGTGTATTATTGCAACAGCGACTTACGGTTCAGAGCTCTCGCCTGAGGTCCAGTTTCTGAGAGGGTTCAGAGATGGAACAGTCATGTCGACATTCGCCGGCAGCGAGTTCATGAAAGTCTTTAATGCATGGTACTACTCCTTCAGCCCATACATTGCAGACTCCTTATCGAGGCAGCCTCTATTCAAAGAAGCGATGAAGATACTCCTCTACCCGCTGATATCGATACTCAAGTTCGCTGCGCGGTCAGATAGCATATTCAGTTTTAATTCTGAGATTGGAGTCATTATCAGTGGATTTGCAGCAAGCGTTCTCATTGGAATTGTATATTTCAGCCCGATCGCTATCGTTCTGAGGAAGATCTCGAAAATGTTTGGAGTGCATTTGAAAGTTCGCTTCGAAGAGCCGATACTTTTAGTCTTGCTTTCGAGTATGGTCGCAATATCGGTAAGCGAGGCCCTGCCGTATTATGCGACGATGACTGTCGCTACCGCCATTTTCGTTGTTGCCACCATCTGTCTCTCGGTCTTTTTGTTCATGAGATTTCTTGACAGTTGCCTCAAATTCTTTCGACTTTAGTTTCTTACTATCCTATAATAGTAAATAATAATTGGAGGCTTGGCTTCTAGTTTGTAAGTTGGAAGGTCATCCAAGGTCTTCATGAGGAACGGCAGGCGTGAAGAAAAGCAATACCGCGCTATATGCACTTCTTCTGCTTCTCATTTTCGTCTGCGCGGTTCTTCACGTGAGTGCCGCCATGAGTCTATATGTTTCAGTCTGGATCGGGAGAGAGCCTTCTCAGACTGGCGAGACTATAATCATAGAAGGTAAGGTTACGGATGATTCCGGCTCCACGGTTCCCAACGCTCAAGTCTCCATCCAAGTCAATGACCCTAGAAGTACAAGCATTCACATCGCCCTAGCCAATACAGGTCTCGATGGAACCTATTCGGACAGATTTCCACTTGTAACTGGCTCTTCGAGTGGGAACTATACGATCTACATAACTGCTAGCAAGCCCGGCTACAGAGATGCGCGGGAAGAGTTCGTATTCATGTATTCTGGCAGCGACTTTACGATAACGGTTTCACCTTCTTCTATCGTTGCAAATCAAGGAGAATCAATTTGTCTAACTGTCACCTTGACCTCAATCGACGCATTCGATTCTCCCGTGGCTTTGAGCCTAGCTGGAACGCCTAGCGGAGTATCACATAACTTCGAGCCCAATCTCATCGTCCCCACTGGGTCAGCGAATCTTACAATTTACACCTTGGCCTCAACTCCGCCAGGTTCATACAATCTTACGATAGCAGCGTCTGGAGGAGGCAAGACCCATCTGGCATCAGCTATATTGACCGTCGCCGAGAAGGGTTACTCTCCTTCATCGACGACAATTGGAGTTGTGATAGTCGTCTTTGTAGTTGCCATATCGATTGGCGCTTTCTGGATGAGAAAGCGTTTGATTTCAAAGTTGCCGAAAGAACGCTCGGCGGAGGTTCAAGCGTTGTTGGCTCAACTTGAAGCAAAGGGGGACAGAGATTATCTCGCTACAGCACGTGCACTCACACGAATTGAAGAGTTGAGAGCTAAAGAGAGAATCGATGAAGAGACCTACCAGAAACTTAAGAGAGAGTATGAAAAGAGACTTGGAGAAATCTCTGAGAGAGAAGGCAAAGCCTAGGATAGCTAGAATTGCTCCAGTTTCTTCGCAACACGAAGGATTGCTTGACTGAAAGCATGCTGAGGCTCCTCATGCGTGTAAATCATTCTACCACCTGTGGCCATTAACTCGCAGAAGCAAGGGATAGTCCCTATCAAAGATAGCTCGAAAATACTTTCGACTAGAGTCGCCATCTTTTCAGGTCCCCCCTCAGAGCTAATTTGCTGCACTGGAATCTTGTTCAGTAGAATTCCAGTCTTCCTTCCCAAGGCCTCGTAGATCCCTTTGATCATCTCCTTCGTTCCTTCAACATCAAACTTGTCCATCTTCATCACAAGTGCCACAACATCTGAACTGGCTAAAGCATTGATTGACGAGTAATACATGCCTGGACCTGTGTCGAAGATCAGGTAGTTCATATCCAAATCGTTGAGGATAGTCTTCTTTGCTGCCAAAGTTTTGTGGAGGGCTTTCATCTCCCATTTTCTGTCTTTCGACATCATTTCACGCATTGAATCTGAGGATGGGTTGGCCAATCCTATCAAGAGTTTGCCTTTCGTTCCATATCTCTGCGTCGCATCGGCCGTGGCCTCTTCGATCCTGCAGTTTCCTTCAAGGAATTCATTCAGCCAGTGTTGCGGCTTTACTTTAAATAGCACGTGAAGGCTTGGGGCTCTAAAGTCGTAGTCGAGTAAGCAGACGTCGGATCCCTGTTTCGCGTACGCAACTGCAAGATTTGCGGCGACCGAAGATTTACCTGTGCCACCTTTGTAGGAGTGGATTGCGATCGACTTCTTCAATTTAAAGACTCTACCTCTCGATGTAGAAGATCACATCGTGGCTCTTTCTCTTCTTCTTTAGATGTCCCATTCCGACCAATTGATTCAAATAGTCGCTCTCAACAGCTCGAACGCGACCTGTCTCTCTTGAAATATCGGTTGCCGTGGCGTCTCCCAGTTTGCATATTGCCATCGCTGTCTTCCTCAGATGGTCGGGCAGTGATAGTAAAGTTGCTGCATCTAAAGGCATTCCTTCGAGGCTGACCTTTTCACGTCCGGGTTGAACTTGCTGCATGATTGCTTCTTGAAGATTAACCACTTTTTCCAGCCGTTCACCCAGCGTCTCAAGGTTGCCGTTGATCTTTTCAAGTAGCTCTATTATGGTCGCCGCGGTCTTCTTCGATTCCATGTCTCATCTTTTCCGGGCAGAGGACGCTCAATGAGGTCTCTTTTCGAAAGGTATATCAATGTTTTGATGTGGTACGCAAATACGTCGTTTTTGTGTGGCACAAAGAAACACTTAAATACGAATCGAAGCAAATCTTGAAGTGGCGGCGACACAGTTGCGAAGATGGCCAATCCTTCTGGCGGTCATGCTTCTTGCAGTCGAGCTTCTCATTCCTGTCGCTAACGCTTCATACAACATTGAAGGCAGTACGCTTACTAGCGCTCAGGCGATGCCGTCGATACAGTTCAAAGCGTCTTTCTTCAACCATGAACATGGCCTTGATAACGAAAGCGACTTCAGTATCAAAGTAACTCCTCAGTCTCAAACGATCTTGGCTGGGGGGAAAGCTAATTACGCAGTGATAGTCCGGGGAGATATCGATGATAAGGTTACTTTAGCTCTTGTAGGTCTTCCAAGTGGTATGAACTCTACTTTTCATCCTAATTCCAAGAGGTGCCCGTTTATTTCGAGACTAGAGATTGTCACTGATTCGAAAGTCTCTCTTGGAACCTACTCCTTAAACGTTACCGGGTCTGGCACGAGGGGCGTTCACTTCGCCATTGCGACTCTCGTAGTTTCAAAAGGAACTCCAAGCGCTGACTTCAGCATTGCAGCTTCTCCTTCCTCCCTCACTATCGACCCGGGGCAGAATGGGCAGTACACGTTAACATTGACCTCGCTGAATGACTTCTCAGGCAGCATATCCTTCTTGCTGGCAGGAGCTCCCTTGAATTCAATCTCATCCTTCAACCCCGAAGAAGTTTCGCTAGATGGGAACAAGGTGACTAACTCCACGCTCTGGGTCAGCACGGATAAATCAACCGCCCCAGGTACTTACACATTAATGATAACTGGAGTCGCTGAGGCGGGAGGGTTAACTCATCAAGCCACGGTAGCGCTTATTCTTAGAGGCGCGAAGACAGGTCTTTCGGTAACGGTCTCGACTGACAAGCTCAGCTACGAGGCAGGCAGCTCTGTCAGCCTCTCTGGTAATGTGACAGATTCTTCAGGGCCTGTTGGCGACGCTACCGTTTCGATTCAAGTAGTTGATCCGCAGGGAACTACAATACATATTGTCTATGTGAGAACGAAGAACGATGGACATTACTCTGACTCATTTCAATTAGGAGGCGATGCGCGCGCCGGCACTTATGCAGTATATGCAACAGCGAGCAAACCTGGCTACCAGGATGCTTCTGGCCACTGCACGTTCACTGTTGGAGCGAGTTCGACTCCAAACGTTGTAATAACCAATGTATACATGACTGACATGAAATGGAGTGCAAAGAGTGTCTTCCAGCCAGGGGAGACCTTGATGGTTTGGGTCGAGGTTGTGAATACAGGTGCAGATCTTGTTAACGGGATTGTCTGGGTCCAGATAGTGAATCCGAACGGCGCTCCGATCGGGGTCTATTTCCATGTGGGGCTGATCGCTCGAGGGCAGACGGTGAAAGAAGGGTTCAGTATGACTCTACCTATCGACGCTCCTCGAGGTGAGTATAGAGTCACCTCCTTCGTCTCGGATAGGATGATCTCTGAAGGGGGAAAGTTTCTCACAACTATGCAAGGGGAATTCAAGGTTTCATGAGGTGAATTTTGAGATTGGATGAGAAACCGGTTTTCAGGTACGATGACTCCAAGGCGCGGTTCTTGAACCTGAACACTGTAGCTCGAAGGTCGCCGCATTCTTCGCAAACCTCAATAAGCGAGTATGCAAGACAGATTCTTCTAGGGCATTCGCAGGTGGACGTTTTGAGCGACGACGAGCGGCTAGACGAGATCAAACAGATTCTCGGAGCAACTATTGAACAGTTTGAGTCTCTGTTCAAGTCAGCTGGAGGGTTCGACGAGTCGAGAGTCGGGAATGGTTGGAACCCAGCAAATATTCGAGAGACCATATACATGGTTACCCCGATGGCGCTGAGCGATGCACTCCAATTGGGAGAATCGAGGAAGAGAAGTCTATTCGGCTTGCCTTTGATCAGGTTCCTTAGAATTAGACTTCAAGAAGTGAAGATGGTTGGAGCTCCGAAGATACAGTTTGTGCCCTTTTGGGTTGTTCAAGGTTATCATGAATGCTTCTACTTCAGGGGCAGCTCATACCGCATCAATGTTGGGGACGACGTTTTGGCAGTTGAAGTTGAAGGACAAGTGAGGAACCTAACTTCTGAAGAGAAGCCTTTCAGGTTTCTGCCAGAGGGGCTGAGAAGGACCGCGGGGAAGCTTGGTTCTTTCATAACGCCCAAGCCGAAGTATTTTACAGTGAACGATGCGACTGAACTGGCCTGCCAGTACTCTGAAGGAACGATATATGTGGATGCGTACGGGCGTGAGGATGTGAAGCTTCAGGAATTCATGAAGGAGGATCTTCCCATGCAGGAGATCTCTGACCCCGAGCATCTCATGACGAGTGAGATAGGAACGCAGCTTATCCAGCCTATTGAGGCGAAAGAAGGGGTTGTTCGGAAACTCCATGAGAAGATAGTGAAGGCTCCGAGAACGTTCATCAAGATACTTAGCAACAGGTTTGAGGTTACGAAGCTGAGTTTGATCTACGTTCCATTCTACATTTTCAGGTACAGGCATAAAGGGAGAGTGAATGAGCTGCGGATAAATGGTTTCACTGGGGAGGTGGCGGATTGAAGGAAACGCGAATGTTCCAAAAGAGGAACGTTAATATACTTCAAACGGACGAATCATTACTTGAAACCAACACATTGGAGATGGTGACTTTGACAGAACTCGCAGAAGAATATTATCGCGATGCCTCAGGATTCTGGAGATTGAAGAACGGAAGGAGAAGGCGACGCTAGAAACCTCTTCGCTGTGTTGGCCGCCAGACATGAGGTTTCGTCAATGTTCCAGAAGCAGAGTTTGATGAATAAGCTTTCAGTGAAAGATAAGGATCTACTAGTCCTGAAGACGGAGCTGGTGAGACTCTTCAACGTCACCGTAAGAGTGAAGGATATACTAGCTAAATCGCCTGAGTTCGAGGAGACTAGAGAGCTGCCGATAAGTAGACTTGAAGATGCACACAAGACCCTCAGGAGCTTCGTCGAGCAGTACGAGAGGAAGACGACCGCGTCGAGGCCTCCGGAAGATATGCCGAATGCTCCTTCTGAATTCAGGAAGAGTCTCCCCGCGTCATAGCCAACTGAAACTCAAAACTCTTTTTTTCTTCTATCTATCATGCTCAAACATGGTCCTAGAAGCCCTGCTAGCAGGAGCAGCAACAGATAGGAAGTCAACATCCTTGGGATGGCTAGCAACGCGAAGTTGAAGACTTCAAAAGCGATGATGTCTCTCCTTTTCTGCACGAGCAAAGAGAGGAAGGGCGTGATCCCTGCAGCATAGTATTTGTAGACGGGATTGAAGGTGAAGAGAATGAGCAAGCTGTAGAGAAGATATCTTACTAAGACTGAGTCCTCAACTTCTTTTTCATGTGTTCTGTAAAGCAAGAGCCCGTAGGCTATGAGAAGAACAATCTTGATCACAATATCTGCTTTGAAGTACGTATCTGAAGCC
>Ga0209725_1000890_pt1 | contig 17753 bp, 13 predicted proteins | sample I18A1metaG_FD_184145 | JGI IMG/M metagenome (GOLD analysis project Ga0209725, IMG submission 184145) | Lake sediment bacterial and archeal communities from Gulf of Boni, Indonesia to study Microbial Dark Matter (Phase II) - ​I18A1 metaG... | ecosystem: Environmental > Aquatic > Freshwater > Lake... | reverse complement strand
GAATTCGGTCATCCGTGAGTCTGCGTGATTACACGATCGGACGTTTCATAAAGCTAGTTCCCGTGCACGAGAGCTACCGTGGCCGTCTTATTCGGCGCTGACCATAGCCAATAATCACCGAGACCACGACCAAGGCCGCAGCCGCCAGGTTCTGCGAGATCGCGAGCTTCGTCAGAGGATCCAAGCCCATTGCCGGTTGCAAGAAGACGAACAGGGCCTGAAGGGAGTCAGCAAGTTGTGGCACGCTTCTGCCCAGAGACTCCATCTGTCTCCAGAAAACATCTGCGCCGAGCGTGTAGGGTCCGAAAAGGAGCACGCTGAAGAAGAAAAGCGCGACCCCGGCAGCTCTCAGAATGCGAATTGTTTCGAGCGGTGTCATCTCTCTGGCAGCCTTGATGGGGACGGTGGACGCTATGTTGACCCAAGCTGCGACCGCGACGATCAATACGCCGAAAAAAGTCAAGCCTAACAGGGGGACAGAAAACTGGAGGCTTCCGATCTGTACCAGATGGAACTTGGACTCAAGACCGTGAGAGATGAGGTAGCCCAAGAAGAAGTAATCCATGATGGCCACGATTCCGACGAACGCGGTCAGAGAGGGCCAAAGCCGGGCTGTTCCAGTCCTAGACACGCTTCCAACCTTCCAGTCGTGGCATCTTTTGGTGGTTCTCATCTCACATCTCTGACTGCGAGATGTTCGCAGCTAGCAAACCGACTACGCTAAAAAGCGTTTCTTGTCAAAGGTTTATGATCTGCCAAGCCCAATACAGCTCAGCGTCACGGGAGCGCATGACATGTCGAGACAGATCATCGGACGCGGAACCTGGCTCGACCTAGTCGCGCAAAGAGTCCTTGAGAGAGAGGATCAGCTGGGCAGAAAGCCCGCAGTGATTCGGACCGAGAGCGGACTGGGCGCCTCCGGAATCCCGCATGTTGGCAGCCTCAGCGACTGCGTCAGATCATACAGCGTGAAACTTGCAATCGAGTCGCTCGGAAGGAAAGCGGAGTACATAGCTTTCTCAGATGACATGGACGGACTGAGAAAGGTCCCAACAGGTATGCCCGCGTCACTTGCGACCTACCTTGGTTATCCCGTTACCTCCATACCAGACCCGTTCAACTGCCACGAAAGCTACGGAGAGCACATGAGCTCGCTCCTCCGCGAAGCCCTCGATAGATGCGGGATCGAGTACACATTCTACTCGGCGACTAAGGCATACCGCGAAGGACTCTTCAACGAGCAGATCCTAAAAATCCTCGACAACGCCGATAGAATCGCCAAAATCATAAAGGAGGAACTCGGGCAGGAAAAATACAGCGAAGTCCTACCGTACTTTCCGATATGCGGCGGCTGCGGAAGAATCTACACGACCCGGGCGTACAAGTATCTGCGTGAAGAACACAAGGTCCTCTACTCGTGTGAGGGACAGATCGAGATCCGCGGGCAAGAGTTGGAAGGATGCGGATTCAGGGGCGAGACTGATGTCCTCGACGCCCTTGGCAAACTGAGCTGGAAGAGCGAGTTCGCTGCCAGGTGGCAGGCGCTCGGGATCAACTTCGAGGCATACGGCAAGGACATACTGGACTCTGTTCGAGTAAATGACCGCATCTGCCAAGACGTGCTGGGCTGCGCTCCACCATACCACGTCAGGTACGAAATGTTCCTCGACAAGACGGGAAGGAAGATCTCGAAATCGGTCGGTAACGTCTTCACACCCCAGGTATGGTTCAGGTACGCCTCTCCACAGTCTCTGATCCTGCTAATGCTCAAACGGATCGTTGGCGCGAGAACCCTCTCGGTAGACGACATACCCACCTACATGACGGAACTCGACAACCTTGAAGACATCTACTTCGAAAGGAAAACGATCGAAGACAAGCACGAACTTGCGCAGCTCAGGGGCCTCTACGAGTACGTCTGGCGCCTCCGGCCCCCTCAGCAACCGGAGACCCACATTCATTACAACTTGCTGGTCTATCTTGCCAAGGTCTCGCCCAAGGGCAGGGAGAAAGAGTACGTCCTCTCGAAGCTACAAGAGTACGGTTATCTGCAGGGAGACCAGCTTCGCGGCATCGACGCGCGACTGGAATACGCAAAGAACTGGGCTGAAGATTTCACCGAAATCTCCGAGCATGTCCCCACACTTTCACGGGCAGAAGCAGAAGCCGTTCGGGAGCTGACGGGAATCATAAGGGGGCAAGGATCTGTAGAAGCTCTACAGAACGCCATTTTCGACGTTGCTAAGAGACATGGGATCGACCCGCCCGAGTTCTTCAGGATCCTGTATGGTATACTGCTCGGATCGCCTAGGGGACCGAGACTAGGCCCGTACATAGAAGCGATGGGACGCGGGAACGTTGCCGAAGCTTTGGAACGGGCACTCACCTCTGCCAGCACAGACCAAACCAAGCAAGCCTCGGCTTGACTCAACAAAGAATCCGCTGAGCCCCGGATATGGTGCGCATGATACCTTGAAGAGCTCACGTGTTCACCAGCACTATAGGCAACGACTCTCCGAAAGCCAGATAGCTCTCAGACTCCTACTACGGAACCTCGGCAGCTGAGACGTCATTGGCTTCGCATCTCAGCTCGATCGGGCCCGTAGTCTAGCACGGATAATGACGTTGAGCGGAGACCCACCCTCCTCGCGGAAGCCTGCGGACGACTCGGCTGAAAGCCAGAGGTCGTGGGTTCAAATCCCACCGGGCCCGCCACAAACTTTGTCCGAGTCCCTTTCCTGCGCTCAAATCCGCCACGATTCGCTCTCTTCTAGATGCGCATCTCCTCCGGCAAGGTAAGCAAAGTCACGTAGGTCGAAAGCACTCTGGACATGCTGGCATGATGATTCCACCAATAGCTCTTATCGGGTCTATCTCAGCACGGATCAAGAGTTCATAGCGAAGAAGGCACGAGATCGGAAGAAAACGATTCGTGAAGCGATGTTGCAGGAGGGCATTCCAGAGGGCGAAGTTGGTCGAATACTAGATTTGAAGAGAATGAGGCGAGGGCGAAAATTGCAGAAGGCGCCATCATAGGTTGGCCCTCGCCTCTGCGCCGCTGTCAAATAATCGTCGCCGCGTAGGAGTTTGCCTACAGAAGGCAGAACGATGCGTCACGAAGTTTACGATTACTCACGATCATCCCATCAGGATTCAGAAACAGGCAATGCAAGCTTCGACAGACTGCAGATGAGTGAACCACGACCTCTAATGTGATAATGCTAAATACGATAACGAGTTCATAGTTTTCCCCCGACGACGCCATGCATCTCAAGAAACTGTATCCTTCAGCATTCGGTCTGGTTTTGATGCTATTACTCGTCATTACGACTATCAGCCCTGCCGCCGGCGCTCCGCTACCTATACAGCACATAGTCATAATAATGCAGGAGAATCGTTCCTTCGACGAGTACTTCGGCACATATCCGGGTGCGAACGGTATTCCGCCCAACGTGTGCCTCACACTCAATACGTCAACCACTCAATGCGTCAAGCCCTACCTAGAGACTAATCCGAATGCCGAAGGCGCACACCATACCTGGGATGCCGCGCATACGTGTTGGGATAATGGGAAGATGGATGGCTTTGTCTGGGCTGCGAGCGGTACTTCCAATCCGTCTAATGTCATGGGCCATTACGATTACCACATGCTCCCGTACTATTGGACGTACGCGTTAAACTACGTCCTATTCGACAACTTCTTCCACTCTGTTCTAAGCTACAGCCTCCCGAACCACCTATACCTTATCGCCGCCCAGTCCGGCGGCTATGTCAAGGGCAAGCCTCCTGAGGTCTTCGATTTCGAGACGATAATGGAGGAGTTGGAGCCATCCGGGATAAGTTGGAAGTATTATTTTGGAACAAACCTTCCAGGCACGGGAATAACGAACGGATCTGAGTTGATCGCTCACGATACCTCCGAATCTAGCTTCTACGACTACACAAATCCGCTACCGCACATGAAAGGAATAATGAGCAATGCTTCGTTGCTGTCTCGCGATGTTGCCGGATCCGAGTTCTACAACGACGTACAGTCAGGTACTCTGTCACAGGTCTCGTGGATTATGCCAGCACCAGTCGTGAGTGAACATCCGAGCCACAGCCCCATGGTGGGACAGAAGTACGTGGTGACCCTCGTGAACACCATCATGCAGAGTCAATACTGGAAAGAAACTGCGATATTCATCGCTTGGGACGATTGGGGAGGCTTCTACGACCACGTCCCACCACCACAAATAGACCGGTACGGCCTAGGATTCAGGGTGCCGGTCCTGCTGATCTCACCGTATGCGAGACAAGGCTACATCAGCCACACACAGTACGAGCACAGCTCGTACCTAGCCTTCATCGAGAACCAATTCGGACTAAGACGCCTGACGAACCGCGACACGATGGCTAACAGTTTCTACGGAGAATTCGACTTCAGCCAGCCTCCAAGACAACCGCTCATCCTGAACCCCAATAGTCCGCCTCCATGGAACGCATCAACGACAACAACCGCGACGAGCACTACGCTGTCCAGTGAGATTTCAACTACCCCCCAGGGGACCGGGTCGGTGATCGCGCTAGCAGTAGTCTGCGCACTCTCCGCGGTCATACTGATAGGTTACATTGGAATCAGTAGAAAGAAGAAAAAACGGCAAAATGACGAAAGAGAAACGGCAAAAATGACGACGATGGCCCTTCCGGATGAACCGCTCGAGGTTCCTTTACATTGATCGATGCAGGTGGTAGGTCTCTCTCTTGGACCGGGCATCGCATGGTGCTTCAAATCATGGGACAAGTTTCTTTCTTTCTGGAGGGTCGCGTGGTGCGGGCGCAGTAATTTGAAGCCCGCAATCGGATCCAACAGGAACAGGATTCGGCCCTTTATCTAGAGAGAGATGGGTCCATTCGTGGTACATTTCACGAAGCGCGGAAAACCCTTGCTAATCGAGATACTTGACGCAAGCGAGATCCTGAGCAATCTCACAAAAATCACAATGCGATCCAGAAAGGCCGTCCCCGTCCAAGTGGCATGAGACGGTATCATCCGACCACCGGTTCAAGATTCTGCACGAGCGTGAAGTTGTTCTGGCAATAGCGAATCCGTGAAGATTGCAAACCGAACGTATGCCCGAAGCCGCCGACAGCACTTTGGGGTCCGTTAGGCGTCCCGTCTCTGTGCCTCTCTGCGTATGCTTTGCGGACATTTTGCGTGGTATTTGCCCGCAGAGATTTCGTTGGTTCAAAACGTGAATTGCCACCTAACTGGGTCCGCGAAACATCCGCCCCGCCTGCATCGAGTTCTAGGTGGCGGAAGGAAATACTAGAGAATTCGGTTCAAGCATGCCACGTCAAGTCGAGTTCGATTCTACTTCGCAGTTGCTGCCTCGGTCATGTTCTAATTGTGGTTTCTTAAAGGGGCAGGTTCTTCCCGAAGTTTCCTACTCTCTATAACCATTCTGATGGACGAATCTTGGGTAGTTGTGATTGAAGGCAAGAGAGCTTGAGTTGCTGGATAGACTGATCAGAGGACAGGCAGGGTCGTCGGCACGGCACTCCCGCATGTTTGTACGGTACTCTAGCCTGTTCCTGGTCCACCTTTGCGAGAGCCGTCCCGCATGATCTTTCCTGTACTCTCAAGCCTTCCGATCGAACCTTGGAGTTCAGGAATCGATATGTGAAGATCCGCAGACGCCCTCGAGAGCGATATCTCTCCTCTATTGTCGACGATGTAGCGGTACACCCTCTCGTCTGGTTGCAAAACCTCAGTCGCGGAGACAGAGATCGGGCGGCGCGTTTCTGGCGGCGGCCCAAAAGTTGTCCCGCAGTGCACGCACGAGGAGAACTCCCTTGGGGTGAGCGCTCCGCAGCAGGGGCATCGCGCAAGCATCGCACCTCTCTCCAGGGGTGGATAACTAACTCGTGGATAGGTCAACACTGCGCGTCTAGGCTTGGAAGGCGAGAAGAACCGCTTGAGGCTGTCTCCAGCTTCTCTGAAGACCTCGCGCAAGGACGGGGTCTTTTGCGACACATAGGATGTCTTGCAGGCATCACACCACCAGTACCCTCTGACCAAGCGAAGACCGAAGCCGCACCTCGGGCATCTTGGCAGGAGATGAGCCAGATCAGACAAGAAGTCACACTTCAGGCGATCTGCTTACGAATAAGCCAGAGCTGAACCTACTGAATTAATACTTTGCCACGACATGGCTGGACATCTCTGTCCTCATCTCAGAGATTATGACGTGTCCGTAGTCGTGACCACAGCAGCATTGTCTTGGCAAGATCCGTCTAGCAGACGGAGGAGGCTCTGAGTGCCTGAAATCTGCCTGCGAGATAGGCCGAGGGAGCCAACCCGTGCTTCTTGGCGATCTGGCGTATCGCCTTCTCGATGCCAGAAGTGTGCTGAATCGCCTTCTTGGGTCTCATAGCGACTGTGGATGGAATGCCAAGCCTGACGGCGGCGTCGCGAAGAATCCACTTCCTGAGATGATCAGCGGGAGATCCAACCTTCATGTTCAGAGGCACCGTCGACGCAAACTCCGCCATTTTTCTTGTTGCGTATGGGAGCCTGAGCTCCGCTCGGAGTGAAGAGACGGCTTGCTCGTCTCGCTGATAGTTGACCTCATGCGCGTTCCGGATGCTCTCCGAGATTGCTTTCAGAGCTGCTTCTGGTCCTCGTTCGCCCAAGATGGTTGCGAACCTTTTGTATCCTCCAAAGAGCTCATCGCTGCCCTGGCCTAGCATTATTACGGATCTTTCGTTCTCGAGTGCGACACGAGCAGTCCAGTGCATCGCCACCGCCACGCTTACCTTCATCAGATTTGGCTCCTCGATTTGCCAAAGCACTTGGTCCAGAGACTCCTCTATGTCATCAGTGGAAAGCTCTCGCGTCACGATGGGTAGTCCAATCTCTTTTGCCGTCGTTTGGGCTTGCATCATTTCTAGTGTCCGGCCCACTCCTACGGTTACCAGGAGCAGGGCTGGTGTCTTGTCATTCGCGATCTTGGCAACGACGGTACTGTCTAGGCCTCCTGAGAATCCAGCGGCAACCTTGGCTACTCCGCGAGTCTGAATTGAGACCGATTCGTCCAACAACCGCGACAGCTCGTCTGCGCCGTTCGAGCCAGGTCTGGAGGAGGCCGCGCCTGTCCCAGCCTCCCGCCAGGGAAGTTGAACCGTCGACCGTTCCGAGTCTGCCTTCAGACAGCCCCCAGGTGGAAACGTTGCGGCCTCTCCAATGCCGATAGCCCATAGCGCCTTGCGGTCAGAGACGACAGCAACAAGATCGCCCTTGCGGCCAATGAAAGTTGACTTCAAACCGATTGGGTCGCGTGTCACCAGCAGCCCGTTTCTAGTAGAGAAGTAGATCGAGTATGCCCCGTCGGTCTTATCTTGGATCGATAGAAACTTGGTCGGAGTCAGCTTCCTCTTGAGAAGTTGGGCGGCTTCTTCTCCTTCCACAAGTACTCCGTCTCCTACGATTCTTCCGTCGAGACATAGCCATCCTTCGCCGGCTCGCATAGGTTGTGGGCTATCGCGTGGAAGTATCCTTGTGAAACCGTATCCGACCGCCGAGTGGCTTGCGGGCGATGACACGTTTAGACCACTTGGCCAACGGGCTGAGCTAAGGTTTCCGTCCCAAGCAACAGCCGCTCCGTCCAGCGCACGATGCTTCATGGCGCAGAGCATTTTCGCGACCATGCGAGGTGCGTCTACATGCGACCTAGAGAAGACCGCTGCAACTGCACCCAATGGCCGGCCTCGCGTTGACAGGGTCTTTATACCAATACGGTTTTGATATGTCTGTCCGTGGTGCGTCGTCTGGTGGTGATCTTACCCATCGATTCAGGCCGGTACGGCACGCCGGAGATGAGGCGTATCTTCGACGAGGAGAACAGGCTTCAATGCATGCTTGACGTTGAGGCAGCCCTGGCGCGTGCACAGGCAAAGGTTGCAGACATCCCTGCGAGTGATGCTGAAACGATCTCGAAGAAAGCGACCACGCAGAACGTGCGGCTCAAGCGCGTGAGACAGATCGAGGCAAGGACGAAGCACGAGACGGCGGCCGTCGTCGCGGCGCTGACTGAGGCTTGTGACAGGAGCGGACGATATGTTCACCTCGGTGCAACTTCGAGTGACATACTGGACACCGCCACGGCGCTTCAAGTCAAAGAAGGCCTTCAGCTGACCATGAAACGACTTAACCAGCTCGAGCAGACCCTTCTGAGGTTGGCGGATAACTACCAGGATACCATTTGCGTTGGGAGAACCCATGGTCAGCATGCGCTGCCCATCACTCTAGGTCTCAAGTTTGCAGTCTGGCTCAGAGAGATTTCGAGACATATCTCACGGCTCCGAGAGTGCGAGTCCAGAGTTGTCGTTGGCAAACTCACAGGAGCGGTTGGGACGATGGCGGGCTTCGGCGATCATGCTCTTGAGATTCAAAGGCTTGTGATGAAAGAATTGCGGCTCGGAGTCCCGGAAGTGACTACGCAGATACTTCAGCGAGATCGATATGCGGAGCTGGTGTGCGCGTTGGCGAATCTCGCCAGTTCCATCGACAAATTCTCGACTGAGATCAGAAATCTGCAACGTACGGAAATCGATGAAGCACAGGAACCATTTGACTTCAAGACTCAGATAGGCAGCTCCACGATGCCCCACAAGATGAACCCTAGAATCTCAGAGAACATATCCAGTATTGCTAGAGTTGTTCGCAGCCTGGTTCAGCCGTCTCTTGAGTCAGTGGTCACGTGGCATGAGAGGGACTTGACCCAGTCAGCGGCGGAACGCTTCACGATCCCTGAGGCATTCATACTGACCGATCACATCCTCACCAGGATGAACTATGTTCTCTCAAACTTGCGCGTCTCACGCGATCGTATGACTCGAAACCTAGGCCTCACAGGAGGCGCAGAGCTGTCCGAAGCCTTGGTGAACACCCTAGTGAAGAAGGGGATGGAGAGGCCTAAGGCATTCAAGCTCGTAAGAGCGCTGTCGATCGAGACGACCAAACGACAGAAGTCATTTCAAGATCTGGCCAAACAGGACCCGAAGGTTACTGAACTACTGTCGAAAAAAGAGCTAGAATCGGTCTTGGATCCTCGAAACTACTTGGGCAAGACCAAGGCCTTGATTCGTCTGGCTGTTAGTACAACTCGGCGGGAGCGTCGTCTGAGAGGTCTATCTTCTTAGTCGGCTGCATAGTTGCTGTTTGAGTATTCCGTCAGAAGACTCTGCTCGGTTTCGTCCCGAGTTGACCTGAGCTCCTCCCATTCCTCAGACCTAATGAGCCCACCTGCCTGTTCCATGATCTTCTTGGCCAGCTTAGTTCCTATGAGAGGCACCGCGGCCAGTTCTGACGGAGAAGCTTTGCGGATATCTTCAATGGTCCTAAGTCCAGCGTTGTATAGTGCTCTAGCTCGAACTCGGCCTACTCCCTGCAAACCCAGCAGCGGTATGACGTCAGCTTTGGTGCCTTTCTCCACTCTTAGCCTCAGCTGTACGAGTGATTTTCGGAGGTCTTTGTGTCCGAAGAGCCCTGCGAGCTCGTCGGTCGAGTACAGGAGCCAATCAGCTATCTGCACCAGTCTGAGGAGATCGCCTGGTTCCACCTTGTGGGCGTTGAGTATCGCGTCTTCAGAGTTCTCCGCGATCCAGTCGAGTAGAACCGCGGCGGTTTTCACCTCTGCCAAGAAATCCTCGTAGCCTGGGTCGAACGATCCTTCAAGCTCCTCAGGTGTCTCGCACATGAACTGATCTCTTCGTTCGGACACGATTCCGGTGAGTTTCTCGTCCTCTCCACGTCTAGGGTAGACCCGCGGTGCAACATCTGGGGTACGCGCGATCAGGTGCAAGTAGCTGAATTCTGTGAGTTCCGCCGCTCTCCTATAGAGCCCGTCCCTGATGATGACGGCTGAAACGGGATCAATGTAGAGCTCAGAGACTCTTCGACCAAATCTTGTTGCTCTCAGCTCTCGCCTATCATATTCGATCATTTCCTCCTTTGCGAGGAACCGGAGTATGTCTGCCATCCGTGACCCGATAGCCCTAGGACCATACTGGTACGCGTAGAATGTGCTTGAGAAGAAGTCACGGAGCCCCTCTTCAGTGTGCGCAAAACCAGTTGCTATCGTTGACAGAACGTGCGGTCGGAGAACCTTCTCTACCCCAAGCTTGGACCAAAGCCGTTCAGGCTCTGCGAGCACGTAGTTCTCTAGGAGAGCATCGCGCTCGTCCTCGGTTCGTGCAATGAGGACCGCTTCCCCGTATTCGTCATACTTGGGCCGTCCTGCGCGGCCACAGAACTGTTTGTATTCAAGAACTGAAATCGGATACCTACCATATCCCGCCTCATATCGTTCGTAGCTGGTAATCACAACGAGACGTGCGGGCAGGTTGACGCCAGCGGCCAGAGTGGGAGTGGCGGCAAGGATCTTGATCTTGCCATCCCTGAACGCATCCTCAACTATTCTCCTATGCACACTGTGAAGGCCTGCGTGATGGAACCCCGCGCCGAGAGCGACCTGATCAGCTAGGATCTCGCTGAGCCGCGTCCTTTCGCCGCTTGCCCTGATTCTGCGAGCTACAGCCTCAGAGGAGTGTTTTTCCCCCAGCGAAGTCATTTTGCTCAGAGTCGCAGCCGCTCTTCTTCCCAGTTCAACAGCTGATCTTCGGGTCTCCGTGAACAGGAGCGCTTGACCCCCCTCACGGATCGTCTGCAGCGAAATATCCATGATTGGGTTGCCAGTAACGTGCCGAATCGTCTTGGAGGATCCGTCTTTGAAATGGATCTCGTTCTGACAGTACACACCTTCCTTCAGGGGAACCGGTCTCCACTCTGTGGTAACCGCCGAGCCCCCAATCCAGTCCGCCACTTCAGCCGCGTTTCTGACTGTGGCGCTAAGGGCGAGCAACTGCAAATTCGGGTTCAGCTTCCTCAGCCTTGTCATGACTACCTCGAGAGTAGGGCCTCTCTCCGCCTCATTCAGTAGATGAACCTCGTCGGCGACGACGAGCGAGATGTCTGAGATCCATTTCGCTTGGTGACGAAGTAGTGAATCCGCCTTCTCGTTCGTGGCGACTATTACGTCGTACCTGCCGAGGTGCTCGTCTGAACTGTCATAGTCGCCGCTTGTTATCGCTATCCTGACCTTGTGTCCGTCTGGCTTTTCGATACTGGAGTACGTCTGGAACTCTTCGTGCTTCTCACTTGCCAAGGCTCTAAGAGGCGTCAGGTATAGTGCTTTGCCTTGCTCGTCTAGGACCTTCTTCAGAATCGCGAGCTCCGCTACTAGGGTCTTCCCTGACGCGGTTGGGCTGGCGAGAACGACGTTCTTGCCCGTCAGCGCGCCTGAGTTGATCGCGTCTACCTGCGGAGGGTAGAGTGCATTGTATCCTTTCTCCGAGAGGACGTGTTTGACCTGACCCGCGATTGGGAGATCTTCAACCCTCAACAGGCGGAGGCTCCCCTAAGCCGCGGTTCTCTTCAGATGACCTGATTTAGGCGAATACAAGATTCCGTCTCTGATGAGCTGATTTACCAGAGTCCTGGCCTCGCCCTCGCTCAGCGCCGCCGTCTTCGACAGTTCCTCGTAGAGCTTCGATTCTAGAACTGTACCTGTTTCACGTTCGAGTGTGGCGACCGTGGTCAGGATCGATTGCATCCTATCACGAAGACTCTTGGGTTTTCCGGTCATTATTGTGTCGATGTCCATCTTGCCTGTGGTCGTGTCTATTCCTACGTCCTGCAGTGCAATCGTCATGAGCCTGATTATCGCGTCAGTATCCTCAACGGTGACTTCGTCTCTGAGAAAAGATCTGGCCCGGCATTCGGACAGTCTAACGAGCGCTTCAAGCTGGCGTGGAGTGATGGCGATGGGCGAGTCCGCAGTGCTCGATGTTGAACGCATCCTGAGATAGAAGTCTCTCAGCTCTCTTGACGCCGCCTCGGTAAGGGCCGGTTCCATTTTCCGAGCATAACTGATGTACTTCCGGAAGAGGTCAGGAGTCAGAGGAACCTCTTCAGGGGTTGTTCTGGTCCTGTGCAGCGTCAGAATGTGCTCTGACATTCTGCTGTCAAGCTCCGTGTCCGGAGCGTCCCTCATCACGAAGATGAGGTCGAATCTTGAGAGAATAGTGACAGGCAGGTTGATGTTCTCAGTGATGTTCCTATAGGGATCGTACCTTCCGAGCGCTGGGTTTGCGGCTGCAAGCACAGAGGCGCGCGCGTTCAGTGTAGCCACAATTCCTCCTTTGGCAACGCTAACGGTCTGTTGCTCCATCGCCTCATGTATCGCCACACGATCGTCAGGCCGCATCTTGTCGATCTCGTCTATCGAGCATACGCCTTTGTCCGCGAGCACCAAGGCACCAGCTTCAAGCACGAGGCCACCCGATTTCTCACGCACCACGGCGGCAGTCAATCCGGCAGCGGTGGATCCTCTGCCGCTCGTGTAAAGGCCCCTGGGTGCAACGCGTGCCACGTACTGAAGTAGCTGGCTTTTCGCGGTTCCAGGGTCTCCGATGAGAAGGAGGTTCACGTCGCCTCTTATTGTGACTCCGTCTGGGAGCATCTTCGGGACAGCTCCGAAGAGCAAGTAGAGAATGGACTCCTTGATGTTCTCGTACCCGTATATTGACGGCGCGAGAGATGAGAGCAGTTTTCTGTGTATCCAAGGATCTTTCGCCATCTCAAGTATCTGCTTCTCTTCTTCGGCTGTGATCTCAACGACCTCCGCCTCCTTTCCAGCAACATCAACGAAGTTTGCGTCGAGGAAGAGATCGAAGGTCCGAAGCCTCGTTCGTCTGCTGAGCACCTCTTGTTGCGCCCTGACGATGCCGGTCAGAGAAACTCTGTCACCGGGTCTCGCCACATCCACTAGATCTTCGTTGAGTTTCACGTCTATTGCCCTCGGGAGCTGGCCAGGGGGCAGATCTTCAGGCCTCTCCTGCATACGGAGCTCCTGCGAGTTTATGAAAGTCGACTGTTTCTCGACGAAGTCGAAAACCTTTGAGCGGCAACGCCCGCAGAGACCTGGTCCACGCATCAGAAAGCCTGCTTGATCCACATACGTGAAGGAGCTGCACTTCCTGCACTGGAATGCGGCTCGGATGATGAGCGGCCTAACCGGTGTTGCCCGGACAATTATCCCGTCAAGGAGAAGCATCTTTCCCAAATGCTGCTCCCCCACTCGGCGAAGCGAATAGCGTTCAGGAAGCCTCCTGAATCTCACTCTAATCTTCTTGACGAGCTCTGCGTATCCGGGGTCTTCGATCTTCAGTTGTGCCCAAGCCGAGCGCTCAATGTACGGGAGATATTCGTCAGGCTTGTCGACAAGCAGCTTGGCGAGTTCGGAATCATACGCCATGAGATCTTCGAAATCAACGACTACGCGACGTTCCCCGAGGCCTGAAAGCTGGCCGAGCCTCCTCCTGTATTTGTATTCGCCTTTCTCCGCCTGAAATATGCGAAGGAACTCCTGAAACCTCTCCTCAGGCCCGGTCAGAACGGTCATCCCGTCTCACTTTCCAGTATCGAAGATTTCCATTCACTTACCGCAGCTCTCAGCTGCCTGTACAAGGCTTGTTCCTCTGCGGTCATGTTCTTGAGAAGATCGCTCGAAGACCCAGGCGCGGCCGCAAACGACGCGATCTTCCTGACCCTGCAGTTGATCACGTCGCGCGATAGGGTCTCAGCCTTCTCGTATTCTCTAAGTTTCGACGGATCTTGTTTTCCTTCAGCTCTTAGCTTTGCCAGAAAACGCCTGAGTGTGAAATAGAAGCTGGCCTGCAGCGACGGAAGCTGTGTTGAGGACGGAACCGTCTCTTTCCAGTGTGTCTTGGAGAGTTTGGCGATGTCCAGAAGGTCCTCGTCTCGATATCTTGCCAGGTCCGCGGCGACCAACTGATCGGCAACCCAGTAGGGGAGCTCTGCTTCCTGACCTATCTTCGCTGACCTCAGTCTCTCAATGGCAGGATGAGAGAAGGGAATCTCACGGGTAAGCACGATTCTCACTGCTAGGTTTTGGAAGTCGAAGTCGATGTCCGCTATTGAGGACGACCCGTCCAAGAATCGTTCTCCGTCACTGCGAAGAAGGGGGCTCGGCACATAAGCTCTTCCTCGCCAGAGGTGACTGAAAATGATTCGGATTTTGAGGAACGGGTGGCATCCCATCCCTTTTTAGGCTTCTCGACCTGCATCTAGTATTCACCTTCAATCGCATTGCGCGTTGAATGATTGGTGTTGCTCTTGGAAAGTGCGATGTGGTCCGAAAAGTACAGGCCCGCGACACTTGCCGAGATGAAGAATCAAGCTGATGTGGTCGGGCGCTTGAAACGATTTGCCGAAACGAAGGCTATGCCTCACTGCCTCTTTGCTGGGCCGCCGGGAAGTGGAAAGACTACGGCGGCTTTGTGTCTTGCCCACGATTTGTTCGGGGAGAGGTTCATGGACGCGTTCTTGGAGCTGAATGCGAGCGACGCACGAGGCATAGACGTCATCAGGACCACCGTGAAAGAGTTCGCCAGAATTGCCACTATCAGCGAGGTCCCCTTCAAGATTCTAGTTCTTGACGAGGCTGACAACATGACGGCCGACGCCCAGCACGCTCTCAGGCGAACGATGGAGCGCTACACGGATACGTGCCGGTTCATTCTAAGCTGCAACTACTCCGGCAAGATAATCGAACCGATTCAGTCTAGGTGTGCAATCTTCAGGTTCGTTCCCCTGAGCGAAGATGACATCGCTGCCTACCTGAAGATAATCGTGCGGAAAGAACATGTCCGCACGGAGGAATCGGGACTGCGTGCATTGATTCGCTCGTCTGAGGGCGACCTAAGGAAAGCGATCAACACACTCCAAGCTGCCGCCTCAGTAGGAAGAGACGTCGACGAGAAAACAGTATACGAAGTAGTCGGCAGGGTGAAGCCAGGCGACGTTCAGGATCTCCTCGAGATCGCGGTCAAAGGAGATTTCATTAAAGCAAGAGAAAGGCTTCGCACGCTTCTACTTCAGCAAGGGCTCTCCGGCAAAGATATCCTGAAACAGGTCCATTCGGAGATTCTACGAATGCCGATACCCGAGAAAAACAAGATCGAGCTGGTGGACGCCATCGGAGAGATAGACTACAGATTGATTCAAGGCGCTGACGAGGAGGTGCAGCTCTCCTCGCTCCTAGCCCGTTTGGCGCTGACAAGTTCCCAGAAACGTTCGAGCTGATTCGCTCAGATGAGTGCTCCCTGGACGGTCAAGTATCGGCCCAAGAGACTCGCTGACGTAGCAGGAAACAAGACTGCTCTCCAGCAAGTGTTGGATTGGGTGGACGCTTGGCCCAAGGGAATTCCGAAGAAGAGGGGCCTACTCCTGCATGGGCCGCCCGGGACAGGCAAGACCGTTTCCGTGGAAGCCTTGGCCAATGAACACGGCCTCGACTTGGTCGAGATAAATGCGAGCGACAAGAGAAGTCGAGACGCACTTGAGAGAACCGTTGGAGCCGCCGCCAGACAGTCGGACCTTTTTGGAAGGGCCCGGTTGATACTCATCGATGAGGTTGACGGGATCGACCTGAGCGAGGATCGAGGCGCCGTCGATGCAATCGTCCGGCTCCTGGATGAAACTCAAGTTCCAGTAGTATTGACCGCCAACGATCCTTGGGATCCAAAGATCGGCGCAATCAGAAACGCCACCACGATGGTTGAGTACAAGAGACTCGGCCTCAGGGACGCCCTCCCATACCTCAAGAAGATCTGTCAGAAAGAAGGCGTGGAGGTTGACGAGCAAGCGCTCAGGTTGATCGTGGACAGGGACATGGGAGACATGCGCTCGATCCTGAACGACCTTCAAGTCCTCGTCTCTGGGCGGAAAACGCTCAGTTATGATGAGGCCGCACGGCTCGGGTTCCGTGACCGAAAAGCGACGATCTTCGACGCCCTACGGACCGTCTTCTCGTCACCCACCTGTCTCCAAGCACGAAGGGCAACAGACATGGCTGGCATTGATCTGGACATGTTCTTCGAATGGGTCTACGAGAACACGCCTAGACAACTCAGCGACCCACGCGACCTATCACTCGCCATGGACGCGCTGGCGCAAGCCGATCTCTATCGAGCTAGAATCGACCGTACCCGCGCCTGGGAGCTCCTGCCTTATGTCATCGAGATGGAAACAGCCGGAGTTGCCATGTCTAGGGAGTTCACGAAACCAGCCTGGGTGCCCATGAAGTTCCCTGAACGAATACAACTCTTGTCGAGGACGAGAAAGACCAGATCCATTGAAAGCCAACTGGGCAGGAGCATAGGTGCGCGCTGTCACATTTCATCGAAACGCGCCATCCCTCTGTATCTCTCGTATGTGAGGTTCATCCTCGAGAAGAACCCGGCCGCTGGAACGAAACTTCTAGAATGGTTCGGACTAGACGAAGATGCAATGGAGTATCTGGGTGTGAAGGCGGCCGCCGCAGAGGTTGCACCGACGAAGGAAAAGAAAGAGCGAAAGGGAGCAAAGCCTCGGACGGCAACCAAACCCAAGCGCAAGGGAAAGGGCGTCTAGCTGCTTCCCTGCTTCGCTATCGAAAGTACATGCCCCAGCTCTGGCAGTATGAGTTCACGCACGGCGGTTTTGACACCGTCCGGAGACCCAGGCAGACAGAATACGACCTTACCCTTGACTACGCCCGCCGTCGCCCGAGACATCATGGCTGCGGATCCAATCTTGTCGTAACTGATTTTTCGAAACAGCTCCCCGAATCCTGGGATGTTCTTCTCAAGTAGGGGAGCGACGCCTTCGATTGTCACGTCCGAAGGAGCGATCCCCGTGCCGCCGGTGATTATGACAGCTTCGGCTTCCGATTTCAGAGCTTTCCTGATAGTCCTGCGCAACAGTCCGACGCGATCCGGTATCAACGCTCGACCGGTGACACGGTGTCCTGCCTCACGCATGAGCTTCTCGATATCGTCTCCTGAGGGATCGTCGACAGGCAGTCCTCTAGTCTTCTGCTGTGCCTTCGATGTGCTGCAAGTGACGATGAACACGTTTGCAGACTTCTGCGCATGCTCCTTGTGTATTGCCGGGATGCTCATCGTGCATGATTCACCCTTTTGACTTCCTCAAGACCTTGATGTCCAGTATTCGAGTATCAGGATACTGTCCTCGTGAATCCTTCTCATATTGCTTGACCATATCCCACAGCGTGAGTAGATATGTGGAAACAGCGTTGAGTGCTTCCATCTCGACGCCTGTCTTGGCGGTTGTCTTCACTGTCGACTTGACAGTAATCGTTGATGAGCCGATGTTGGCTTCCGTCTGAACGTTCGTGATCGGGATCGGGTGACAGAACGGCAGTGTCTGAGGCGTGTTCTTCGCAGCCAGCACGGCTGCAACTTCTGCGGCGGCCATGGGATCTCCCTTTGCTACTCGCTTATCTCGGATCCTTGTTATCGTCGACGGTTTGAGCACTATCTTTCCCGAAGCGAGAGCCTGTCGAAGAACGTTCTTCTTGGAAGTTATGTCTGCCATCGAGAACCTGTGGCTGTGTTGACTCACGTTATCTCACCAGAAGGTTTGCACTTACCTTCTTGGAGGACGTATTTTTAGGCTCGCACTTGGTCAGTGAAAAAGCGTGTGCTCAGGTGAACTTCCTCGGCTGTCTGCGGGCGGTCTCGAGAGTTGCTTCTAGGCTCTCCTGCATTGTGGATGCTGGAACTTGGGCGAGACCGAGAAGGGTTGTCCTGCCACGCATACCCTCACCGGACTTTTGGGCAGAGAT
>Ga0209725_1000889_pt1 | contig 17756 bp, 14 predicted proteins | sample I18A1metaG_FD_184145 | JGI IMG/M metagenome (GOLD analysis project Ga0209725, IMG submission 184145) | Lake sediment bacterial and archeal communities from Gulf of Boni, Indonesia to study Microbial Dark Matter (Phase II) - ​I18A1 metaG... | ecosystem: Environmental > Aquatic > Freshwater > Lake... | reverse complement strand
CAAATATACAATTAAAATACGTAAGAACACTAGTTACATGAAGTCAGTAAGATTCAATTGTTGAACTCTTTGCGACAGAGTCTTCTCTGTAAATCGCTCATCAAAAATTACGAGTTGCCCGTAGACACCATCATATCCAGGCACCACTTTGATTCGCCCCTCTCTGACCTTAATTATCGCTTCAGCAATTTTCTCATCAACAGCTATGCTTAACGCTTCTTTTGAAGCATCAATAAGCACGCTATACTCGTCGCCGAATTTTTCAACAAGTAAATTGTAAATGCTCCACACTTGTTGGGTGGAAGGAGAATCGACGCCTAAAACTGTTGCAATAATTTCTGAAAGCGGGAGCAAATGCACAAAGCCCACAACGCCTCCAGGTTTGAACCCTGCTGGGCGGTCAGCCAATTCTTCAACACGTTGTTCAACGCCTTTAGTAAGTTTTCTGCGGCAAACTGGACAAACGTTTCCAAGTTTTACTGCCTCCTGTGAAGAAAGCGCTACATGACAGTTTCGGTGGCCAGTCCAATGATATTTTCCATAGGCTGGGTCTGTCTCTATCGTAAATTTGAATTTTTCCGTATCTTTAAGGCGGATAGCATCTACAATTTCAGGATAGCTTAGTTTTTTCAGTTCAAAGACGTTGGCTTCTCTTCCGATGCGCCAAGGCCAAAAACTGTGGCTGTCACTGTTTGAAACGAGGACAAAGTTGTCGAGTTTGCTTAAACGCCAGTTCATGGGAGGGTCCGATGAAAGCCCAGTTTCTAAAGCGTAAATGTGTTTTGTCATGTCTTGGTAGCATTCTTCAACGCTGTTGAAGCCGCTGAAGGCACCGAAGATGCTGAACCATGGCGTCCAAGCATGGGCTGGAAAAACCATGTTTTCACTTGAAACCTCTATGATTTCTTCAACTAAATGCGACGCATCCATGTTCAATGTGGGTCTACCATCAATTGTCAAGTTGCCGTATTTTGCTAATCTATCGTTGATTTGAATGGCGGTTTCTATGCTAGGCGTCAAAATGACGTGGTGAACCTTCTTAACTTCGTTTTCAAAAGTGAATATGGTGCATACCTCTGTTGCTATCATGAAGTATATAGGCGACTCTGGATTTCGTGCAACCTTATACAAGCCTGTATCCGATTCAGGAACAAGAGTTTCCTGCAGTTCTTTAAGCCATTTCGGATGCGTAAAATCACCTGTGCCTACAAGATTTAAGCCCTTAATTCTTGCAAAACGAGCTATTTCTTCGATGCACATTCTTTGACTTGTGGCACGGCTATAACGGCTATGAACGTGCAGATCAGCAATAACCCTCAAGTTTTTTCCCTAACCCTCAAGTTTTGAAGGTTTGCTTTCGCTTCCTAACCAGTAGTAGCTCGCTTTCTTTGCATACATGTTCAAGGCCGACCTCAAATAGCTCCTTTTATCCCTACTGTGCTCTTGCTATTTTAAACTGAGGTCTTTTTGGCTTGTCTTTTTGAGAAAGAACATTTTCAATACAACACGGGCAAGAATAGTAAACTAGAAAAGATTCAAGTGACTTTTCTTTTGAAAATTTTTTCAGCAATTTTCCCAACATCGACTTTCAATAGTATTATTGTTACAACTATGGTTAGGATTATTGAAGCAATCATGAGAACTTCTTGGCTCATCCACGAAGCTAGAAGCCCTAGGCCGAGCCTCCCTAGGTAGGCGCCGATAACAGTTATCGACAACTTACCTGCAAAGTAGACTACGTAAAACTTGGCTGGGCTATACTTCAATAGGCCTAATGGTATGACCACTGGCTCATCAGGCAGCGGTGTTGCGGCTACCACGAAAAGCGCTAAGAAAGCCCAACGTTTAAGCTTTAACCCTGCAGCATCGAGGCGTTTTCTACGTTCCTCCCCTAAGAAACCGCTTAGGAAAAACGTGACCAAGTAATGAATAAACTTTGCCGATGCTGAGCCCAGAGCTACGAGGAATCCTATGGAGAATGGGTCCATGTCGACAAGCAGAGCAGCATTGATGGCTATTAGAAGGTTTGAGGGGCCAGCGAAGGGTATAAGATTCAAAACGAAGGAAGTTACCAGAATGCTTAAGAGTTCGTACCATGCGGCCAATTCTACAGCTCCAACCTCTAAGCTTTCTCTCTTTCAAACTGAATTTAGAAAACAGCACTTAAAGGATTATCGTACGAGGCACCACCTTTAAATTGAAGAAACCCTTAGGAAAATCTACAATATTTTAAGAGGCACTTGACCTTGCCAACAAAAAAAGAACCGATATGGATCGCACGAGAACTTTCAAAGTGCAGCGGATGCCGAAAATGCGAAATAGTATGCTCGCTTTCCCATGAAAACCGTATATGGCCAGAAGCCTCAAGAATAAGAGTGTTCATGCTGGTTCCAGGGGCAGATTTTCCACACCTCTGCGCCCAATGCGAAGACTACCCATGTGTAAAAGCGTGTCCAACAAAAGCGCTGTTAATAAGTAAGAAAACAGGCGCAGTTTTGGTGAAAACTAAAGCCTGCATCGCCTGTGGAAAATGCATAGACGCTTGCCCAGGCAGAATTCCACATATGCATCCAACGGAAAACCGCATTATAATTTGCGACTTATGCAAAGGCAATCCACAATGCGTGAAAGTCTGTCAAGAAGGCGGATGGAACGTGCTAACAAAAGTTCCAAGAAGAAATCAGGCCTACAAACTTTATGCACGCACGCCAGAAGAAATAACACAGGATTTGGCTACTAAAATGTACGGAGAGCAAGGGGAGGAATACTTATGATTTTGGGTTATGCAGGAAAATTTCTTGAAGTTAACCTTTCAAGAGAAAACATCAAAGACATAAAATTTGACGATGCCGTTTTGGAAGATTATGTTGGCGGCAGAGGTTTGGCGGCCAAAATTCTCTGGGACAAATTAGGAAGTAAATGGGAAACGATAGACCCGTTGGGCCCAGAAAACATACTCTTATTCTTAACTGGACCGCTAACGGGATATTTCCCAGGCGGAAGGATTTGTGTTTCAGGCAAGTCACCGCAAAGCAATGGTGTTGTAGGCTCAACTGTTGGGGGGGAATTTGGCGTTGAATTACGATGCGCAGGTTATGACGGCATAATCGTAACTGGCGAATCAGAAAAGCCAGTTTACCTTTCCATTAAGGATTCTGACATTGAAATTAGAGACGCAAGTCACGTTTGGGGTAAAGACGCAAAACAAACAGTTACAACGCTCACAAAAGAGTGCAGAGAACATTTGAAAAGGCGTTATCCCAAATACGGCGAATGGAAAGAACCCGCACTGCTGTATATTGGCCCGGCTGGCGAGAACAAAGTGCGAACAGCAGTGGTTGCAGCGAAGTGGACTCATGCAGCGGGTTATGGCGGTTACGGTGCAGTCATGGGTTCTAAAAAACTAAAGGCAGTGGCTGTCAAGGGCACTGGACCATTGCCTGAAGTGACTGATCTGAAAAACGTGAAGCGACTGATCAAAGTTGTAAACGATAATGCCTATGAAAGTGAAATGTGGAGGCGTTGGGGAACAGGTGCAGGCGGCTACGAAGTCGGGGCAAAAACAAGCTCTGAACCTGTTCGGAATTGGCAGGATGAGTGGCATGATAAAAGAAGCTATGGTGTTGATCAGTTTGAGAATAGAGTCTGGATAAAACAGTTTTGGAGTGATTTTGGATGCCCAACTTGCTGCTTAAAGATAGCCATGGTTAAGTCTGGAAAGTTCAAGGGAGCAATAACTGACAATCCAGACTACGAAATGCAAGCCTACTTAGGTCCAAACTTGGGGATTTTTACTCCAGAAGAAAACGTGTTTCTCGCATCCCTTATTGACGATTTAGGCTTATGCGGTATACAAACGGGGAATGTGATGGGTTTTGCCGCCGAACTTTTCCAGAGGGGAATACTGACAAAGAAGGAATTAGATGGTATAGAACTTAAATGGGGTGACGTCGAAGCCTTCGCCGCTTTAGCTAAAAAAATCGCTCTTAGAGAAGGCGTAGGCGACTTATTGGCTGAAGGAACCTATCGCGCAGCAGTGAATATTGGAAAAATGAAGAAAATGGATGTTCTACAATATGCAGTTCAGTCTAAGGGCATAGGCATCGGTGCCCACGGAATCCGCAGCGGAAAAGACTATCCTGAAGCGACTTCTTATGTGTGCTCAGTCCAAGGCGGAGACCACACATCTACGACTGGTTTGCCACTGGAATCTGGAAGTGAGCTTGGAGAGATTTTTAACGATTCAGGCGTTTACTGCAATTTCAACAGTTTTGGGGTGCCGCGCAGAGTTAAATTTGATTTTTACAGGGCAGTTACAGGCATGGAATTGACGCGAGACGATTGGTTCAAAACCAAAGCGTTGAGAGTATTGCAACTGCAGAGGGCAATGCTACTTTTGGGCGGACCGGACTTGAAATGGAAACCCAAAATTGACGATGTTAACCCGCCGAGATTTTATGAACCGCTTCCTTCTGGACCATATAAGGGAAAAACTGCTAACAAGGCCAGGGTTGAGGAAGACAGAAAGAGGTATTATAAGGCGGTTGGCTGGGATGGAAATGGCATACCGCGATCAGAAATTCTTAGAAAACTTGGACTGAAAGATGTTGATAGAGCCTTAGAAAAATTGCGCCATTAAAGATTTAAAACGTGAAGTTAATACTTAAATAACAAGTTTTTATAGTCTATATTCTAATCAACACCTAGGGAGTGAGAGAAGATTGAGTGAACAAAAGAAGTGGGCTGAAAAATTAAGTTCCAAATGCGGTCTTAGTTCAAAGTTTATAGAATACGCTTTGGAAGAGTTAAATGAGAGTTGCTATGGTGATTCACGCACTGCAAAGAGCATTATTGAAGAACTCACTTTAAGTTGTCACATGAACCAAGGCGAGCTGCACAAGTTCATCAGTGAAGTTTCTAAAAACTGTCCCATTGACGCAAAGAAACTGCGAGAAGAAGTTGTCAAAGCAGAAGGAGACAAAGGCACTGCCCTTCATGCAATAAACAGATCTTCGTTAAAAGCTTTGTAGCTCCTTTCAGAACAAGCAAAATTCGGACCCCTTAGAACTGAGAACTGAAACAGCAACACCCCTTATCTCAAGTTTAGTCCAAATTTTTTCACGCAACAATTTCTTAGCTGTTTTAACATCCATTACGTTTCCACTTAACTGCTGGTACGGAACGGAAGAGGAGAAAACAGCTAAATAATGTGTAATTCTTTTCCGATTTTTTCGAAGATTCGTATGGCAAAGTCTAAATCTTTCCTTGTTAAAGCAGCATTCATTATGGTTCTTATTCGGGCTTTATCCCGCGCAACCATCGGATACACAATTGGCAAGGCAAAAACTCCTTCTTCAAAGAGCCGTGCACTCAGTTTTTTCGCGACTCCACTTTCGCCAACTATGACTGGCGTTATCGGTGTTTGGCTGTTGCCTATATCAAAGCCCAAATCTTTCATGGCTTTCTTGAAATACCTAGTGTGTTCCCACAGCGTTTGTATGTGCTGAGGCTCGCTTTCCAAAACATCAATGGCAGCTATACAAGCAGCCGCAACAGCAGGTGGGTGCGACCCGCTTAGAAGCCAAGTTCGTGACCGATTGAAGGCAAAGTTGATCAGGTCTCTGGAACCAGAAACATGCCCACCTACAACACCGAAAGCTTTAGAAAAAGTGCCCATTTCCACGTGCACCCTGTCGCGGCCAAGCTTAAAGTGCGACACTATACCTCTTCCCCCTTCGCCCAAAACGCCCTCGCCATGAGCGTCATCCACATAGACCATGGCGCCGTGTTCTGCGCCCAGTTTGGCTATTTCATCGAGGGGGGCTATGTCGCCGTCCATGGAGAAGACGCCGTCTGTGATTATCAATATTCGCCTATATGGTGGAGAGTGCTTTTCGGCTTCATCCAAAACGCGTGATAAGTCTTGCGTGTCTGCGTGTTTGTAAATTGCCCTCTCAGCGTGTGATAGTCTAGTGCCGTCAATTATGCTACCGTGGTTAAGTTCATCACTTATTATTAAGTCGCCTTTGCCAGCTAACTGAGGAATCAAACCAGAATTAGCCGCTACGCCTGTCTGATAAACAAGTGAAGCTTCTGCATGTTTAAACCTTGCAAGTCGTCTCTCAAGTTCAACATGCAAATCCATAGTCCCAGCAATGGGACGAACAGAACCGGATCCAGCACCGTGAGTTTGCACTGCTTTTATTGCTGCCTCTTTCAGTCGCGGATGATTGCTGAGGCCCAAATAGTTGTTAGAACAAAACATTAGAACTTTTTTTCCATCAACAATGCACCACGGAGTGCTTGGACCTTGCAGAACCCGAATCTTCCAGTCAAGCTCATCTTTTACTAAGTCTTCATATTCTTCTCGCAAGAAGGCTGTTGGATTTCGCATTTTACTATACCTCTTTTCCCTAATTTCTCAGTCATTCTCTTAACTCTTTCTCGCTTAAATTTCGGTTGCAAATTTCTTCGTCAGCTTTTCTATCATGTCCTTTGTCATAGTAGCCAAATCATACGTGGGCTTCCAACTCCACTCTCGACGGGCTACACTGTCATCTATTGACATGGGCCAAGAATCAGCAATCTTCTGCCTAAAGTCAGGCTTGTATTCACATTTGAAATCTGGAATATGCTTCTTGATTTCAGCAGCTAACTCTCCGACAGAGAAGCTAATCGCTGTCACGTTGTAACTAGTACGATGTTTGACTCTTGAGGCATCAACTTCCATTAGGTTTATGGCTGCATTGATGCAATCCGGCATATACATCATGGGCAGCACCGTGTCCTCCCTCACAAAGCACATGTAACGCTTCTTCTTAATCGCTTCATAAAATATCTCTACAGCGTAGTCTGTTGTACCTCCGCTTGGAGGCGTCTCGCTGCTTATTATGCCGGGATAACGAACACTTCGCACATCTAAGCCGAATCGAAGGAAATAATAGTTGCACAGCAATTCTCCTGCAACCTTTGTGATGCCATACATGGTTCTTGGGATTAGGACTGTTTCCTGAGGCGTATTAACACGAGGTGTTGAAGGACCAAAAACAGCAATAGAGCTGGGCCAAAAAACTCTGACCATTTCGTGTTCTCTTGCAACCTCAAGTATGTTGTAGAGGCTGTTCATGTTGACATTCCAAGCAAGCTGCGGGTTTTGTTCACCCGTAGCCGAGAGAACAGCGGCCAAATGATAGACTGTGTCAATATGATATTTTCTTACAACTTTCTCAATGTTATCTTTGTCCGTGGCATCAACGTACTCGAAGGGGCCTGACTGGAAAAGTTTCTCGCTGGGCGCCCTTTTATGCCCTGCCGCAATGACATTGTCATCGCCATATTTCTTTCGTAGCTCTATTGTCAATTCCGACCCGATTTGCCCTGTGGCGCCAGTCACAAGAATCCTTTTCATGTCTTTTTTTGGCATTCAACAAGACCTCTGTTATTGCGAGAGAAAAGGATGTTAGAATCTGTGAGATATAAGAATTTTCAGACAAAAAGCGTTTTCACATCATTTTTTCCTATAGAATTCTCAGCTTGTGACATAATTCCTCGATGGGTTTCTCATGCACATCAATTTTTATTTCCGCTTTCACTTTTTCAGTACCGACTACAATTAATGCCGCAGATTTTTCGCCCCGTTTGTCTCCACCGCTTTCGTTTCCTGCCTTTAATGCCATCGCCAATCTTTGGGCTAAGTCTCCGCTGGAATTCTCAAATTCCTCTGCCATGCTGTTTACCACTTCTTTTCCAGTAAGCAAATTTCCAATCACAATGTAGTTTTCACCTACAAGTTCTCCATGAAACCCCGGAGTTTTGGCACCCGTGAAAACGGCCGTCCTCTTCTTGAAATCCATAATTGCAACCTGTCTTAGCTCTCTTCCCGGGTCTTCCATCAAAAGCCTATCCAGAGCCTCCTTCGGAGTCAGCCCCTTCGTCAATAATTCCAATCCGTTAATTCCGTAAGCAACATTCGTGTATGCTTGAGTGGCTATCGCGCCGACCCCAGGCCTTGCATGCGGGACTCTGTCTCCTACTGATGTGGAGCCTGAAGCGACGGCGACACCCATCAGTTTAGAGTCGGGTGAAATGGCTAAAATGGAAAATGTTCCGGTTTTTCGCCTTTCCATTAAGCTGATAACCCCCACGTTCTATCAAAATAGTTTATTAGCTTACGCAATAAATCTTGTCACCGATGGAGATTATGAAGATTGGTTTTATCGTTAACCCAATAGCAGGCATGGGAGGCAAGGTGGGCCTTAAAGGAACAGACGGTGTGCTAAAAGAGGCAATTGCGAAAGGGGCAAAGCCGATAGCGCCTAAAAGAGCAGTAGAATTCCTGCAAAAATTAAAAGAAAACATGATGGAAATAGCAATTGAGATTTTGACCTGCCCTAGCATTATGGGCGAAAAGGAAGCGAAGGCTGCAAGTTTTCCAGTTCATGTTTTACCCATGAAAATTGGGAAAGAAACCAGCGCTGAGGATACAAAAACCGCGGTTAAACTTTTGATTAAGACAAAGGTGAATTTGATAGTTTTTGTCGGTGGAGACGGCACGGCCAAAGATATTTTTGATGCCATGCAAGGCTATGGTGAAGTACCTGTTTTAGGTGTTCCTTCAGGAGTGAAGATGTATAGCGGTATTTTTGCAGTGAACCCTTCAGATGCTGTGAATGTTGTTTTGACCTTCGCCGGAAACCAAGCGGAAATAGCGGAGTTTGAAATCATGGATGCTGATGAAAAGGCTATTCGAAGCGACACTTTCGCGGTGAAGCTCCACGGTTTTTTGAAAGGCCCGTTTGTTCCGATGAGAATTCAGGGGAGCAAACAAACAAGTCCGGAAACAGTTGATGAGAAAGAAAATCAAACAGCAATAGCAAGATATATAATAGAAGAAATGCAGCCAGACGCAACATACATACTTGGCCCAGGAACAACCGTCAAACACATCGCAGAACTGTTAGGCGTCGAAAAAACCGTGTTAGGCGTGGACATTTATAGAAAAGGCAAGGTCATACTTGATGTAGACGAAAGAAGAATTTTGGAAGAAGTGGAAGATTGGCAAAACACTTGGATCGTTCTCTCGCCAATTGGGCATCAAGGAATCCTTCTAGGAAGGGGAAACCAGCAGATAAGCCCTGAAATCATTAAACGTGTTGGAAAGCAGAGGATAATTGTCGCAGCGACTAAAAGCAAGCTTCAGAGCATCGAAGGAAACACTCTGAGAGTTGACACAGGCGACGCTGAGGCCGACAACATGCTCAAAGGATACATCAAAGTGGTTACAGATTATAGAGAATGGCGACTAATGCAGGTTCAATAGAACACCCTTAGCGAAGATATCTCCCGCAATCTTGCTTTTCTTTTCATGCATTTAGAAGGAGCCGTCCACTCTTATTCATAATACGTATCCTCTTCGAAGTAACTAATTTCTCTTGCATGTGGGATCAACCGTCAAGAAATAGAAGACTATAGCCGCTGCAACACCCGTCAACCCAAGAGCGCTCCCTAGGCCCTCATAATCAAAAGAGAGAAGCACCAATCCTCCCAATGGAGTGCCAAGGGCAGAACCCAGATTTATAGCCGCTGTATCAATAGACATCATTGTACCACGAAACTCGGGAACCTGTTCAAGAATCAAGCTGTTGGACGCAGAAGCTACGATGCCAAAAAACCAAGCGGCAACGAAAATCAATGAAAGAGAAAACCACAGATTGGGAACATAAGCATAGGAAATCGTGAATACACCAGCCAAGAGGGCGGTCAAGATTGTTGAAGGTTTTCTTCCAAACCTGTTTACGAGTCGACCGCCAACCAAGCTACCAAGAGTATAGCACAGAGCTGCTCCCAGGATTACGATGGATGCAAAATCTGTTGACACCAGAAACCGTTGCCTGACGAACGATGCTGCATAGAGATAGACCGCCACAAACGCGGCTGAGCGAAGAACATCACCAACCAAGCAAGCGGTGGCAGATCTGTTTGAGAAGACACTCTTAAAACTTCTCAGATAAGTCTTCCCGTTCACCATGGGTCGGTGGCTAAGCGAAGTGGATGGCAAACCGATAAAGGCTAACAAGAGAGTTGCAAACAAAATAGGTATCACGAAATCGATGAGAGCGAGGCGCCACCCCCCAATACTAGCGATTAGAGCGATTATAGGAGCTCCCACAACCCATGCCAAGGCCCCACCGGCAAAACTCCATCCGATTGCATTTGCCCTCTTCTCCAAAGGATAATGCTCCCCAATCAGCGTAACAACCATCGGCGAAACCATAGCCCACCCCAGCCCGCTCAGAGAATAGGACACAAGCATTGCATTGAAGTCCAGAGCCAACAAACAACCCAGAGCCGAAGTGAAAATGAACATCAGACCGACTAGAAGTAATGACTTATGCCCAAACCGAACACTTAGAATACTCATCAACAATGCGAAGACAACCGCGACAACAGAATATAGAGTGTTAACCTGCCCCATAACCCCAACAGAAACATTGAAAGTGTTTCCTATATCTATTAAAAGAAGCGACACCAAAACTGCCAACGGGCTTGTAGCAAAGTAAGAGAAGAACAGCGAAGGGAGGAACAAGGTTTCAAGAGAACTCTTTTCCTCATCACCCAAGGTCTACAACTCCACCCCTTTCGTACCAGACCAGAAGTTCAACCTATATATAAGAGAGGTAGCCTCCAACCTAAGCTCCAAACTTTCTGGTTTTGCCGATCAAGTTCATCAAAATAGGCGTCAAATCCATGCCCCTTATCCTGTTAAGTCCGCCTTTAGCGCAAGACCTTTCGCCAAACTCTTCCATATCATCGCGGCGAACATATGGTCCAGTTATGGCGATTGGAACAGGGTCGCCTTCATGATTTCCTGTAACTAGGGATGTCGTATGGTCAGCAGTTACAGCCAAATAAGTTGAACCCAAATCAACGTTACCAAGGAGATAACGTAGCATGCTATCGATTCTTTCAATCACTTGGATTTTCTGTTCATGGTTTCCGTCGTGGCTCGCAACATCTGGTGCCTTCACATGCAAAAGTACAAATTCATAGCTTCTTAATGCTTGAACTGTTGCCTTAGCTTTAGCCAAATAGTTAGTCTGGGGTGTTCCAGTGGCGCCTTTAACATCTATTAATTTCATTCCAGCGGTTTTGCAAACTCCTCTAATCAACGGGGTAGCACTTAGGCACGCGGCTTTTATGCCATATATTTGTGAGAGAGGCTTTATGTTCGGAATTGTGCCTGCGCCTCTGCATAAAACCATGTTTGCTGGTGGCAATTGTCGTTTGACTCTTTCTTTGTTGACTGGGTGATCTTTCAAAACTTTATGAAATTCATGAGCGAATTCGTTAACGATTTTTGCCGTCAGCTTAGCCTCTAGGCTATCATCCAACGGTTTTACAGTCAGAACCTTTTCTCCAACCCTTTCAGGGTCAGCGTCACTAACAGCAGTTGACAATTTATCCCCGTGAAGAATTAGAACTGCACGGTGTTGAAGCGTATTTTTGAAAAAAAACTCGACATTTGAAGGCTTCCTCAGCCTGATTTTCTGGAGGCTTTCAGCCAATTTAGCTGCATCCTCGTTCGCAATTCTGCCAGCACGCCTATCCAAAACCACAAAATCTTCATTTACAGTCGCGAAGTTACATCTGAAGGCAACATCGCTTGGTAGAACATTTATGCCTGAGCCTATGGCTTCTAAGGCTCCCCTTCCAGAATAAACTTTTAAGACATCGTAGCCAAGCAGTGCAAGCGTGGCGGTATCACTTCCGGGAGGAATTCCAGGCGCAATTGGATCCATTATGCCGCAGATGCCCGTCTTTGCTATTTGATTTAGCGAAGGTTTGCGGGCTACTTCCAATGGCGTTTTCCAATTTAGTTCTTTTACAGGTCTGTCAGCCATTCCATCGCAGATAACTAGGATTGCCTTCAAATCAATTCACACATCCCATCGAGAGGGCATACCCAAGTTAGATTCTATACGGTTAAAATACTTGCGTATCTCACATGCTCGAACTTGGCGAAAACAGCGGAGAAAACGTTTAATAATTACTTTTTGCATTGTCATTGAAAGTGGTTGCTATGGGCGATTGCGTTCCACATTGCTGAATTCTCACAACATCTAGCCTATATTAGGATTAATTTTACACTAGAATTATATTCCAGCAGTCAAAAACAAATGGAGAGATGAAAATGTCAGACATGGGAATCAGTGTTAAAAAAACCGAAGACTTCTCAGAATGGTACACTCAAGTCGTTCTAAAATCAGGACTAGCTGACTATGCCCCAGTCAAAGGCTGCATGATATTCCGCGAGCATTCATACGCTATATGGGAGAAAATCCAAGAAGTCTTCAACCAAAAGATAAAGGCGACAGGGCACAGAAACGTATACTTCCCGATGTTCATACCTGAAAGTTTCTTGAAAAAAGAGGCGGCGCACTTCCAAGGCTTTGTTCCAGAAGTCGCTTGGGTAACAATTGGGGGAGACAGACCACTAGACGAAAAACTCGCCATAAGGCCCACATCTGAGACAATCATGTATGCAACGTATGCGAAGTGGATAAGAAGTTGGAGAGACCTCCCAATAAAACTAAACCAATGGAACAGTGTCGTAAGATGGGAAACAGAAGCAACCAAACTCTTCCTGCGAACAAGAGAATTCCTTTGGCAAGAAGGCCACACAGCCCACGCAACAAAGGAAGAAGCAGACCAAGAAGTAATGGAAATCCTAAACGCATACAAGGATGTGATCGAAAGTTACTTGGCTATTCCAGTGCTTACAGGAATGAAAACCGAGAACGAAAAATTCGCCGGCGCCCTCTATACAACAACATTAGAGGCATTAATGCCGGATGGAAAAGCGCTACAGATGGGAACATCGCATCAGTTAGGTCAAAATTTCTCAAAGGTCTTCGGCATAAAATTCCTCGATCAGAATGAAAAGGAACAATTCGTTTGGCAAACGTCATGGGGCTTTTCAACACGAATGATAGGCGCTCTGGTGATGGTACACGGCGACGACAAGGGATTAGTCTTGCCTCCGAAAGTTACGCCGATACAGGCTGTGATAATTCCTATACCTTACAAGGACGTTGACGAGGATTTAGTCCTAGCAAAAGCTAAGGATGTCTATGAGAAGTTGCAGAAGCGCGGCATATCGGTTGTTTTTGACGACAGAACAGAGTACACTCCAGGATGGAAATTTAACGAGTGGGAACTAAAAGGCGTGCCGATAAGAATCGAGATCGGCCCCAGAGACGTAAAGCAAAAACAAGTAACATTAGCCAGAAGAGACACTTTCGAGAAAATCGCTATCAAAGAAGAGAAAACAGTTAATGCTGTAGCAGAACTGCTGGAAAAAATCCAGAAAAACCTCTTCAACAGAGCTAAAAAATTGCTGAAAGAAAACATTACTTCGGTGAAAACCTATGACGAATTCCAAAAGACCTTGAAAACGAAAGGAGGATTCATCAGGGCATGCTGGTGTTCCAGCCCAACATGTGAGGAAAAGATAAAAGAGGAAACTGGAGCAACTATCAGACTGATACCGTTTGAAAAAGAAGAGTCGTTTTCAAATTGCGTCTATTGTCGTAAAGAAGCGAAGGAAGTGGTTTACTTCGGCAGGGCATACTAGGCCAATAAACTGCCTCACACTCTACCGTTAGTCATAGTTAGGCAGAAACTTCATTTTCACTCGAATAGCTTCACGCGTTTTTTAAGTTGTTTGGCAACATCTGCCAACCCTAAATTGTTCAGCGTTGTTTTTGTCGGTATTCCCCGCTCGTCCCAGCCTCTTTTCCCATAGTACATCTGCAACATGGCATCGTATTTTGTTCTATCAAGTTGGGAGCCTTTCAACGGACCTTTACTTAATGGTTCTTCAAACCATCTCGCGGGAGGAACATCCATTTCTCTGCTCCAGTTTTCGCCGTATTCGCGAAGCCAGAATGCGCGGATCAAGTTAAATGTCCTATCAGCAATGGTGAAGAGGTTATCCATGGTCATTTCCACGCCGGTCGCCGCTTTGAGAAATCGTGGGTACCATTCAAGCTCAAAGCCCAACTCTACCCATTGTAATCTGCACATGACTAGACTTTCAAACATTCCCCCTCTAATTCTCTGGAGCTCAATCACCTTGTTAACTTTGGCTTCACCGTAAGTGTGACGACCAACTGACACTTCCCACGAAATGACCCAAGCGTCCTTGTGATGAGCACCTATCGGCGATGTCCCATAAGCTAACGCCATCGCAGGTGCCATGTGACAGTCATAACCTGATATCTCTAAGCCTTTTACATGCATCGCCCACTTCGAAGCCTTTTCGCCGAGCTTATTAGCCGCCGATCGTACGCCGTCAGCAAGAAGATCACCTGTCTCCCGTCGATAAGTTATGTCGTCTATAAGAGTCTTGGCACCTTCGAAGTTGCCCCACTCGATCTTATGATTGATAAGCTTTTTTTCTGACGCTTCCATAGCAAAGCCAATCACGCTTCCGAGAGATATTGTGTCTATCCCGAAATCGTCGGCCAGCCTATTAAGAACAGCCACTTTCTTAAGGTCGCCGAGGCCTATGTTCGAGCCCAAAAGGGCGACGTTTTCATAATCTAGTTCTGAATATTCATTGTCAGCGTCTTTAATAGTGTTGCCGCAGATCGTATTACAGGTAAAGGCAGGGCATGTGTCGTAACAGTTATAGCAAACGTTCGCACATGTTGTGTTGCCGCAATCTCTTTGAGTAACCTTCATTTTTTCCATGGTAAATCCGTTTATCGCCTCTGCTTCATCGAAAACGCCCTCTTTGAAGTTGAGGGTTGGCAGGACGCTATTTTCTTGACTCCATTCTACTGCAGCCATTGTTCCTTGACGTCTCCAAAAATCATAGTTCTCTTTTTTCATAATGGCTTCGTATGCATCTGTGCCTATGGCCTTCAATCCGTCGAGATCGGCTGCGGGGATTGTCTGGGAACCTTTGATGACGACTGCTTTTAGATTTTTAGAACCCATAACAGCGCCCATTCCAGGCCTGCCGCCAGCCCGGCCTTCTTGAGAGACCACGGTGGCAATCTTAACCATGTTTTCTCCTGCAGGACCTATCAACATAACGCCTACGGTTTTGCCATGTTCAGCCTTTATCTTCCTTTCAGCTTCAAAGGCGCCAAGTCCCCACAAGTCTTTGGCATCAATAAATTCTGTTTTGTCATCATCAATCCAAAGAACTGTCGGTTTCTCAGCTCTTCCCTCCATAATTAGCATGTCGTAGCCAGCTCTTCTCAACTGAACAGACGCGATTGTTCCAATATTTCCATCGCCATATCCACCTGTTAAAGGGCTTTTTGCTGCAACAACAAGTTTGCCGCTGCCAGGCAAAGGAAACGCAGTTAAAGGTCCAACTGCGAATATGAGTTTATTTTTAGGCGAGAGAGCATCTACACATGGCTCCAACTCGTCCCATAGGATTTTTGCTGCAAAGCCTCTTCCGCCGAGGAATGTTAGAGCTAAACTAGGTGGGTACTTTTGAGCAACTGCCTTACCCCTCGTTAAGTCAACCCTCAAAAGCCTGCCGTTCCAGCCGCGCATTTTTGCCACCAACTTTTCGATGATTTTGTTAGTATAAATGTGTGATTCTTTTTAACGTTTCTGTCACGGAAAGGTTATAAACAGATTCTAAGATGAATTATCGAAGGTGCGCAGTATCCATGGAAAAAGCATCTGGTTGAAAGGAAGATTTGATGGAGCTGACGAACAATGTATGGTTATTCCGGTAGAATTTTGCTTGTAGATTTAACCTCTAAAGAAACAAAAATTGAAGCGATTTCTGAAGGTTTTTGCAGGAAATATATAGGTGGAAACGGATTTAGCATAAGTCTCCTCTGCAAGTATCAGAAACCAGGTATAGATCCATTAAGCCCTGATAACGTGTTAGTTTTTGCCGTAGGACCATTCTGTGGAACTGTAATACCAACAAACGCAAAATATGTAGTTCAGGCTAAGTCGCCTTTAACGGGTTTTCAGGGAAAATCTGTTGGCTCGAGCTTTTGGAGTCTGGCGTTTAGAAGTGCTGGTTACGATGCTCTTTTGATAAAGGGAAGAGCAGAAAAACCGACTTATCTATTTATCGATGATGATATGGTCGAGTTTCGTGACGCAAAGGAATTGTGGGGTAAAGACTGCTGGGAAACAGACAAGATAATTAAAGATACTATTGGCGACGATAACGTTCGAGTAGCAGCTATAGGACCTGCGGGAGAAAACCTCGTTCGGTTTGCATCTATCGTAAGCGACCATTACCATGAGGATGATGGCAGAACAGGCATGGGCGCTGTTATGGGTTCAAAACAGCTTAAAGCAGTGGCAGTCAGAGGATCTAAAACCGTTGAAGTTGCTAACCTTGACGAGTTGCTAGATTTATGTGGAGAATACTATAAGAAGATCGCTAAAGGCATAACCACGACAATTATGAAAGATTTGGGAAGTATTGGCACTGGTATGGAATATTTATCAAACTGCGCAACACCAATAAGAAATTTTCAAAGAACCGATCCCCTCAAAGAGTCTGCACTTGCCAATGAAGATGTCAGAAAGATATCGACTAAATGGATGCAAGATCAATACATTCACCGAAGCATCGCATGTGTTGCTTGCCCAATAGGATGCGATCATGTAGACTTCATAAAGGCTGGCCCTTACAATGGCGTAAATTACAAGATTGAATATCAAGGCATGTACGCGCTTGGAACAAATTGCGGAATTTGGTATTTACCAGCGATAGTAAAGGCTGGAAGGCTTTGCGACAGCTTAGGAATGGACGTGATAAGCACGGGCGTCGTCGTTGCTTGGGCTATGGAATGCTTTGAGAAAGGGATACTTATATCAAAAGAGACCGATGGAATAGATTTGTCCTTTGGAAATCACGAGGCATTAATGGAGATTATTCCAAAGATAGCGAACAGGGAAGGCTTAGGAGATATTTTAGCAGAAGGTGTGAAGAGAGCCTCGGAGAAAATTGGCAAAGGTTCTGAGAATTTCGCCATGCATTCGAAAGGTCTTGAATTTCCAGGATTCGATGTTAGAGGATTGAAAGCGACCGCATTATCTTTTGCTGTCTCCACGAGAGGCGCAGATCATATAAGTGCTGCTGTTTTCGGACCAGAAATTAGAGGACGAATTAACAGATTTAAGTTTGAGAAGGGTCAAAGCGAATTTGTCGTAGATAAGGAAAATAACCTAACCATCTACGATTTATTAATGGTTTGCAAGTTTTCAGGTAACATTTGGATAAATGCACATAGTGACTTCGCTCACCTGTACACTCTAGTCACAGGAATACCTTTGACAGCCAAAGAGCTTGTGATGGTGGGAGAACGTGTCTGGAACATGGGAAAAATGTACAACATAAGAGAAGGGTGGACTAGAAAGGACGACACGCTTCCGCCGAGAGTGTTTAATGAGCCAATTCCAGATGGTTGCGCTAAAGGATCGCATTTAACTAAGGAAGAAATTGATTCCATGCTAGATGAATATTACTCCACTCGAGGTTGGACAATGGAAGGCGTTCCAACGAAAAAGAAACTTGTCGAACTTGATTTAAGTGATGTCGCAGAGGAGGTGGGTGTTTAAAATGCAGCGAAAATTTGTTGTCTCGGATTCTGAAAAGTGTACTGGCTGCGGAATCTGCGAACTAGTCTGTTCAGCCGTTAAAGAACGCGGGTTTAATCCTTTGTTCTCCAGAATTCGAATGTCCCGTATAGAACCCTTTG
>Ga0209725_1000885_pt1 | contig 17786 bp, 16 predicted proteins | sample I18A1metaG_FD_184145 | JGI IMG/M metagenome (GOLD analysis project Ga0209725, IMG submission 184145) | Lake sediment bacterial and archeal communities from Gulf of Boni, Indonesia to study Microbial Dark Matter (Phase II) - ​I18A1 metaG... | ecosystem: Environmental > Aquatic > Freshwater > Lake... | reverse complement strand
CCTTGCGCACGTCACTCTCGAAGGGTCGCGGATCGGTTCACTGATGTCTTGAGCTCGGTTATGTGAGATATGCCGACACTAGTCTCACGGCATCTTCAAATCCCACAGAAATCTTGTCTCGTGGGCCGCGCCTCTCGGATTATATGCCAGTAAAAGAGTGCGGGGGGTGGGATTCGAACCCACGAAGGCCTACGCCACGGGATGACTCACCCGCGCTTTGGGCTTGGTCTTGAGTTTGGCGCGCGTGGTCAGGACGCGACCCGCCCATCTAGCCAGACACAGATTGACCTGGCTCTGGGACCCCCGCGTTCCATCAAAACGAGCGACGCTGTTGCCCCACTTAAAGCCTTACGCTCAGCCAATCGTGCAGCGCTTTCAGATGCAAACGTCGACCGCATGGAGCGAATGGTCCAATAGGAGAAACTTGCAGATTGGCGTGGAGGTCTAGAGAAGTTCGATCTCGATGAAAACGTCCTCCGGGGTCCTGATCCTCATAAGCCGCTTGAGGAATCTCTCGTTCGGGTCAACGTCGATCAGGCGTTTGTGGATTCGCATCTCCCACTTGTCCCAAGTGTGCGTGCCTTCGCCGCAGGGACTCTTTCGCGTGGGAACGTTGAGTTTCTTCGTGGGCAGCGGTATCGGGCCGCGGAGTTTCACTCCAGTTTTGTCGGCAATCTTTGTGATCTCGCCGCAGATCGAGTCTAGGCCGTGAGGGTCCGTGCCAGACAGCCTGATCCGCGCCTTGTTAACCATCGGAGTCTATCCTCCGTGCTAACCGGAGGCACAGCAAGAAAGGGTGCGGGATTTAAAAAGGTTCGGCGCGCGCTGCTACGCTTTCTCGGTGATCTGCTGAACGACGCCGACCGCGACTGTGCTGCCCATGTCTCTGATCGCGAATCTACCAAGCTGCGGAATCTCAGAGTAGGCCTCTATCGCCAAAGGTCTCACGGGGCGCAGCTTGACAAGCGCGGCGTCACCGGTCTTGAGGAAGGAAGGCTTCTCCTCCACGATCTGTCCGGATCTGGCATCGATCTTCTGCATCAGCTCTGTGAATGTCGCGGCCATCGTCGATGTGTGGGCGTGCATGACGGGAGTGTAGCCTTGCGCTATCGCAGTCGGGTGGAAGACGACTATGATCCTGCCGACGAACTCCTTTGCGACGGTCGGCGGTGCATCGACCTTACCAGCCACGTCTCCGCGATGGATGTCTGTCCTAGTGATGCCGCGCACATTGAAGCCGATGTTGTCGCCGGGGATCGCCTGGGGAATCTTCTCATGATGCGTCTCGATGTCCTTGCATTCGCCCTTGACGCCCGCGGGCATGAAGATCAGGGTGTCGCCGGTCTTCAGCACGCCAGTCTCAACTCTTCCCACAGGAACCGTGCCAACTCCCGTGATCGAGTAGACGTCTTGAACTGGAATTCGAAGCGGTTTGTCGAGTGGCTTTGGAGGCTCCGTGAAGGTGTCCAGGACTGCGAGTAGTGTTGGGCCCTTGTTCCATGGCATCTTCTCGCTTGGCTTGATGAGGTTGTCTCCGGTCCATCCGGAGACTGGAAGGATCTGGATCTTGGATGTGTCGTAGCCAACTACCTTCAGCAACGCGTCGACTTCTTTCTTACACTCGTTGAAGCGCTCTTCGCTCCAGTTGACTGAGGCGTCGTCCATCTTGTTGATGGCGACTATGAGTTGGCCTACCCCAAGAGTTCTTGCAAGATATGCGTGCTCACGAGTCTGCCCCCCAGGGCCGACGCCAACCTCGAACTCTCCCTTCTTTCCTGACACAACTAGGATTGCGGCGTCCGCCTGGCTTGTGCCGGTGATCATGTTCTTGATGAAGTCTCGATGGCCGGGCGCGTCAATGATTGTGAAGAATATCTTTGGCGTCTCGAACTTCTCAAACCTGAGGTCTATTGTGACGCCCCTTTCTCTTTCTTCCTTCAGTGTGTCGAGAACCCAGGCGAACTTGAAGGTCTCGCCTGCACCGAGCTTCGCTGATTCCTCGGCATACTTTTTGATCGTCTTCTCATCGATGTTCCCGGTCAAGTAGAGAAGGTGACCCATCATCGTGCTCTTTCCGTGGTCGACGTGACCGATGATGATCAGGTTCAAGTGAGGCCTCTTCGCCGACACGTAATCATCCATCCGTTCCGGTACTGAATTTGTAGTGTAAGGCCTCCATCATCTATTTAAGGGTTCGAGAGTGTTCAGGCTGTTTCCGAAACCAGAATCGAGCAATCTCCTGAACTCTTGTCGCAATGATGATCCAGAGCCAGAAATGTGCCTCGAAGAATTGATTGATGATCGCGGAAGGAAGGTTGGGAGAAGTGAATAACTTTCGCTCTCTACCGAGAGGCCAGCGCGACGCGTTCCATTTCGTCACGTTTCCGAACTGCGTAGCTTCGGTTGTCACGGTCAGCGGCGAAGATTATCTCCTCTGCTAAGCACTCGTCGATCGTTCTCGGATTGCTGTACGCGGCTTGCCGCGCGCCGTCGGTTAGGAACCTCATCGCGAGGTCTATGCGTCTCTGCGGGGCGATGTCGACCGAGATTGGGTAGACTATTCCACCGTACGCGACTCGTGTCACATCCTCGCAGGGAGCAACATTCTGAACGGCTCTGACCAAGACCTCAACTGGATTCTTCTTGGTCTTCAATTCGATGATCTCGAATGCGTTGCGAACGATGCTGACAGCTTTTCCTTTCTTTCCTCCGGCTCGTCCGTGTCGCATCATGTCATTTACCAGTCGTTCGACTATGTTGACTGTTGATTTCCTGAACTTGTGGTGTTCGTGTCGGCCGCTGCTGTGAGGTACGAACATGGCTCTGGTGCTCAGGTATCTCTGCAGACCGAGGTCTTCGACCTCGATTCCGCCAAGGTTCCATTTGCCGAACGCTTTGACCTCAGCGAGCTTTTTTGCTTCTTTGCTCATTCCGAATCCTTCACTGCCAGCTTGCGCTCTTTTTCCAAAGGTTCGCTGCACCTAGCGGCGAGGCTAATATAAGTTGAGCGTCCTGGGCCGCGATGTCTCCGCGGGTTATGACGGTGGCGGCATCCCCAAGTGATGGGCACAGTTTCCCCTCGCGGTTTTCCAGATGCTTCCTATACCCTGTGATCCTGCCAGCGCCAGCATGTCGACCTTACGACTGCCCTCTTCCGAGTCTCGCCGGGTTCGGCCGCAAAGAAGTGAGTTCTTCCCTTCGAAAGAACCCCTTCCTCCACCGGCCCGACAGGGCAGGATTTCATCGTCGGCAACTGAAGCCTACGTGAGGAACGATATGCCTCTCCCTCAGGTTAACGGATCCCCGCGTGTAGCCGATTTCGGGCAACAAGGAACGGCTAGCTCCTCGATCCCCCACCACCGTCGGCCAAACCTTCGACCGGCCGTCCTTTAACTCTTGTCTCATCAAAACGATGACGTTCATAAGATGTCTGAAGATGAGAAGCGCGGGTGTGACATACTATCTGCTTCGTACTGCTTGAACGGACACCGACTCAGAACTCGTCCTTGAACAGGCCTTGAGCGTTTTCAGCATCTTGCAGGCCTCACATTCATCGTTTGGTGTGGGGTCTCCGCAGACGGAGCATGCTCGAAAAACGCGGGCCGCGCCCGTCTCTTCGAACGACTCGGAGAGTCTTTCCACGGATCTGCAGATAGTGTGCTTGACGCCCGGATGTTTCAGCTCAAGCCTGTTGAGCATGATTCTAATGTCACCCCTCATGGCCTCGTGACCGTATGGGCACGCCTGGCTCTGGAATCGGGTTCTCGTCGCATACGCGTAGAGTGTGGTTTCTCTCTCAGGAACCTCCGCCAGCGGCTTGATTCTCGGAACGAACCTTGCTTGTGTCTTAATGGAAGCTGAAGAGGGACGCAGGATCCGCTCTACGTCACCATGCATCACGTTGAGCAAAGCCGTCTGCGCTTCATCGTCAAGGTTGTGGGCTGTTGCAAGCTTGCTAGCCCCCACACTTAGAGCGCCGCCGTTAAGCGCCTTCCTGCGCAGGACGCCGCAGTAGGAGCAGGGCTGAAGTTCATTCCGCTTTGAGGCGATGTCGTCCATCGTGACGCCAAAGAGTTCGTCAAACGATATCACGACATGGTCGATATTCAGCGCGTTGCAGACCTCTCTTGATATTGAGATAGCCTCGGTTCGGTATCCTGAGATCCCCTCGTCCACAGTCAACGCAACAAGTCGAGCAGGCGGGTATCTGCGCTCGAGCTTCCACAGGATTCGCAGGAGAGCCACACTATCCTTCCCGCCTGACAACGCCACAGCGATGGTGTCATTGAGCTCCAGCATTTGCCTGCCTGTTATTGTCCGCCTTACCTTTGTCTCGACGCTATCGACGAAACACTTCCTGCAGAGGCTCACTCCCTCATGCTCTCTGCGATAGAAGATCTCATGCATTCCGCATCCAGAACACGCGAGCAACGGTCCCACCCCCCTACAGTTTGATGAAACCGAACCTGAGAATCGAGAAAGCGAAGTTGAGACCGAGGATCGCCAAAGAGATAGCCGTTGCGAACCACCTTATCTCCTTAGTACGGTTCACGCCCAAAGCGTTGAGTATGTTTTCTAGAAAACGATCCCCATCGAACAGATACAGGGGCATCATGTTGATGATGGCGACACTGATGAAGACGACAGACACCCAGAATTCCACTCGAAGAAGATGGTAGGGCAAACTCTCAGGTAGGAGCGGGAACTTGCCGGTGTACGTGATGAAGTCTCTCAGCGGGCTGACACCCATGATTCCCCTTGAGGCATTCTTTGGATCCGCCTTTGTTGCGACTTGGAAGTCGCCGCGCAGCGTTGAGACGGTTATCCTTGAGTCAGGGCGGACGCCCATCATTGCCTGCTGCAGGTCCGCGACCGTGTGGACCGATATTCCGTTGACTCCGACTATCACATCGCCAGCTTGGATGCCGGCGCTCTCTGCCGGATAACCTGGCATGAGCCCGGCTACTTGGACGCCAACATAGTTTGTCGTGTAGAATGGCGCCATTGTTGCGGCGAAGTTAGCGAATAGCAGAAGCGCTAGCAGTCCGAGTACTGCATTTGTGAATGAGCCTGCTGCATAGACTCTGAGTCTCGTCTCAGGCGGAGCTTTCTCGAGCTTCTCTTCGTCCGGTTCCACGAAGCCTCCGAAGAGCACGACCGCAACAAAGATGCCTGCGGATTTCAGGGGCACGTTGTCGACGCGCGTTGCGACTCCGTGAGCAAGTTCATGCGTTGCGAGCACAAGCGAGATCGCGACGATCAGGTATGGGAAGCTTTCCCAGCTTATGGTCAGGCCAGGAAGCGGAATCACGGGTTGAACAGAGGCCGCGACCTCCACGCGGAAGAGGAGGTTGTACAGGTTCAGCCCGAGCTGGTAGACTGCGAAGACCATCAGTCCGATCCCGACAGCGATTCCTGCGTTTCCTAGGGCCCTCCATAGGCCTCTCTTGCTTTCGGCGAGGGACCCAATCCAATTGTTCAGGGCCGTCGTCTTGTACATGAAGTAGGCTGGGGAGAGAACGAAACCAAACCGTTCGGCTTTGAGAACCCTGCCAGCGATGTAGATTGCGACCCAGACCACTCCGTAGAAGAGTAGCGTGGTGGTCGTGGGATCCATGGTTCTTCCTCAGCGTCTGAACCGGGCAGGTGCGAGTACATCAGGTACCTGAACTAAAAGCATGCCTCTTGATTGTGGACGATGTCTGCTTTCGGAAACTTCAGCCGACATGGAGACGGTACCTGAGAAGAGCTGCAACGCCGCCGAGAGACTGCAGCATCTTTCCTGCCTCTTGTTCACTACTCACCAAGGTCACTTTGCCCCCTCGCTCCTCAACACTCCTCATTATGCCTTCAATTCTGGACCTTTCTTCGTCCTCAGCTTCTCGGATTACTTGATCCGCCACGATGAGCGTGTCCACCGCGCCCTGACCCGTGTCGGCTTCGACGCGGTCGAGTCCGTATGACACATTGCCGCTTGAGGATCCAAGCCGTCTCAATGCCTCGTTGACGAGTTCGATTTCCTGCAGCGTACGGGAATCTCTTCTGATCTTGCTCACTGCGCCTACTCTGACCGCTTCATGCACTCCGGCGACGCCGCCGCTCCCCACATTCTTGACCGACACTGTTCTTGATCCGAGATGGCTCGCTTCCGACCTGAGCTCCTTAGCAAAGTGATCTTTGGTGAATCCCGGACCTACAACCAGGAGGGGTCCCATGCACTCTGCGAGGACTGAATCCAACAGGGTTCCGATTCTATGAAAGTACTCCCTCGTCGCGGCTTGGCGTTTCTCTGATTCAGCTTTGCCCGGTAGACGTGATCGGACCTCGCCCTTGAAGGCGAGGCCAAAGCTGCGAAGAACTGCAACCGAAGCCTCCTCCGAGTCGAGCGCTAGAACAATTATCGGTTCCTCGGCAATGACCGACTTCTCGACTCTTTGGACGTGATGGTTCAGCCACCGGTCCTTCATCAGCGTGACAATATCCTCTGGGCCGACGCTGAGGGTGTGATGAGCCCCAGTGACTCTTACCTCATCAGGTGCCTCGAAGACTATGCCGTGAACTCGCAGCCTGTCAAGATCCCGATCGAAGTAGACCTTCTGCACTGTGATGCCGAGCGTGACTGCAACCCTCTTGCTAGACGGCCTCGCGGTTTCCGTTGACTTGACTTCTCGTGTGGTTCTCCCGATGATCCGATCGCCTTTCTGGACGATGTTGTACAGTACCCAGAGGTCATCGATGTTCCGAAGCTCGAGCTTCATGACGCCATGCTTGATATCTTTGGCGAGTATCTTCAACAGCGAACACCCAAGACTCGAATAGAGGATCACATGGCTAGTGAAGTTTTTATACGGTTGGCAGTTACGTTGCGGCAGGCTTGCCGATGAATCCCGATGAAGAGGACAAAATCGTTGAGGCCATGGAGCAACTTCGAATCAACTACAACCTGCGACAATGGAGAGTGTGCTCGCTTATCTGCGAGTCCCTTGGGGACAAGTTCAAATCCATAGCCGAGAAGAACGACGAGTCAGGCAAGTAATCCGAGCGCCTTTACACCAAGGGTGTTCTACAGAATCCTTAGCCTCTCATAGAAGTCCAGTAGCAACTTCGCCTTCTGGCTATCTTGGTTCAGTGCGAGTATCTTCATCCCGCCTTCGTATCTGTCGAAGAGGACGATACCATGCTTGACCAGCGGCTCAACTATCCTTGCAACAGTTGACGGTGAGACATCTAGGAACCTGGCCAGCGTGCTCTGGTTGAAGACCTTCCCGGGATTCTGGAGCAGGTGCTGAACCAGCTTCACTTGTGCCCGCGATTGAAATATGTCGGTCAACATCGTCATGCGCATCATCCTTCGGCCGGCACAACCTTTGTCCCGATCCGCTTCCCATGCAAAGCCTTGTCAATATTCATCGGATCTCGTCCGTCCACGATGGTCACGGGGATTTTGGATCTCCTAATCACCTGAATCGCAACTGGATCCATAAGCGCGTACTCGCCAGCTCTGGTCCCCTCTGCGGCAAGAATTCTCATCAGTTCCTCAGGCGTCACCACGTCCAGTTTCCTTGCGGTAGGGTCTTTGCGAGGGTCCGCGGTGTATACCCCGTCCACGTCAGTCGCATTCACTAGGTCTGCATGCATAGCCTCAGCAGCCAATGCAGCAGCCGCGTTCGTGGATTGTCCAGGCTGAATCCCGCCCATTACGACGATCAATCCGGAGCCCACATCTTTCACCAGATCCTCGAAGCGTTCGGGTACTTCAGGAAATGCTGAGTCTCCCAACGATGCCAGAAGTAGTCTGGCGTTGAGCCGTGACACATGAATACCGATCTGATCGCAAACAAACTCCGAAGCACCAAGTTCTCTGGCGGCGGCAACATACGAGCGCGCGAGCGAACCGCCGCCGGTCACAACGACGATCTGGTTTCTGCTGGAGAACGACTTGATGACCTTTGCATAAGCACCTATCTTCGACATGGAGGGACCCGAATCGAAGGCGAAGCCGCCAAGCTTCAGGACAGCCTTCAACGTTACTCAATCCATCGCGGTTCTACACGACGACGTATGTATGAGTTGCGCACTCTGGCACAGGAAGATGCTTCCGTTGATTGCATGGATCTTGTTGCTTGGCTTTTCGCGCCATTTATAAGAACCGGATCTTCGAACGGGTCAGTCGATTGGGAGTAGAAGTTAGTGTCGTTGGCCGACTCGGTGTCCCGCTTCAGACTCAAGCGGACTCTGGAGATGCTCGCCTCCAAGGAGGGAAGAGGCACAGAACTGATCAGCCTCTATGTTCCTCCCGACAAGCGGATACACGAAGTGATGGGCAATCTCCGAGAAGAGTACGGGACGGCATCTAACATAAAGTCACGAGTGACTCGAAAGAACGTGCAGGAAGCGATCGAGAAAGTACAGCAAAGACTGAAGCTCTTCAAGACTCCTCCACCGAATGGCTTGGTGATATTCTGCGGCGCTATTCCGTACGGGGCTCCCGGAAACGAGAAGATGGAGATCTACACCCTTGAACCTCCCGAGAAGATCAACGTCTACTTCTACCGGTGCGACAGTCGTTTCCACTTGGAACCTCTCTTCGACATGATGCGTGAAAAGGACACGTACGGCGTGTTGGTAATAGACTCAAACGAAGCGATCCTAGCAACTCTGCGGGGTCAACAGATGAACGTGCTCAAGGAATTCACATCCGGAATACCCGGAAAACATCGCGCGGGCGGTCAGTCGGCTAGGAGATTTGAGAGGCTAAGAGAGGCGGCGGTCAACGACTACTTCAAGCGAGTTGCTTCTCACACGAACGAGATTTTCGGCCAGATACCTGACCTACGAGGCGTGATAATAGGAGGGCCAGGGCCGACCAAGCACGATTTTGAGGAAGGCGACTACCTGAACTACATACTCAAACAGAAGATCATCACGACCGTCGACACTTCATATGTTTCTGAGTCCGGCCTCGACGAGATCGTCGAGAAGAGCCAAGATGTCCTCAAGGGCGTACGCTACATGGAGGAGAAGAGGATCGTACAGCGATTCCTGTACGAACTCGGTCATGAAACGGGGCTTGCTTCCTACGGGGAAACACAGGTCAGAAGGCACCTGAACGCGGGCCTAGTGGACACGCTCCTACTTTCAGAGAAGTTGGACAGACTACACGTCTTTGCGAAGTGCAAGAACTGCGGAGACCGTGAGGACACGCTGCTTCCTCGCTCAAGCTTGGCGAAGTTCGAGCAAGAACTACTCTCTAGACCCTGCAAGAATTGTGGGAATACAACACTGGTGATTGAAAGCACTCAGAACCTCCTCGACGAGTTCGTAGAGATCGCTGAGAAGAGCTCAGTGAATCTACAGGTAATCTCTACAGAGACCGAGGAAGGCATAATGCTGCTTGAGTCCTTCGGCGGCATAGCTGCCATACTACGATACAAGCCGTCAGGCTAACCGATGGCTGTCCTACAATCGCCTGCGCCGAGGCCGAATTTGAGACATTTCACGCGTAGTGCACACGACGGAACTTTGTCGCTAGTCCGATCACTTTCCTCTTCGCGGCACGTCGAGTGTCTTGCCCCGAGACTGTTCTGGCGATGATCCCCACAACCTCTGTCGCTTTGGATGTTCCACCTGTCTCTTTCGAATGGAAAGCGCAGAGTCCTTAGACCGAGAATCCGCGGGTAGCCTCTTTCACAGATTCCGGGATATCCTCTGTCATCGGCGCTGACAGTGAGGATCTTGTCACCCGGTCGAGTGAACGCAGTTAGGAGGGTCATGTCGGCTTCGTGTCCGGATAGAGGCGTTACATCTGCTGATTCTGACCCGAACACGTCGCACGCCAGTTGCCCTGTCATTTCTTGGAGCTCATCGGTGAAGTCTGATCCCAAGTAGAAGTGATCCCTTGGTGTGTAGCGATGGCCGAGGTCGCAGCTCAAGATCTTTCGAACACTTGGGCTGGTCACGTTCTCAGACGCTATCAGATTCAGGCATTGTTCTGTCCTCCAGCGCTCATGCTTTCGGAGTGCGCGTTTCTGCCGCCCGCTCATTCGACTTCCGTCCGGTGGCTTCGAAGTTCTGATCTGCCGGCTGGACCGTCTGGGCGTGTTCGCTCGCCGAATACGCGTTAGATTCGCTTGTAGATTCTTTGTTCGTCGGTGCCTTGCCGGATTTCGCCCTCGATCTGCCGCAACAGGAGTATTCGTTTGTAAGTGGGTGGATGGGTCGAGAATGCCTCATTGAGCCCTTTCCAAGTTGACCTCGCTTCCTTCTCCATGGCGAGCTGAAGTTCCCTCTCGTCAAGGACTCCGTCGCGGTCGAGATCAAACTCCTGTCTTCTGTCGAGGATACCTTCGACCTCACTCTTGGCCAGCGCGGGGTCAGAGATGTATAGCGCCCTTACGCCGTGCGGATCTTCAGGTCGTAATGACAGACCGTAAGCGATCTTCGTGAGCGCGCTCTCGAGACTTCTGGGTGAGCCTGTCAGGTAGCCTGAGTAGGCGTCCGCGAAGTGCTCTCTGAGGCGGCTTAGCCTGAGAACGAGAAGTTGCGCAATGAAGTATACTATTAGCCCGACTGCTCCAGCAAGCGCGATGTACCCTGCGCTCCTGTCCCGGTCACGCGAGCCCGAGCTCATGAAGAGAGTGCTTCTGGCGATCATGTAGGCAAGCAAAGGAATCGCTGAAAGCACTGTCATCACAATGGAATCACGATGCTTGATGTGCCCTAGTTCATGGGCGATCACACCTCTAACCTCATCCTCATTGAGCTGTCGCAAGAGCCCCTCATGCACCGCGAGCGTCATGTTTGACGACGAGTTCCCGAAAACGAACGCGTTCGGCGCTGGGCTCGGAACTATCGCCAGCCTCGGCATCCGAACCCCACTGGTAGCGGCCAGTTGCTTGATCGTGTTCTCAAGCCAGGGATACTCCCCTTCACCGAGATAGTGAAGCCTAGTCGACCACGCGACAATTGACGGACTGATCAGGAACTGTATTCCCAAGAAAATGAGCGCCAACATAAACGAGCCCAAGAGGGTGTCAACCGGTGACAGGTTCATCTCAGTGGCCGCGCTGTAGAGCAGAGAAACAGCTCCCAAGAACCCGACGAACACTATCAACGTCAGGATAATCGTAGCAGCCATTGTTGTCCGAAGCTGAGCAAGACTGGCCATATCTCTTTCAACTGCGGGTCAGAGGCTTTACAGAAAGCAACTAAAAACCTAGCGCTTGCCAGACCGTCATCGAGCGGAACGTTGCACGTGCGATAGATGTGACAGCACAGAGATGTCGGTGATAGGTTCGCTTCTTCAATTATGGCCATCCAACACCCTGGTCGAGCGAGGAGTGCAAAGAGCACTCGTAATGGCTGGACGAAAGCGTTCGGTTCAACTTTCTGCTCCTTCCATAGTGGAAAGCCGCAGCTACGACTATGACTACGAGCACTGCACCCAAGACTACCATGAGCTCCTTCCTGAATACTGCGGTGGTGGGTTGTGGCTGTGCACTCGTCTCCATCTCGGTACCGAGATGAGTTGTGGATACTGTCGCGCTCACTGCGGTAACTGTGGCTTTGGAGAGCTTCAATGCAATCAGTGCTGTCAGCCTCGACGCTTCGAGCAGGTCGCCCTTCGACACGTGACTCGCCGTATCTGCGGGCGTATGGTAGAATTCGTAGACATCGTCAGGCCAGTAGATGAACATCAGGTTCGGGACTCCCTTCTTCTCGAATGGAACACTATCGCTTCCACCAGAGTAGCCCTCGACGTGGACTGGGATATCCAGCTCCGCAGCGCTTTCAATCATAACCGTCCGCAAGGCCTGGTGAGCTTCAGAAACCTCACCCACCAGTTCCTCCCCATATCCGACCATGTCAAGATTAAGGTAGGCGATCGTACTTACAAGAGGGACGTACGGCCGGTCGACGTAGTCATACGAGCCGTACAGTCCTTCCTCCTCGCCAGTCCATGCAGCCAACAGCACAGACCATTTCGGTTTTGCCCAGGTTGAGAGCAACCGACCGATCTCCATCATCACTGCCACTCCTGAAGCATTGTCGTCCGCGCCCGGGAAGAGATTTCCGTCGACATCCTTCCCCCAGTGGTCGTAGTGCGCGCCGACTATGACCGCCTTCTTTGACGCGGCGGGATCAGAGCCAGGAATCAAACCGAGAACATTGTATGTGTCGGCACGTTCCTTGAAGCTCACGCTTGCTGATACATGAAGCCGCTTGCCCAGGGCTAACGATTGCGGCTTGATGTCGCGATCAATCGTCTTTTGAATTGTCGACAGAGTCAAGCCGCTGTCCTTTAGCAGCGTGTCCGCGAATTGGATCGATCCCCCTAGTATCGTGAGCTTGCGGTAGATCATCCAGCAGCAATTGCATCTAGCTCTCTGGGCATACTTCGCGGTGGGTGCGGCTGGGCTGTCGACGAGTATTAAACCGACGGCGCCGTGGTTCAGCGCATTATCTGCTTTTGCGTACGAGAGACCGTAGTTGCCTTCCTTCAACTTGTCCGAGGGCGGCGTACCGACAATCACCAACACAATCTTCCCACGCGCGGAAATACCGGCATAGTCGTCATAACCGAGATCTTTCGCCGTTATCCCGTAGCCACCGAAGATGACCTCGGCCGAGTATTCTCCCTCACCGCTACCCGGAAGCACGTTGAAGCCTTTCCTGTACTCGAAAGACTGTAAGACCTTGTCACTTTCGTCCACTAGTGCGATACTCGGTATCTGGGCAAGTTCCCACAAGGGTATCGTGAGCTTGGTGCGATACGTTCCACCGGAGCCAGCGGGTTTCAAGCCGATCGAGCTGAAATAGTTCGCAATGTACTCAGACGCGAGATCAGCGCCCTGCGTGCCTGACCTTCTACCCGCGTAGGTGCTACCCGCCAGTTCGTCTACGATGCTCCAAGCTCTTTCCGCGTCGAGGTGTCCAAGAAGAGAACCATAGTCGGGAGCTTCGTAGGCCTGACCAACAGGTGTGAAAGTGCCTACTAGGACAATCACGATCCAAATACTGACACAGTTCCTAGTGCCGATGCTCAACAGGAATCCACGGGACCCATGCTCCGCCGTAGACTTTATCAGAATTATCACTACGAGTGTCCAGTCAAATGGGCACCGGCAAGCTTCATGCCTGTGAATACGGTGATCTTCTCACCGGGAACGGGAAGAATCGAGCTTCCTAGGGTGCGATAGTCGATTCAGTAGATCTTGACCACTCCATACAGGATCTACACACGTCTTCCTCTGCGTCCGCCCGGACGACGTGTCCCGTCATGCGGAATCGGAGTGACATCTTCAATCCTGCCTATCCTGAAACCTGCTCTGGCCAGCATGCGTATCGCTGCCTGCGCGCCCGGGCCGGGCGTTCGCGCCCCGTGACCGCCAGGCGCCCTCACTCGAATGTGAAGGGCACTGATCCCTCTGTCCTTCGCGGTCCTCGCGGCAGCCGCCGCAGACTGCATCGCCGCGTACGGCGAGCCCTGAAGCCTGTCAGCCTTCACATGCTGACCACCAGAACTTCTGGCGACGGTCTCAGCGCCCGCAAGGTCAGTTATGTGGACGACCGTGTTGTTAAACGAGGAGTATATGTTCGCTATCCCCCAGCGCTCAACACGTTTCTCTGAGATGGCTGTTTCCTCCTCTGTGACGACGAATCGTGGCGTACGATCTCGAACCGTTTATTATAGTTTTATAGGCTCTCGTCGGCAGCGCTGAAAGGAGATCTTCAATCAGCAGCTCCAAAGCACTACTTTCATCTTGCGGACCGACCAGACTGTGATATGATAGCGGCGCGGATCCAGTTGTCACACCTGATTCGTCGCGTGGAAGCCTTGGACTCTGCAGGAGTCTACTCGGTTGAGAGAGAGTGCTTCCATGATCCGTTTCCGCAGAAACTTCTTGATGATCTGATGAGAACCGAGCATGATCGCTTTTTTGTGGCGGTGGAAGATGGGAAGATCATAGGATACGCGGTCGGGAGAGCAAGTGGAAAGAACGGGCATGTCGATTCAGTTGCGGTCGCTCCACGACACCGCCGGCGGGGTATAGGCAAAGCGTTGCTGTCCGCTGTGACACATCGTCTCATCGAGGAAGGAGTTGAGCAGATTCATCTAGAGGTACGAAAGGGAAACACGGCAGCTATTTCATTCTACGAGCGAATGGGCTTTCATGTGTCCTCAGAGATCAGACGTTACTATGCAGATGGAGAAGACGCGTGGGTGCTGAAGCGAACGCTGGCATCACAAGGTTCCGAGAGTCTTGGAGGCTTTCTACTATGAAAAGAATCACCTTCTTTCTGCTGGACATAAACGAGGAGACTACGCCTCAAGGATCAGAGATCCGACTGTGGGGAATAGATAATAAAGGCAAGAGTGTCCTCATAGCCGACAGAAGTTTCAAGCCCTACTTCTACGCCGTTCCCAAGGAAGACACTGCTGCTGACGCGCTCTCGAAAACGTTGTCCACGCCGAAGGCAGAGTCTGTAAGCGCCCTCGATGTCTCGGTCGAAGAGAAGAAGCTGTTCAGTCAAACGGTCAAGGCGGTCAAGATCTGTTGTGGATCAGCTGAAAGCCTTGCAGAAACAGCGAAACGTCTGAGCAAGGACGAACGGGTGTCGCAGATTCTTGGCGACGACATTCGCTACTCCGCACTGTACTTGTTTGACAGAGGCGTGAGTCCTTGCCGCTGGAATGAGGTAGAGGTCGAAGAACATGCGTTCCCCGAAGCTGAGGTGGACAATAGCTACCTCGCAACGAGTACTCCTCGCACGACCTCCGTCGAAGGTATCCCAAAGCTCCGTATCTTGGCATTCGCACCAATAGCGTTCGCAGAGAAAGGGTCTCCTCACGCGACACAAGATCCGGTGTCGATAATCTCGGTTGCAACCAGCCGCGGTGATATCCGAAGTTTCGTCCGATCAAACGCGTCGGACAACGATGTGGTCAGTGGATTCGCTAGTTTCGTCCGAGAATTCGATCCGCAGATAGTAACGGGTTTCGACAGCAACAGAACCGGGTGGCCATACCTGATGGAGAGAGCAAAGGCGTCGCGTGCTACACTCGGAGTAAGCCGGCTTGGTTCGCAACCTCATACAAGCGTCTACGGCCATATTTCGATTACGGGAAGGACGAGTCTGGATGTGCTTGACTACGCCGACGAGCTCCCCGAGGTCAAGTTGAAGACGTTAGAGAACGTCGCTGAATTCTTGGGCATCAAGCTCGATCCTGTCCTGCCAGAGGAGATTGAACTTGCAGGCATATGGAAGTCTCCTCAGGACAGACCTCTGCTGATAAGAGGCGCGAACGCCCGCGCTCAAGCAATATTGAAGATGACTGAGCAGTTCCTCGAATTTGGTGCCGAACTGTCTTCGCTCACGAGTATGCCGCTCGATCAGGTTGCAACTGCGGCAGTTGGCCACCGAGTCGACTCTTACCTGATCAAAGAAGCCTACAAGCAGGGACACCTGATTCCGCATCGCAGCGAACAGCTCTACTCACGATATCAAGGGGCCATCGTGCTTGCACCGCAGAAAGGCCTGCACGAGAACGTGATTGCCCTTGACTTTGCTTCCATGTACCCGAATCTTATGATCCTGTACAACTTGTCTCCAGACACGTTTGTTCGTCCGGATGAGGAGGTCGACAACGACTCATGCTGGGTCATAGAAGAGCTAGGCTACAGATTCAGAAAGACTCCGCCGGGCCTCTACAAGGCGGCGCTGGCCAACCTCATCTCGTTCCGAGACCATGTGAAGACGAAGCTCAAGAGTGGTTCGATCTCTGATTCTGAGAGGCGTCTTCTCAAGGAGCGCGAGAGGGCGGTAAAGGTTGTGACGAACGCCTGCTACGGGTACGCTGGATGGATCGGTGCCAGATGGTACGTACGAGAGGTAGCCGAATCTGCGGCTGCGCTCGGGCGAAAGAGTATCGGACAGGTGATCGACCGGTGCAAAGAGATCGGCCTGTCCGTAATATATGCGGACACAGACGCTGTGTTCGTGAGCTATGACAGTAAGAAGGTAGACTCGCTCCTTCGCTGGGTCAGTGACCACCTTCACATGGATATTCGGCCTGACAAGACGTACAAGAGAGTGCTCTTCACAGAGGCGAAGAAGAGATACGCAGGCCTACTTTCGGACGGCAGCCTCGACATCGTTGGAATGGAAGTTGTCAGGGGCGATTGGTCTGAGATCGCGCGGAAGGTTCAGGAGAAAGTGATCGAGGTGGTCCTCAAGGAGGCATCTCCAGACAGGGCCAAGAAGTACGTGCTCAGCGCCATCAATGAGTTGAGGCGGGGCAAAGTCCCAATCCGAGACCTCGTCATATGGAAGAGCTTGACCAAGCCCGTAGAGGAGTACAAGGTTAGGGCGCCTCATGTAGAGGCTGCTAGAAGATATCTCAGCGCCGGTCGCGAACTGTTGCCCGGGGACAAGATTGGCTACGTAGTCACCAGGAAGGCGGGAAAACTGTACGAGAAGGCTCAACCCTACTTTGCGGTCACACCTGATCAGGTCGACTCTGAGTACTATGTCTCAAGTCAAGTCGTTCCAGCGGCAGCTCGAATACTTGAGGTGTTCAATATCGGCGAAGATCAGCTGCTGTCAGGACCACAGAGGTTGTTACTCTAGCTACTTGCCGGCCAGATCAGACATGGTAAGTACTCGCACGTCGGAAGGTTTCTTGGCGGCTTCGGATAGTCTGTCACCGATGACGAAACGAATCTTCTTCTCTTCCGCCATGTCCAGTATGCGTTGCGTTATCACGCCGTCGAAGACCAGAGTGTGAGCCGCCTCGATCGTCGGCAGCTGGTTAGCGAGGTCGCTGACAGGGAGATGAGCGATCTCTTTCGCGGACTCGTCAAAGACTGTTGCTTCCAAGGTTCCTTTCAGTTCTTGCGCCTTCTGGATAACTGCTTGTGGGAAAGGCACCTTCGCGATAGGAGGCGGCTTCGCTTCAGGCTTCGGTGCGCCGTACGGAGCACGATCTCGAAGCGCCCTCATTATCTCCTTCGGAGTGAGCTCTTCAACTTCTTTTCCTGCCGGCGCCCTTGTCAAGTAGTCCAGTTCAGCGACCTGGTCGAGTTCCTTCAGTATGAGGTCTCCGCCCCTGTCTCCGTCGAGGAATGCCGTGACCTCCTTGTTCTTGGAAAGAGTGATGATCGTCTGAGGTATCTTTGTACCCTCGATGGCAACTGCGTTCTTGATGCCGCATCTGAGTAGGTTCAGGACGTCTGCTCGTCCCTCGACCACTATGACTGATCCGCTGTGCTCCACCTCAGGCCCTGCAGGAAGTTTGTCAGGCCCGTATTCAACTATCTCCGCCGACCGTATGGCCCCCGAGACTTCTTTAACCATCTCGTCTGTGCTCGGCGAGACTTCGATAACCCATTTCCTGAGGATCTCTTTGGCCTTGTCTAGGATGACTTTTCTCTTCTCTTCGCGGACATCCTCGACCTTCTCAAGAGCCACCTTCGCCGCACAAGGCCCTATTCTGTCGACGCTTTCGATAGCAGCTGCGATTATTGCCGTCGAGACCTTGTCCAGGCTGGACGGGATCAATATCGTGCCGGTCGTCTTGTCCTGTTTGGATTCCAGCTGAATCTCTATCCTTCCTACTCTTCCGCTCTTCTGAAGCTCTCTCAGATCCAAGTCAGGGCCGAATAGGCCCTCAGTCTGCCCGAAGATCGCGCCGATCACGTCGGGCTTCTCAACCACTCCCTCCACGTCGAACCTAGCCAACACGACATATTTCGTCGTGGATGCGTACTGACTTTCAGTTCCCA
>Ga0209725_1000883_pt1 | contig 17812 bp, 15 predicted proteins | sample I18A1metaG_FD_184145 | JGI IMG/M metagenome (GOLD analysis project Ga0209725, IMG submission 184145) | Lake sediment bacterial and archeal communities from Gulf of Boni, Indonesia to study Microbial Dark Matter (Phase II) - ​I18A1 metaG... | ecosystem: Environmental > Aquatic > Freshwater > Lake... | reverse complement strand
TGGCGCCTTTCTCAACCCTAAGCCTCAGTTGTTCAAGCGGCTTGCGTAGATCCTTGTGTCCGAAGAGTTCAGCAAGCTCGCGAGTGGAGTAGAGAAGCCACTCAGCAATCTGAACGAGTCTCATCAAGTCGCCCGGCTCAACTCTATGCGTGTTGAGTATCGTATCCTCTGAGACTTCCTCGATCCAGTCCAGCAGGACGGCCGCGGTCTTAACCTCAGCCAAGAAATCCTCGTATCCAAGATCAAAAGAACCGGCAAAATCGTCAGGTATCTCGCACATGAACTGCCCTGTCTTCTCTGCCACCAGTGCGGTGAGTTTCTCGTCTTCGCCGCGTCTCGGGTACAGTCGAGGTGCGATGTCCGGAGTGCGAGAGATGAGGTGGAGATAGCTGAACTCTTTCATGTCTGGTGCTCGCCTCAGGAGGCCGTCTCTGATGATGACGGCGGAAGCTGGGTCGATGTAGAGTTCGGAGACTCTTCGTCCAAACCTCGTGGCTGATAGTCTCTGCCCGTCATAGTCGATCATCTCTTCCTTCCCGAGGAAAGTCAGTATCTCCGTCATGCGCGAGTTGATTGCTCTGGGCCCATACTGGAAGGCATAGAAGGTGCTCGAGAAGAAGTCGCGCAATCCTTCATCAGACTGCGCGAAGCCTGTGGCGATCGTCGATAAGACGTGCGGTCGCAGAACCTTCTCAACACCGAGCTTCGACCATAGACGCTCAGGTTCTGCGAGGACGTAGTTCTCAAGCAGCGCATCCTGTTCGTCTTCTGAGTGAGCGATCAGGACCGCCTCGCCGTATTCGTCATATCGAGGACGCCCCGCACGTCCGCAAAACTGCTTGTACTCTAGAACCGAGATCGGATATCTTCCGTACCCTGCCTCGTATCGTTCGTGACTTGTGATAACGACCACACGAGCAGGCAGGTTCACTCCTGCAGCCAAAGTCGGCGTTGCAGCGAGGATCTTGATCCTCCCTTCCCTGAACGAGTCCTCTACTATTCTTCTGTGAGTAGAGTGGAGACCTGCATGGTGAAATCCGGCACCCAGTGCGACCTGATCTGCGAGCATCTCGCTGAGCCGCGTCTTCTCGCCACTCGCTCTGATCTTGCGAGCCGCGGGTTCACACAATCGTTTCTCCCTCGGCGTGATGGCCCTGCTCAGTACAGCAGCCGCTCTTCGTCCCAGTTCAACAGCGGATCTGCGAGTCTCCGTGAACAAAAGGGATTGTCCGTTTTCTTTGACGGTCTGCAACGCGATGTCCATGATGGCATTGCCGGTTACTGGCTGAACTACCCTAGCTGAGCCGTCCTTAAAGTGAATCTCATTCTGACAGTGGACGCCCTCCTTGAGCGGGACTGGTCTCCACTCGGTAGTGATAGCTGACGCCCCAATCCAATCTGCAACCTCTGCCGCATTTCTGACCGTAGCGCTGAGTGCAAGGAATTGCATGTTCGGATTCAGCTTTCTCAGTCGTGTGATAACTACTTCAAGCGTCGGACCTCTGTCCGCTTCGTTGAGCAGATGCACTTCATCAGCAACTGTCAACACAACGTCTGAGATCCATTTTGCCTTGTGACGGAGCAAGGAATCTGCTTTCTCGTTGGTCGCGATGATGATGTCATAGCTCCCGAGGTGTTCGTCTGACCGATCATAGTCCCCGCTTGTTATCGCAATCCGGACCTTGCGTCCGTCTGGCTTCTCCACGGTTGAGTACTTCTGGAAGTCTTCGTACTTCTCGCTTGCTAGTGCTCTCAGAGGGGTCAAGTACAGAGCTTTCCCTTTGCCATCGAGGATCTTTCTCAGCACCGCGAGCTCGGCAACAAGCGTCTTTCCCGAAGCCGTTGGACTTGCAAGGACAAGGTTCTTTCCGATCAAGACGCCTGCATTTATCGCATCCGCCTGTGGCGGGTAGAGAGTATCATATGCATTCTCTGAGAGGATCCGTTTGACCTGCTCGTTGATCGGTAGGTCATGGATCCTCAAGGAACAGCTGCTTCCTGCGCTACGCGGCGGTTCGCTTGAGATGACCCGGTTTGGGTGAGTACAAGATCCCGTCTCTGATCAGCTGACCGACCAGTGTGCGCGCCTCTGCCTCTGACAACTCAGCTCTCTTTGACAGCTCCTCGTAGAGCTTCGATTCCTGAACGCTTCCGGTCTCGCGTTCAAGAGCCGCGACAGTGCTGAGGATTGATTGCATTCTATCTCGGAGGCTTTTGGGTTTCCCTGTCATTATGACATCGATATCCATCCTACCTGTGGTCGTGTCGATACCAACGTGTTGAAGTGCAAGTGTCATCAACCTGATGATCGCATCTGTATCCTCGACCGTCACCTGGTTTCTGACAAACGATCGAGCACGACACTCTGCAAGCCTCACTAGGGCCTCCAGCTGCCTCGGAGTAATCGCAATCGGCGATTCCGCTGTCGTCGATGTTGATCGCATTTTGAGGTAGAAGTCTCTGAGTTCTTTCGCAGCCTCCTCTGTTAGAATCGGTTCAATTCGGCGAGCATAGCTGACGTACTTCCGAAACATTTCTGGGGCTATAGGAACCTCTTCAGGTGTGCTCCTTGTCCTATGCAACGTGAGAATGTGCTCCGACATCTTTCCGTCCAGTTCGGAATCTGGAGCATCCCTCATGACGAAAATCAAATCGAACCTTGAAAGGATCGTCACAGGCAAGTTGATGTTCTCAGTAATGTTCCTGTAGGCATCGTATCTTCCAAGTGCGGGATTTGCGGCTGCTAGAACGGATGCCCTGGCGTTCAATGTCGCCACTATGCCGCCCTTGGCTACGCTGACGGTCTGCTGTTCCATCGCTTCATGTATGGCGACGCGATCGTCGGGTCTCATCTTGTCGATCTCGTCGATCGAGCACACCCCCTTGTCTGCGAGCACCAAGGCGCCTGCTTCGAGAACTAGGCCTCCGGATTTCTCACGCACGACGGCCGCGGTCAGCCCCGCGGCGGTGGACCCTCTTCCGCTCGTGTAGAGGCCTCTTGGCGCGACGCGTGCTACATATTGCAGGAGCTGGCTCTTTGCGGTGCCAGGATCCCCGACAAGTAGCACGTTTACGTCGCCTCTTATGGTCACCCCGTCCGGAAGGGTCTTCGGGACGGCGCCGAACAGTAGGTATAGGATCGCCTCCTTGATGTCATCGTACCCGTAGATCGAGGGTGCGAGAGATCCGCGCAGTTTTCTGTGTATCCACGGATCCTTGGCCATCTCAAGTATCTGCTTCTCCTCTTCTGCGGTGATCTCGACGATCTCCGCCTCCTTTCCGGCCACATCGATGTGGTTTGCGTCCAAGAACAGCTCGAATGTGCGGAGTCGTGTCTTGCGGCTGAGGACTTCCTGCTGTGCCCGTACGATCCCAGTCAGCGAAACTCTATCACCTGGTCTGGCGACATCGACAAGATCCTCGTTGAGTTTCACGTCCATTGCCCTTGGCAGTTGTCCTGGCGGCAAGTCTTCAGGGCGTTCCTGCATACGGAGTTCCTGCGAGTTCACGAACGTGGACTGTTTCTCTGCGAAGTCGAAGACCTTCGATCGACAACGGCCGCATAGGCCTGGTCCGCGCATCAGCAAGCCTAGCTGATCCACATAGGTGATTGAGTTGCACTTCCTGCACTGGAATGCGGCTCTTGTGATGAGTGGCCTAACCGGGGTTGCTCGCACGATTATTCCGTCAAGGAGGAGCATCTTTCCTAGGTGCTCTTCCCCGACTCTGCGGATGGAGCGACGTTCTGGAAGCTTCCTGAATCGAACCCTGATCTTCTTGACGAGGTCAGCGTACCCGGGATCTTCGATCTTCAGTTGCGCCCATGCAGAGCGCTCGATGTAAGGAAGGTATTCATCGGGTTTCTCAACAAGAAGCTTCGCAAGCTCCGAATCGTATGCTATTAGGTCCTCGAAATCAACGACAATGCTGCGTTGGCCTAGACCTGAGAGCTGGCCGAGTCGTCTTCTGTACTTGTATTCTCCTTTCTCGACTTGAAATGTGCCTAGGAATTCTTGGAAGCGTTCCTCGGGGCCTGTTAGGACTGTCATGCGGGTTCACTTTCCAGTATCGATGCTTTCCATTCATTTATCGTGGTCCTCAGTTGTGCAAATAGGGCCTGTTCCTCCAAGGTCATATTCTTGAGAAGATCGCTGGAGGTCCCAGGCGCAGCGGCCAAGGAGGCGATCTTCCTCATCCTGCAATTGACGATGTCCCGAGAGAGGTTCTCAGCCTTCTCATGTTCCCGCAGCTTGGATGAGTCCTGCTTGCCTTCAGACTTCAGCTTTTCCAAGAAGCGCCTGAGCACACAATAGAAGCCTGGATGCAGTGATGGAAGCTGCGTTGAGGATGGTATCGTCTCTTTCCAATGTGTCTTGGACAGCTTGGCAAAATCCAAGACATCATCCTCGCGAAATCTGGCGAGGTCGCCCGCAATCAACTCATTGGCGACCCAGTATGGAACCTCAACCTCATGGCCGATTCTCGCGGACCGCAATCTCTCTATGGATGGGTGAGAGAAAGGGATCTCTCTTGTCAAGATGATCCTGACGGGGAGGTTTTGGAAGTCGAAGTCAACTTCTGCTATAGAGGACGACGATTTCAAGAACGGGTCGCCGTGTGTGCGAAGAAGCCGGCTACGCAATTAAGTTCTTCCTCACGAGAGACGAGTGAAAATGAGGCACAACTTCGGCGGTCGGTTCACAGCTCATCCTTTTTAGGCCTAATGGGCCGCATCTAGACATCAGTCTAGGATCAGATTGAGCAGCTTGTGCTTGGTGTCGTAGATGGAAACTGCGATGTGGTCTGAGAAGTACCGACCTGTGACGCTTGCTGAGATGAGAAATCAAGCCGACATTGTTGGCCGGTTGAAGCGATTCGCTGAGACCAAAACCATGCCTCACTGCCTATTTGCAGGCCCGCCTGGGAGCGGGAAGACCACAGCTGCACTCTGTCTCGCACGTGACTTGTTCGGCGAGAGATTCATGGATGCATTCATGGAATTGAATGCAAGTGATGCGCGAGGGATAGATGTCATAAGAACTACCGTGAAGGAGTTCGCCCGAATCGCCACTATCAGCGAAGTCCCCTTCAAGATACTGGTTCTCGATGAAGCTGACAACATGACCGCTGACGCACAACACGCACTCAGACGCACAATGGAGCGGTATACGGATACGTGCCGCTTCATACTGAGCTGCAACTACTCCGGCAGGATAATCGAACCAATTCAGTCCAGATGCGCAATCTTCAGATTTGTGCCTCTCAGCGAGGAAGATGTGGCAGGCTACCTGAAGACGGTGGCGGAGAAGGAACATGTACGCTTGGAGGAGAAAGGGCTCTATGCGCTCACGGAGGCATCTGAAGGCGATCTGAGAAAGGCCATTAACACCCTTCAGGCGGCAGCCTCAATGGGATACCCAATCGACGAGAAGGTAGTGTATGAGATAGTCGGCAAAGCCAAACGCGGTGACATTCAAGAACTCCTTGAGATCGCGATGGGCGGCGATTTCATAAAGGCACGAGGCAAACTCAGATCGATGCTTGTTCAACAGGGACTGTCCGGAAAAGATGTTCTGAAGCAGATTCATTCTGAGATCCTCCGCTTGCCCATACCTGAGAAGAATAAGATCGAACTCGTCGATGTGACAGGCGAGATAGACTACAGACTGATCCAAGGCGCGGATGAAGAGGTACAGCTCTCCTCGCTGCTAGCGCGTCTAGCCTTGGCAGGCTCACAGAAACGCCAGAGCTGAGTTGCTCCGATGAATCTCCCGTGGACGGTGAAATACCGCCCCAAGAGGCTCACAGAGATAGCTGGTAACAAGGGGGCGATCCAGCAGATCCAAGAGTGGTTGGAATCGTGGGCGGTAGGGCCTCCCAAGAAGAGGGCTCTACTCCTCTACGGCCCGCCTGGGACCGGGAAGACTGTTTCGGTTGAAGCGGTCGCCAACGAACGTCGCTTGGATCTTGTTGAGATCAATGCGAGCGACAAGAGAAACAGGGAAGCCCTCGAAAGGACTATGGGGGCTGCAACGAGGCAGTCAGACCTGTTTGGAAGAGCTCGCGTGATCCTCATTGACGAGGTGGATGGAATCAATCTGAGTGAGGATCGAGGAGCCGTCGACACGATCGTCCGGCTGATAGAGGAGACCCAAGTTCCTGTGATATTGACTGCAAACGATCCGTGGGATCCGAAGATCGGACCGATCAGAAACGCGACTACAATGATCGAGTACAAGCGCCTTGGCCTGAGGGACACGATTCCATACCTGAAGAAGATCTGTCAATGGGAGGGCTTCGAAGCAGATGAACAAGCGCTGAGACTGATCGTCGACAGAAATCAAGGTGACATGCGCTCGATTATGAACGATCTTCAATCCCTTGCTCTGGGCCGAAAGAAACTGACCTATGAGGATGTTTCGTGGCTCGGGTTTCGTGATAGAAGAGCGACTATCTTCGACGCCCTGAGAACCGTCTTCTCATCACCTACCTGCTTGCAAGCGAGGAGAGCGGCAGACATGGCCGATATGGACTTGGACATGTTCTTCGAATGGGTCTACGAGAACACACCCAGACAACTGAACGATCCCCGTGACCTATCCAACGCCATGGCCGCACTAGCAGACGCCAACCTCTATCGGGCAAGAATCAACCGCAACCAGGCTTGGGAATTACTGCCGTTCGCTATCGAAATGGAAACGGCCGGGGTAGCCATGTCGAAGGAGTTCACGAAACCTGCTTGGATCCCCATGAAATTCCCCGAGCGAATACAGCTTCTTTCCAGGACTAGAAAGGCTAGGTCAATTGAAGGCGAGCTCGGTAGGAGCATAGGTTCCCGTTGTCACATCTCCTCGAGGCGAGCAGTTCGACAATACTTACCGTACGTTAGGTTCATGCTCGAAAAGAATCCGGAGGCAGGAACAAGGCTTCTAGAATGGCTCGGGGCGAGCGAGGACGCGATGGCGTACCTTGGCGTGAAGCCCCCTAGGCCAGAGATCACTGTAACGGCGAAGAGAACGGCGCGAAGAGCCAAGTCCGAAAGTGCAGCAAAGCCGAGAAGGAAGAGAAAGACAACCTAGACCTTGCTTTGTCTCGCGATCGAAAGCACATGCCCTAGTTCTGGAAGTATCAACTCCCTGATTGCAGTCGTAACGCCGTCAGGAGAGCCAGGTAGACAGAATATCGCCTTCCCTTTGACGACGCCTGCCAAAGCTCGACTCATCATTGCCGCGGATCCGATCTTGTCGTAGCTGATCTTCCGAAAGAGCTCCCCGAAGCCTGGCATCTCCTTTTCGATGATGGGCGCAATCGCCTCGACTGTTACGTCTGATGGAGCTATGCCGGTCCCGCCGGTGATAATGATGGCATCTCCGGTCGATTTCAGAGCCTTTCGCACAGTTGCACGCAAAGTGGACACTCCGTCACGTATCAGCACTCGACCGGAGACAAGATGACCCGCCTGCTTCACCAGCTTCTCGATTTGATCACCTGAAGGATCCTCCACCGTGAGTCCTTGCTCTTTCTGCTTCGCTTTTGAGGTGCTGCAGGTCACAATGAGGACGACTGCGGACTTCTTTGCATGCTGCTTGTGCAGCGACGGGACATCCATCGTCCTAACTCATCCCTTGGTCTTCTGCAGTACTTTGAGGTCGACTATTCGGGTATCAGGATATTGACCGCGCGAATCCTTCTCGTATTGCTTCACCATATCCCAGACCGTGAGGAGATATGTCGATGCTGCGTTTAATGCCTCCATCTCCACGCCAGTCCGCGCAGTGGTACGGACTATTAGGCGAACCACGATTGATGTTGAGCCGATCTGGGCTTCCGTCTGAACATTTGTGATGGGAATCGGATGACAGAACGGCAGTGTCTGAGGTGTGTTCTTTGCCGCCAGAACCGCTGCAACCTCTCCTGCTGCTATCGGATCTCCCTTCGCGATCTGGCCTTTTCTGATCCTTGTGATGGTTGAGGGCTTGAGCTGTATCTTTCCCGAGGCAACGGCTTGGCGAAGGAACTCCTTCTTTGAGGTTATGTCAGCCATGGAGAACTTCTTTGTCTGCGGAACCAACTCAAGTCACTCGGAAGGGTTCGCCTTACGTTCTTGGAAGGTGTATTTTAGGTTCTCAGCTGACACTCGGTGAAGGTATGCTTCTCTAGCGGTACCTTCTCTGTGCTTTTCGGACGGGTTCGAGCGCTGCTTCAAGACTTGCCTGCATCGCAGATGCAGGGACTTGGGCGAATCCTAGGAGTGTTGTTCTACCACGCATACCCTCACCTGACTTCTGGGCTGAGACGACACCGATGGAACTGAGCGCACGGACGTACTTCCATAGCTGTGTGTGATGTCGTGGTTTCTCGTTGAACTCGTCGCAGGCGGCATGATATTCCCGCTCGACTTCGCCCATGTTGACGTAGGCTGTGTCTCTCTCGATGAGCAATCGAGAGAGAGCAAGTAAGAGAAGCTTCTCATGAACGGAGAGGGCGGCTATGTAGTCGGTTCTCATAGCAGGATAGACGCTTGCAATGGCTTTCCGGACATGCTCGGCTGAGACTACACGCGAACTTTCAGAATCCGCGTATTTCCCAGCCCTCCAGAGTAGCTCAATAGCATGGCGGGCATCACCAGAAGAGCCAGCCACATCCGCTATGAAGGCAACGGTCTCTTCAGGCATAGCCCCATCTTTGAAGGCGAGCTCGACTCGATCAGAGAGGATGGGTTGCAGCTGATCTGCGGAGTATTTTTCAAGCCTCACGAAGTTGCGTTGCAGAGTCCCAATCGTGCTCAGGTCTAGTTTCTCAAGATATGCGGGATCTCTGAGGATACAGATCAGAGAGAGGCGCATAGGTGCGCCTGGGCGCTCCTCTTGAATCCTCGTCAGGGTGTAGATGGGCGTGGAACCCTCTGTCTGAATCAGGCTTTCAAGCTCATCAAGAGCCAAGATCAGATGAGCGTTCTGATGATCGAGCAGATCCATTAGAACTTGAAGAAGCTCTTCCGGCGCGAAGCCGCGCTTCGGGAACTCAGGTGAGAGCTTCTCGATGGTACGTTTCATTATGAGGAAGAGGCTGCCCTTGTTTTCTCTGCAATTTACGTGAACGTAGTGCAGATTGATTTTACGATTCTTTGCGGCTTTTGTGATGTCAAGCCCGAAGCGCTGTGACAACACGGTCTTGCCGGTTCCGACATCGCCTGTTATCAGTACGCGTTGGCTCATTGAGCAAGGTTTCTCGAGGACAAACCTGAACAGCTGTACGAGGAAAGCCAGTTTGTCTTCTCGATTGGGAAGGCGAAGCGGTATGTACTCGAGTGAGAGGGGCCCTTCATTGCGAAAGACCGTTGATTTTGATAGGACCTCCTTCACGATGTCTGAAGGCAACTGTTCAAGGACCCCTACGCTCTTCATGACCTAACGTGACCTGCTGAATCTTATCTGTTGTGCAACAGATTCGATAAAAACCAGAGAGCCAAGTAAAACTGAGAACTTCTGAGAGTCACCTGAGCGGTGCTCTCGATTCATCGAGAACCTTGTACAGTTCATCGCGCGCAGGCGGCTCAAGCTTCACTCGATTGCCATCGCGCCGGATGAGAGTTCGACCTCTCCCACTCTCGGTCATCTTACCGATCACTTCGGCGCGGATTCGATGGTTCCGCAACGACCCGATAATTCTGCCTGAGTCCTTTGCAGTCGCAGTTATCAGAAGTGCTCCCGAGCTTAGTACTCGGAGGGGGTCGATGCGCAAGGCATCACAGACGGCTTCTGTCTCGTAAGCAATCCTAATCTTTGATTCCTCAACCACTACGCCTGTTCTTGACGCCTCCGCGAGCTCCCACAGACCACAGACGATGCCGCCTTCTGTGGGATCATGCATGGCATGAACGCGGCCCGTGCGAGACGCAATCATCGCCTCTTTGACGACGCTGATTCGTCTCGAGAAAGCCTTCGCACGCTGAATAATATCCGCTCCGAGTATGTCCACGAGCTTCTTCTCCATGTCGTATGCTAGAACCGCCGTCCCCTCGAGCGCAACGCTCTTCGTCAGTATCACGTCGTCGCCGGGTTTGGCCCCTGCAGTCGTGATGTACTTGCCTGACGTTACTTCTCCGATCATTGATCCCACAATGATGGGGCGATCTAATCCCGGCGTGATCTCAGAGTGCCCTCCTGCAACTGTTACCGATATCTCGCGGGCTGCCTCATCCACCTGACGCATTATCTTCTCGAGTGTGCTGGGACTTGCTCGTTCTGGGAGCAGTAGGCAGCAGAGAAACCAGACCGGCTTGGCTCCGCGTGTTGCAACATCATTGGCGCATACGTTGACGGACAACCACCCTGCGTTCTCTTGAGCGCCTGTTATGGGGTCGGTGGTTAGGACAAGCAGCTTTCCTCGGGCCCTAATTATTGCCGCATCCTCGCCCAGGGCAGGGCCGAGCAGGAGTCTCCGGTTCGGCGTCCCGGTGAGCTGGTACACTATCCGAGACAAGAAATCTGGAGGAACCTTTCCCGTCAGAAACGCCTTGTTCGCCACGTTGTCTCTCCTCCTCGCGCCGCACGCAAGTCACCCGACGTGAAGGCATCATCAAATATCATGGTTCCTATCAGGGAGGGACGTGGTCCCAGAGTAATGTGGAAAGCGGGCTCACGCACTCAAGATCGATTTCATCCGCTCAAATGGGCCAGACACGTCATCGCCCGCATATACGAGGATTGCAGAGGCGAGATTTCCGTTTTGCGTTCCGGATCTGACCCAAGGCACGACGAGTCGTTGGATCGCGTTGGCTAGGTCAGATTGATATGCTCGACGAAACAGTAGCTCGGGTCTAACCAGGTGAGGGCACGACGGGCTGGTCACCTATCAAGAACGCCAAGATCTGGGGACATCTCCTGCAAGAGGTCATCCGCGAGGGCCACTGCATGATGTGCGGCTCTTGTGTGGCCTCGTGTCCGGTGAACGTTCTATATGTCGGCAAGAACGAGGAACCCGCGCTTGTGGGTCCCTGCGCCGCCTGCCAGGTCTGCTATTACAGCTGCCCTCGCTTGGAGCTACCGTTGGACGAGATTGAGCACCAGATACATGGCAGATCTCGAACGCCGGAGGAGGAGATTCTGGGGATCCACAAGGTGATCTACTCTGTCCGAGCAGGAGAGGAGAAGTTCAGGCAGGTGGGGCAGGACGGTGGTACCGCTACTCGGCTTCTTGCTCACGCATTGGAAGTTGGACTCGTCAACGCTTTCGTGACAACCGGGTTCACCAAGTCGAATTCCGTGTTCGTGCTCGGCAGCGGAGTACCGATGAAAGCAGCGCCCATCATTGGGTCCACGACTCAAGACATACTGGCCACGGCAGGCTCGAAGTACACTCATGGCGGTGTTCTTGCTGGGCTCTCTGATGCAGCCGCTTCCTTCCCGAACGGGAGAATTGGATTGGTCGCACTTCCGTGTGAGCTTCAGGGTCTCTGGCGCTTGCGCACATCACTTCAAGGAACCTACAAGTTTGGGGGTTCGGGAATAGTCGGGGGAAGACCGACCCTCGCCATCGGAGTATTCTGTTCAAAGGTTTACTACCATGACAAGTTCGTTGGAGATTTCATCGAAAAGAAGCACGGGGTCGATCCATCCAAGGTCACGAGAAACGCGATCAAGCACGGGAGATACCGCGCCTTCGTCGGTGAAGAGGTCGTTATCGACGTGCCTGTGAAAGAGGTGGATGCATTGGCGGTTGGGTCCTGCAAGTACTGCATCGACTATACGGCCGAACTCTCTGACATCTCAGTCGGCGGAATAGGATCACCAGACGGGTGGAATACTGTGATCGTTCGGACTCAGCTTGGCGAAAGGCTGTTTGAGAGCGCGAGGAGAGCAAACGCAATCGAGGCGCAACCTATCGACGAGTCCTCGTCAGCACGCGAACTGCTCCAGAGGCTGGTAGGCAAGAAGAAACAGAACAACGCGTACTACCTGAGGCGAGGGATACGAAAGGATCGAGTCTCACTAAGAGCAGTCACTCAAGTTCTGCAGCCAAGCCTGATGGCCTGAAGGTTTGCTCCGGCAGGCATCTACTCTAAGACGAACGATCATCACTCTCAAAGGCAGCGTAAGAACCGCGAAGCGTCTAGTCACCTTGGATTGAGAGAACGTGGATCTGATACGTATCACTCCGGTCGCGTTCGAGAGCCTCGGCGTCAGATCAATGTCTACATTCGTGGAAACGCCTGATGTCAAGATTCTCATCGACCCCGGTGTCGCACTTGGGCTCCGTCTTCGTCTTCTTCCTCATCCAGAAGAATACGAGGCTTTGAGAAACTCGCGCCAAATTCTCCGCAAGTATGCGAGAATGGCAGACATCCTGACAGTCTCTCACTATCATCACGATCACTTCACTCCGAGCTTCACCGACACGACGTGGCTGGCAAGCAGCCAACGAGAAGCAGAGAACCTCTATCGAGGGAAGACTCTGATGGTGAAAGATGTCAGATCGTCAGTCAACGTCAGTCAGAGAAGGCGCGGATGGATCTTTCAGAGCTTCTGCCGGAAGATCGAGAGCCAAGTCATTGTTGCCGACGCAAGGGAGTTTCAGTATGGTGACACGAAGGTGCGATTCTCAACCCCCCTTCCGCACGGGGAAGATGCAAGCGAACAGGGATGGGTCTTGGCAACCATCGTGGAACTCCCTCGAGAGAAACTCGTGCACGCCTCTGATATTCAAGGACCCATGTCTGACCGAGCTCTTCGGTTCATTCTGGACGAGCGTCCAACGGCGGTCATCGTTGGAGGTCCACCGAGCTATCTCTCCGGGCTGAGGGTATCAGAGGATTCAATCAAGAAGGGCTTGGAGAATCTCGCCGTGATAGCCAGAGAAATCCCACTCGTGATTGTAGACCACCATTTGTTGAGGGATCAAGGTTCCCTTGGGACGCTCTCTGAGCTTTCTGCTGTCGTCAAATCCTCTGGGCATGAGGTCATGACAGCCGCTGAGCATCTAGGCAAGCCACCTCGCCTCCTCGAGGCGAACCGCAAGGAACTCTATCGAGACAAGCCTCCGTCTCGTAGCTTTGTCAAGTGGACAGAGTTAGACAAAGAAAAACAGCGGAAGATTACACCGCCGCTCGAACGAAAGAGGACAAGAAAAAGCAAGTGAGGCTCGTATTAGGCTCCGACTAGCTTGTCCGCGATCCTGAACCTCTTTCCGCATTGCGGACATGCGAAGTGTTTCACGCGAAGCGCTGGGCCTCTACCGTTCCTAGGTTGCATGTCCCATTCCTTCATTGGTCTGTCGATTTCGAGTCCACATCTCGCACATTTCGTCACTTCGATCACCACTCCATTGATCGGCGGCCTGTGCTGCGCAGGACTCGAGGAGGTCGGGACCTGCGACAGCATTGCCACCGTGGGAGCGTGGTATGCGCCTTTTGGGTATATGAATGTTCCGTTCGTGGTACAGGAGTGCGCCTGCATCAATCGACGTCAGCCGACGAGACTTCTCGCCCAAGTCCGCTCACGTGCCTTTGGACCGCCTTGCGGAGGTGAACTGAGAATTCGGCGAGGTTCGGCAATTAGGGGCCTTACAGCGTCGGAGCTCGGAGACCCGGTCCTCGACGGCGATTGCGAGAATCCGCATTCCCGAGATCGATCTTTGAAGCTCTAGTCGCGTTCTATGACCAGCTTCAGGGAGTGTGTGGAGCATGATATGCAGGGGTCGTAGTTGCGCACGGCCTGTTCGCATTGCCAAGTCAGCTTGTCTTGTGAAAGCCTGAGATTCTTCGAGACGAAATATCGAAGATCGTTCTCAATTGTCTTCTGATTCTGAGAGGTCGGTGGAACGATTTTGGCGTCAAGAATTATGCCGGTGTCGTCTATGCGATAGCGATGGTAGAGGATCCCACGCGGAGCCTCCGTGCACCCACACCCCCTCGAGGCTCGTGGTTGAACCTCAACGGCAGGTTTCTCCGGCATCTCGTACTTGTCGATGATTCGTAGGGCTTCGTCACAAGCGAATACGAGTTCGACGCTGCGAGCGATTATGCTTTGGAACGGATTCCGGCAGTCGCGCCCGAGATCAGCAGAACGAGCAGCCTCCTGTGCCACATGTGGGAGGCGGTCGAAGTTCAGGTTGTACCGCGCGAGCGGACCGACGAAATATGAGCCGCGTACCTTGATTACGGAGTGCAGTGAAGTCGAATGTGGCATGTGTTCTTCGAGGAAATGATTCTCATAATCACGGACTGGAATGTCCAAACCCTTGCTCGAGACTAGCCTCCCTTCATTGAAGGGATATTCTTCTGGGTGGCGAAGCGCGACGAATTCATAGTCCTGTTCGAACTTTGGGAATTTCAGTTTGCCAACCCATTTCGTAGTCTCGATTGAGGCATCTCTTGCCCATTCGAGACGTTTCACAAGCGCTTGAAGTTCAGCCTTCGTCGGGACCTTATAGAACCCTCCAACGCGGACGTTGATTGGGTGTATCTCTCTGCCGCCCAGAAGGGTAACGAGCCCGTTGCCTACCTTCTTCAATTGCAGAGCGCGCTCGACTATCTTTGGGTGATCCTTCGCCATCTGAATCGCGTCCTCATACCCAAGGAAGTCAGGAGCATGCAACAGGTAGACATGCAGTGCATGGCTTTCGATCCATTCACCGCAGTAGATGAGGCGCCGTAGGGCACGAAGTTGACCCTCCACCTTGACCCCAAGAGCTTCTTCCATCGCGTGCACTGCGCTCATCTGGTAGGCGATCGGGCATATACCGCAGATCCGAGCTGCAATGTCAGGGGCTTCAGTGAAACTGCGTCCGCGCAGGAATGCTTCGAATAAGCGTGGAGGCTCGAAGATCTTCAGCTTGACATCTTCGACCTTGTTCTCCTTGACTCTGACGTATATGGCGCCTTCTCCTTCGACGCGAGCGAGGTAGTCGACCTTTATCGTTCTACTTCTCATGGATCTCGCTCTCCCTGCGAAATGCCTCGGCGTAGGCGTTGAATCCGCGAAAAACTCGGACGAGGTCTTGGTCTTTCACGCCGAGTTTGCTCCACCATGCACTCCAAGAACTTGTATTGGGTGTCTCCTTCGGGCCGAAGCACCCGTAGCAACCGCGATGGAATGAAGGGCAGATCGCACCGCATCCGTCCTGCGTCACAGGACCGAGGCATGGCGTACCATGTGCGACCATGACGCATACAATTCCACGTGTCTTGCAGGTGATGCAGACGCTGTGCGGAGGGGTGTTCGGTTTCCGTCCATTCAAGAAGGCGCTTAGCGTCTCTATCAGCTGCTTCTTGCTGATCGGACAGCCTCTCAGCTGGAAGTCCACTTGAACGTGATCGGAGATGGGCGTTGATTTGCCCAACGCTTCGACGTACTCTGGCGAAGCGTAAACGATGGAGATGAATTCCTTCACATCCTTGAAGTTGCGTAGCGCCTGAATTCCTCCGGCCGTAGCGCACGCTCCGATGGTGATCAATAGTTTCGATGCCCGTCGGACTTGCTGAATCCGCGCGTCGTCATGCGGTGTCGTAATGGATCCTTCTACAAGTGAGATGTCGTAGGGCCCTTTCACCATGGCCCTGGAAGCCTCCGGGAAATATGCGATGTCAACTGTGTCTGCTATGCCGAGGAGCTCATCTTCACAGTCGAGTATGCTCAGCTGGCAGCCGTCACATGAGGCGAACTTCCACACCGCAAGCTTTGGTTTCCGTGTACGCGCCACTGTCAGATCTCTCCTTTTGCGAAGAAGGGCTTCACACGGTCGTATCGGAAGACCGGGCCATCCTTGCAGACGAAGTATGGGCCAAATTGGCAGTGACCGCAGAATCCAAATCCACACTTCATGTTGCGTTCCATTGAGATGTAGATGTTTTCATCCTGTACGCCGAGTTTTTGCAGTTCCATTATTGTGAATCGCATCATGACCTCCGGACCGCAGATCATCGCTATAGTGCTGAGGGGATCGAAGCTCGCCTTCGGTATGAGAGTGGTCACGACGCCGACATTTCCACGCCATTCTGCCGGCGCCCTATCGACCGTTATGTCGACATGAAGATCGGAGCTTCTGCGCCATTGCTCCATCTCTTGCCGGTAGAGTAGGTCTGCAGGAGTCCGAGCGCCATAGAGTAGGACAAGCTTGCCGTACTCTTCTTTCTGTGAAAGCAGCTGGTAGACGGATGGTCGAAGCGGCGCCATTCCAATTCCCCCACCTACTATCACGACGTCGCATCCCTTCGTGTCCTCGATGGGCCAACTTGTGCCGAATGGACCACGTATACCGAGTACATCGCCTCGGCGCAGCTTTCGCATGGCCTTCGTGACCGTTCCGACAGCACGGGTTGTGTGAACGAGCCTTCGTGGCTTTGCCGGGTCGCCGCTGATCGAGATCGGAACCTCGCCGGCTCCGAAGACGTATAGCATGTTGAACTGTCCAGGAGCGAAACGTTTCGCCTCGACTCCGCGTCGAGGTTGGAGTTCAAGTGTGAACGTGTCGTGGGTTTCTTTCTGTACGCGTTCGATGTGGTACATGAGTGCAAGCATCGGATCCTTGATCATCGGCTTCTTCTCTCACTCTAGGGACCGGCGTTGTAGACATCCAGAAGTTGCAGCCTCGTTGCTTCAAGCCGCTCCACGATCACGCTCGAGAATCGCTTCAGCAGCTCGTAACCAAGGTCATGGTCTTCTTCAGACTTCATGCGAAGACACTTCCCGTCCAAGGCTATGCCACGCGTGAGCTGGACCGCTCGAGCATCAAAGTGCCAGCGATGGGGTGGGAAGAGCCATGACCAACCTAGGACCTCGCCTTCTCCGATCGTCTGAACCACAATCGCGCCTCTCTCCGCGGCAGGGATCTCCACTGCGACCTTGCCGTGGCGAATCAGGTAGAACTGGTTTGCCTCCTCACCTTGGTGGAAGAGATACTGACCAGGATTGAAGCGCACGTTGGATGCGCACCCGACAAGAATCTTGAGATGCCGCGATTCCAGATCCTTCAGGAACGGATGCGCCGCTAGGATCGGCTCAAGCGTCTCCACAATCATTCCTCCTCACTCACATTACCCCCAGATGACTTGACTCACTTTCTCGAATCACCCGCGCCTCCTCCGTGATGTCAATACCAACCGGACACCACGTGATGCAGCGCCCGCAGCCAACACAGCCCGATACTCCAAACTGATCGATCCACGTGGCAAGTTTGTGGAACATCCACTGTCGATAGCGAGCCTTCGATGAAGAGCGAATGCTCCCTCCATGGATGTAGGAGAAATCCATCGTGAAACAGACATCCATCCTCCGTCGACGCTCAGCTTCCTTTCCAGAGAGATCGCTAAAGTCCTCGACGGTCGTACAGAAGCATGTAGGGCACACCAAAGTGCAGTTCCCGCATGTCAGGCAGCGGGAAGCAACATCATCCAAGCGGGCATGCTCATAGTTCCGATAGAGGAGCCCTTTGATTCCTTGGGTGTTTAACACCCGCTGAATCTTCTGCGCACATCGTCTCACAATCTGCTCCGCAGCCTCTTCCTCACCGTCACGTGCCTCCCGGTGCGTGACATCACCAAGGACTTCTGCACCCAGTGAACTGCCTACTTCCACAACGAAGTAATGTCGTTCCGGACTCAAGACCTCCGTTAGGGCGAGGTCGAACCCAAAGGTTGCTTTGGGGCCCGTATTCATTGACGTGCAAAAGCATGTGCCACCAGGCTGACCGCAGTTGACCGCAACCAAGAAGGCGCTTTCCCGTCTCGACTTGTAAGCCGAGTCCACATATTCCCCTGCCATGAAGATCTTGTCTTGGATCGAGATCGCATGCAGCTCACATGATCTGACAC
>Ga0209725_1000882_pt1 | contig 17815 bp, 12 predicted proteins | sample I18A1metaG_FD_184145 | JGI IMG/M metagenome (GOLD analysis project Ga0209725, IMG submission 184145) | Lake sediment bacterial and archeal communities from Gulf of Boni, Indonesia to study Microbial Dark Matter (Phase II) - ​I18A1 metaG... | ecosystem: Environmental > Aquatic > Freshwater > Lake... | reverse complement strand
GAATAACAAAAGGCACTTACAATACAAAGTATGATTGCTAGTAAAAGTAAGAAAATTTCAGTTTTAAATTTCAATGGCATTCCTCGCTGAAACATCTTTGTTTAATAAAGTTGACAGTATTGTTTTGGTTCATTAAAAAGCTTTATGAAAAAATGTTATCTACGTTCACCACCCATCTTGTTTTTAGGTGAATAGGGTTTGCTTGGTAACCTTCTCGAGGAAATGAAGTTTCTAAAAAGCGAGATTGAAGAACTTAACGTGGTTGTCATGCCTGACTTTTTCCTTGACCGCCTAATAAGCCTAAACTATGATGTGAAGGATTTTTCTGAAATCCTCGGAAATGTAGCTAAACGAAAGGGCGGTAGCATAGACGGGGTAGAACAAACAGAGTTTAGAGGAGGAAACGCGATAAACACAGCCTCTGCCCTAGCTGTTTTAGGTATAAAAGTCACTCCAATAGTGTGCACAAGCAAGTTTGGACTACAACTTATAAAATATTACCTCAAGCCTTGGATGGTTGACTTTTCCCACATTAAAATCTTCGAGAAGTTATCGATAACAACAGCGATGGAACTTACAACTGAAAATGGAAAAGTCAACATCATGCTAAGAGACGTTGGAGCACTAGCCAATTTTGGATCGCATAACCTAAATAATGACGATTTTGAAGCAATCAAAAATGCGAATTACGTTTGCGTTTTTAATTGGGCGGGAACCAGACGCTCTGGAACAGAATTGGCTAAAACTGTTTTTCGCCATGTAAAAACAAGTGGAAAAGGCAAAACATACTACGATACAGCAGACCCAACCCCTAACAAGGAAAAGATTACGGAACTGGTGAAGAGCGTTCTGCAGGGCAGACACGTGGATATTTTAAGTGTAAATGAGAACGAAGCAATTTGCTATGCATCGCAGCTAAGCAGCAAGATAGAAGAACTCAGAAAGAGATTAAGGTTTGAAGAGCTAGCAAAAGAATCAGCGAGAATTTTGGCATCGCACCTATCAGTAAGAGTTGACTTGCACACGACAAGCTTTTCGGCGACATTCACAAAAAAAGGCGAAACAGTTGTTCCAGCATTTCAGGTTCCAGCCTTAAGAGCAACAGGAGCCGGCGACGCATGGAATGCAGGAAACATTTTAGGAGACGCCTACAGACTTTCAGACGGCAGTAGACTGGCATTAGCCAACGCTGTTGCAGCCTATTACATCTCTAACCCGAATGGAGTTCATCCCACACGAAAACAGCTAATAAAATTCTGTGAAAAGTTGAAGCGAAAAACTACTTTATAGCATTATCAGCTACGTTTCTGAGTTTAATAGCTCCTCAAGTATAGAGATTGTTTTCTCCTCTTTGGCTTTCTTCTTAAGTGCCTTAAGGTTAACTTTAATATGTCTCAAAACTGCTTTTACATCATCCTTATCTTTCAAAGTCCTTTCTCTCTGAACGGTGACATTATCATCCGTAACTTCGCAAGAATTAATGCCTCAGGAGTTTGGTAGTACGTGGGCATCCCCAGAATTTCGCCTTTCCTTTTCTCAAGCTTTTTGTCTGATAATATAGTGTCTACTGTAAAAGGTGATTTTTCATCTTCCAGCGTAATTATTCTAAAACCCGATTTGAACGCAGACTCTATCTTTCTTTTGTTAATACTCAACCCAGCCTTCTTCAATTGCGTAACTAAAGATTTTGTGTCTTCTAGAGTAAATTTGACCAGTATATCTACGTCTACTGTGGTTCTAGGAACGCCATAATAACTTGCTGCCAAAGCTCCAGTAAACACATAGTCTATTTTGGCATCATTCAAAACCGTAGCAATCCGTCTAATCAAGTCCTCAAAACTGTTCAGTTTTAAACCCTCTTAAGATGCTTGCTGTAGCGCATTCTCTCCCTGAGTCTTTCCAGAAGCTCTCTCTCGCTAATGTTTTTATTTTGCACTTTAATTCCTTCCGCACAAATGCGAGTAACCACATCCACCATATTTATTGATAAATTAACTTTTTCTTCTGACCCTAGTTTTTCGAGTTTCAAGGACAACACCAAATCCTACAAGTTATCTTCACATAAATAATTATTTAAATACATTCTCCACTTTAACCATGGAGGCGGGTGTTTGGTGAAAAGGAGTTGAAGTCAAAACTCTTCGGCAGTTCTGGCGTGCGAGGCTTAGTTAATGTTGATTTGACGCCAATTTTGGCTGCTAAAATAGGTTTGGCTGTTGCAACATTTTCTAAAGCGAAAAAGGTGCTTGCGGCTCGAGATACCAGAGTTTCAGGTTTAATGCTTGAGAACGCGTTGGTTTCTGGCCTTTTGGCTGGAGGAACCAATGTTAATTGCTTAGGTGTTGTGCCCACTCCTGTTTTGGCGTATTTGACTAAAAAGCTTAAGGCTGATGCTGGCGTGATGATTACGGCTTCACATAATCCGCCCCAATACAACGGCATGAAAATTTTCGGTAGAGATAGCCTAGCCTACAGCGACGAAAACCAAGATGAAGTCGAAAAGATCATTGAAAACGAAAGTTTTAGGAGGGGAGATTGGCGAAACGTTGGCGAAGCCTTACACATTGATGAAAGCCGTCTCTATGTTGAAATGATACGGAAAACCGCGAAATTATATAAGAAATGGCATGTGATAGTTGATTCTGGATGCGGTGCAACATATAATCTTGCACCAGTGATTTTTGAAAGGTTAGGATGTAAAGTAACAGCCATAAACTCTCAGCCAGACGGGTTTTTTCCAGCTAGAAGCCCTGAACCAAACGCTGAATCTTTAAAGCCTCTAGCTAAAATTGTCAAAGAATTAGACGCAGATGTGGGAATAGGCTACGACGGTGATGGTGACAGAGCGGCTTTCATCGATGAGAAAGGTAATTTTGTGGATTTTGATCGTGTTTTAGCGGCTTATGCTGCACATGTTGCGAAGAAGAAAGGCGAAGGAATTGTAGTGACGAATGTTGAGGCGTCGATGTGTGTTGAAAAAATGGTGGAGGCACATGGCGGAAAAGTGGTAAGGACAAAGGTCGGCGATGTTTATGTTGCAGAAGCCATAAAGCGGCATGATGCTGTCTTTGGCGGGGAACCCTGCGGAGCCTGGATACATCCCCAATTTCACTACTGCCCAGACGGAATACTTTCGTCTGTGATGCTTCTGAAAGCCTTAGAAGACGAAGATAAGAGTCTGTCGGAATTCATCGCTGAAACGCCACAGTATCAAATCCTTAGAGAAAATATCACTTGCAAAAATGAGTTAAAATATAAAGTTATGAAAAAAGTCGGAGACAGCATAAAGGCTTTGTTTCCAGCGTACAAGGAATACTCAACTGTTGACGGTGTTCGCCTAGCCCTCAGAAAGGGGTGGATTTTGGTTAGGGCGTCTGGCACCGAACCCCTTGTAAGGCTAACAGTGGAAGGTGAATCATTAAAAGCCGCAAAGGAAATAATGAAGAAGGGAGTGACGCTCGTCAAAAAATTGGTTGGTGAAATGGAGAAATGAAGGCTGTAATTTTGGCGGCTGGAGAAGGCACGAGACTTCAACCAATCACATCAACAAGACCAAAGCATTTGATAAAGGTTGGTGGAAGACCAATACTTGAACACTGTTTAAATGCTGTGAAAACCTCTGGAATAGAAGAAGCGTTAATAGTTATCCATTATATGGGAGATACAATTCGCCAATATTTCGGCGATGGAAAAAAGTTTGGACTAAAAATTGAGTATGTCGAACAGAAAACGATGCTTGGAACAGGCAACGCTGTAAGCCTCGTTGAACTACATGTAAAGGATGATTTCTTAATGGTTTATGGCGATTTACTCTTCTCTGCCGAGGCTGTGAAAAACGTCATCGACTTACATAAGAAAGAAAAACCAGCCGCAACCATGGCTGTTGTTCCTGTTGAAAATCCAGAAGATTATGGCATAATGGAACTTGAAAATGAGAAACATGTTAAGCAGGTAGTTGAGAAGCCAAAACGCAATGAAGCTCCGTCAAACTTGGCTAATGCTGGCATTTATGTTTTCTCAACAGAAATATTTGATAAAGTAAGGGAGACATCGGCTTCAGCGAGAGGTGAATGGGAAATCACAGATGCTATCTCACAATTGTCTAAAGAGAAAAAGACGGTTTTGGCCGCTAAAATTTCTCAGGATGATTGGGTAGACATTGGAAGACCCTGGGATTTGCTTGAGGCAAACCGTTGGGCACTGATGAGAATGGACCACAAAGTTTACGGATATGTAGAAAGTGGCGCTCATTTAATTGGTCCGGTGACTGTTGCAGAAACTGCGCACATACGTTCGGGGGCATACATTGAAGGCCCAGCGTTAATAGACGAAGAAAGCGACATAGGACCTAACTGCTATATTCGTCCATACACAAGCATAGGCAAAAAAGTGCGCATAGGCAACGCTTGCGAAATAAAAAACAGTATAATCATGGATAACGTGCACATTGGACATCTGTCTTATGTTGGCGACAGCATACTAGGCGAAAATTGCAATTTGGGCGCGGGTACGATAACGGCTAATTATCGGCTTGAGGGTGGGACGATAAAGATGGTGGTTAAGGACAGGGTTGTGGATAGTGGGAGGACGAAGCTTGGGGCGGTTTTTGGCGATAATGTGAAGGCTGGGATTAATGCGCTTTTTATGCCTGGCGTTAAGGTTGGATGTAATAGTTGGGTTGGGCCTAATGTTGTTGTTCACCGTGATGTAGGAGCTGACACTGTTGTGTTGTTGAAGCAAAACCTCGAAGAAAGAAAGCTATAGGTTCTTGATTGTTGAGTGTTGTGTTTGTGTGCGCGTGCAACACAGTTAGGCCCCTCTATTTGAAGCCAAATATCAAGTTTTTCTGAATGTAGTTACATGGAACGTTTTCTTCTGTAAACTACGATTCGCGTCGGTGTTGCTGTCATGACTCTTAGGCTGAGAGCAATTTCTTCTTTGCTATTATTTTTTCTATTTCTTTTTTAGCGCCCATTTTCTGGAATATTTCCAACGCTTGATTAAGGAGGTTGTGGGCTTTTTCCCTGTCGCCTTTTTGATCTCTTTCAAGATAGACTCGAGCGTACTCACTTAAACAGAATTTAGCGAAATGGTAGAGTAGCCATCGTCTTGCGTTTATGGACTCGTATTCTTGGAGGCTTTTTTCGAAATGTTCAATAGATTCTTCCCATTTCTTCTGAGCACGGAGCAGCATTCCTCTCAGCGCTTCTGCCCTAGCGATGAGAAATGTATCCTTTGCTTCGAGAACAAACTTGTGCACGCTGTCAAGTAGGTCGCTGGCTTCTTGGAGCTTCCCGTGCTCTATGTATATCCAGATAAGAAATTCAGAGATCCACATCTGCCAATATTTTGCTCCAGCTTTTTCACACATTTCAACCGCTTTCTCGAGAAGTTCCCTCGCTTTGGGGTATTCACCCTTGTATATGCCATATAGAATACCGAGGTTCATGCTATTGGTAGCGATCTGCGGAAGCTGGTTTAGCTTTTGGGATAGGTTTAACGCTTCCGTGAGATGTTGCTCGCTCTTGTCCCATTCGCCCAAAATAAAATAAATAGTTCCCAGATTGCCTAAAGAAAAAGAAAGGTTGGGCATGTTACCAGTTTTCCTGTCTAATGCAACTGATTCTTCCGCTAAGAGAAGAACTGTCTTGTCCGTATTCCCCATGCCAATATACAGCCCTGCCAGAATGGTGCCAATCCAAGATATCCAGCGAATAGCCCCTATCTTTTTCGCCAGTTCGAACCCTTTCTCGAAACAATCCAAGGCTCTTTCTTGTTCTTCCCATGGAAGTGCTTGACCAAGGCTATTATACGCACGCACCGCAGGCTCCATCAATCCGTTGTCGAGCGCTATCTTCAAAGCTTTCTCATGGCACTCAACAGCTTTTTTCAAATCTCCACTTATAGCCTCCGTGACTTCTCCCAAGCTGATGTAAGAACTCGCGATAACTTCATAATCGTTCAGTTTTTTGGCTAGTTCAAGTGCTTTATCAGCCCAAGAGAGCGCCTTAGCCATATTTCCGGTCCAAAAATACATACGCGCCATATCTTCGTATAGGCTCGCCAATTCAACACTTTCAGGCTCTGCTTCCAAAATCTTCAAAGCCTTACAGTGGTGCTCTTTAGCTTTTTCCGCATTACCTATGTCTTCCCAAAGAACGTTCGCCATTTTACGGTGCAGTCTTGAAGCCTTTTCTTTTTCGTTCAGTTGTTTCCATAACACCAACGCGTCATTCCAATACTTCTGGCAAGCATCATATTCTCCAACGAGCCTTTTAATGTCTCCAAGCATCTCAAGAACATGCCCTTTTTCCTGAAGTTCTCCTTCTTTCTCTTCAAAAAGCCTAAGGGCAGACTGAAAATAGGAAGCAGCCTCGCTATTAGCATAGACATTCGAAGCCTTTTCTCCAGCCTTCAAGAAATAGTCAAGCGCCTTTTCTTTATCGCCACTCTCAAGAAAATGCAAAGCTAGCTCGCCAAAATGTTCATCAATCTTTTTAGCGTACACCTTCTCTAGGGCGCATCCCACAACGTTATGAAGTTTCTTACGCCTAAAAGGGCTAACTTCCTCATATACAACATCTCTCACGATTATATCGGCAAAGAAACACACATCTTCTCCACGAATAACTCTATGTTTAAACAATCCTGTCTTGAGTATTTTCTCTATTATTTCAAGTAGTTTACTCTCCTCGACGCCCGTAGCTCCACATAACGCTTCAAAAGTAAAATCGTTTCCAATAAAAGAAGCCAAAGTCAAAACATTTTGGCATTCCTCATCTAATCGACTTATCCTAGCCTTCACAACGCCCTTAACGGTTTTAGGAAACTCGATCTTGGAAACTTCCTTAATCTTCCATTTGTTCTTCTCACGGTATATGACTTCCTCTTCTTTCAGGGACTTGATAACTTCTTCAACAAAGAACGGGTTGCCCCTTGTTTTCTCATACACTAGTTCACAGAATTCTTTTGGCACATCATCTTGCTCCAAAAGCCTTTTAATCATTTCCGAAACTTCATCGAAGGACATGCGTTTCAATTGGGCAGATTGAAGCAAGCGTTCTCTGTTCAACTCTGTCAAGACAGGAGATAAAGGGTGTCTCTCGTCAATGTCAGTGTCGCGATATGCTCCTAAAAGGAGCAGCTGTTCCCTGTAGACTCCGCGAGCCAGATAATGCAGCAGCAAAAGTGAAGACTGATCTGTCCACTGCAAATCGTCAAGAACAACCAGCAATGGTGCTTCCTTAGAAATGTTAGTGATGAATTGTGAAACTGCCTCAAAAAGCCTGTCGCGTTCGTGCTCGGGACTTATGGGCAGAGACTGTGGAATTGTGCCAAGCTTCTGTTTAACTTCTGGAACTAGATTACAAACCTCGCCTGGGTAATAACCAATTACCTTGTATAGTTGCTCGGGAGTGCAAACTTGCAAATAATCCTTAATCACTTCATTCCAGAGAATATAAGGAGGCACACCATCCATCCTGAATAGCGCTGGACACCTCCCATACAAAACCTGCATTCCACGCATGCGTGCATAAGCCCCCAACTCTCTAGTTAGCCTTGTCTTGCCGATTCCAGCCTCTCCATACAGAAAAGCAAGGCCGCCTTCGCCGCGAACTGCTCTATCTATAGCCTCTCTAAGAAGACTCATCTCTTCCACTCTGTCAATGAGTTGAACCTCTTTTGTAACAATAGGTCGGGGACTTGGGATAATAACGCCTTGTTTACGAGAGGGCACGAGCACTTCCCTTAAGAAGCCTTCGGCAATCTCCCTCAAAACTTTAAGCAGATCTTCTGCAGATTGATATCTCTTCCCTGACTCTTTCTCCAGAAGCTTCATTATGCATTCTGCCAAAGCCTGCGGAACCTTAGGATTCAGCCTACTTGGCGAAACAGGATAGTCATGAATGTGACTGAAAATGATTTTTACAGGGTCTTCTCCTGAGAAAGGCGGTCTTCCCGTAACCGCCTCATAGAGCACTGCACCAAAAGAGTATAGGTCAGATCTAGCGTCTGCACTTTTTCCTAACGCTATCTCAGGAGCTACATAGGCAACTGTTCCAACTATTATTCCTTCCTGTGTGATGCTGGGTTGACCAAGCATCTTAGCCAAACCAAAATCCATCAGTTTCGCAACGCCCTCTTCAGTAACCAGAATATTTTCAGGTTTAATGTCTCGATGCAGAACACCTTGAGAGTGCGCATACTGAAGAGCACCGCAAATATCCATGCCCATTCTTAAAACCGTTTGAAAGTCACATTTGCCCTCAGGATACGTTCTCATAAGCTCGCGTAGGCTCATTCCATCAACAAATTCAAGCACGAAAAACTGTTTTTCGCCTTCTTTGCCAATGTCATGAATTGAAACAATGTTCGGATGATTGAGCTTAGCTACTGCTTGAGCCTCAGTCATGAATCGTGAGTATGCCTCCTCGCCAGAAACTGCACTCTTAAGCATTTTAATCGCAACAACACGATTCAAAACAGTATCCCTAGCCTTGTATACGACCCCCTTTCCACCTTCACCAAGCTTCTTCAAGACAGCATATCTGCCATTCTGCAAACGTTCAAGAGATGCCAAGAAACCCTCTCCATGCTTAACTTCTCAATAGAATATTCTTCCGCTCCTATTCTTATGAATTGTGGAAGAATCTTGTTTACTGCAATAAATTTCCCTTTTGGGTTAAAATCCTAAATATGTGTTTTCACAACTGTTAGGCGGAAATGGAGGTTTAAAAGTTGTCTGTAGCGCAGAGAAAGTTTTTCACCGAAGTCACGGCATTAGTGGATAAGAATGTGATTGTTTCAACCACAACTGAAAAAACGTATAGTGGCACATTAATCGGCATTAATCCTGACACCTTAAGCCTATGCCTAGCAGAAGCAAAGAATCAAGAAGGAAAAAGTCTGCATAGGGTTTTCGTCAATGGAAATATCGTTGCCCAAATATTAAGCGTGGAAAAACCCTTCAACATAAAAGCCTTAGCAGACCGCCTCGAAAAAGTGTTTCCAACAATGGTCAGACTTTACGAGGACAAAGGGTTCATATGGGTCATGGACAAGGTTAAAGTAACAGAAAAAGGCGTAGCAGAAGGTTCAGGTCCAGCTGCTGAGCGAGTGCAAAAAGTTTACGAACAGTTCATCAGCGAAATAAAGGGTTAAATGAACCAGCGGAACTGTTGTTCCTCTTTCTTCCTTTCTTCTTGAACGCTTCTAACCAAACCAAAGGATTCCAAAACTTTTTGAGTTGTTTCAGCAGCCGCATCCAACCTTGACAAATCAACGGTCAAGTTCAAATGTTTGCATAAAGCTGACAACGTATGGTGTGCAGCATTTGAATCTGGATGTGTGCCCAGAGTCTCCACAAGGAGTGAATAGCCCCTAAACCCTCTAATTTTGCCCAAACCTATTAGAAGCCCTGCAACACCAAATATATGCCCAACCATTATTTTTGCTCCAAGGTTTAGAGCTTCGTTTAATGTTTCAGGGTCCGTGGCTGCACAGTAGATTTGCGGGGTTGTTTTTACTTCTTCTATTTTAAATCCGCCTAGGGTTATCACGTAACGACAACCTAACTCTTCGGCTATGTCCAAAACACGTCCACAAAGCTCATACTGTCCAAAAGTTGTTAAAGCCTGTGTATTGCCATACCAAATAATTAAGTCACGACCGCCATCACTTCTTTTGTAATAATATAGTTCATTTATCGGAGAACTGGTGCCACCTGTTTTAGTGGTAACCGCTAAATCCTGGAAAGAAGCAGACAAAATTTCGCCGAAAAGCTTAGCTTTTAATTCATGGATTAAATGCAAAGCTGCAATGTTAGCTACGAATCCTATTCCTGGCAAGCCCTCAATTAAAACAGGATTGTTCAGTTTCGGCTTTTCGTAAATCTCAATTGTGCAAACCATGTTTTAGCTTCCTTTGTAACAGACACTTATGTAGAGAAAATTATAATATAAGTGTGTTTAGCCAAAATGAACTCGTGCTCTGTCCATAATTTTTAAATAGATGGCTGCCATTTTCGAGGGATGGTTGATCAGTTTGGCAAGGGGCAACGGCATTGAAACGATTTATGACCTACGGAAGAGACATACTCATCCTTTCCATCGTTTTCCTAGTGGGCTCCTTAGCCCTTAACCTGATTGGTCCGATATGGCCGATTTACATTAAGGATTATCTTCACGCGTCTATGACGGAACTCGGGTTCGTTTTTTCTATATCAAACGGTGTTGCTGCGGTCGTGCAGATTCTCAGCGGTTTCCTATCCGACAGGTACGGTAGAAGAAGGATTCATGCGTTGGGAACGTTGCTTGCGGCTTTTCCGCCGCTAATGTACGCTCTAGCCAACGGTTGGTTGGATTTGGTGCCTTGGGCTGCACTGGCTGGTTTTGCAACGGGCTTGTACATACCGATTCGCTGGGCGATAGTGGCGGATGCTTCCTCGAATGGAAAGATGGCTTCCGCGTACAGTTGGACGAACATTTCTTGGTTGATAGGCTCGACGGTGTCTCCGTTTTTAGGCGGAGTCGCCGCTGATGCGTTTGGCATCCGCTTTCCTTTCTTTGCTTGTTTCGCATTGATACTTGCTGTCTTTCCTCTAACGCTCCTCATGCGAGAAACTAGGAGGAGGCCGCAGTTGAAGACTGTTGAAGCGAATAAGGAACACAATAGCGGAGCTGATGGATATCTATTTGCAATCGTTCTGTTTTCATTAATTAACATAGTTCAAGGCGTGGGTGTAGGTGTGACGTCGCCAGTTATTTCAAAGTTCGCGTTGTCAAAATTTCCTGAATTGGATTACACGTTCATTGGTATATTGTACGCCATTGGCTTCGGAGTGGCCTCCATAGTTGTGCAGATACCAGCAAGCAGATGCAGCGACAGGTTTGATAGAAGGAAGGTCATGTTTTGGACGTTTTTGGTTTCGTCTCCGTTTTTCTTGTTGTTTGCTTATTCGCGAAACTTCGTGGAGCTGGTTCTGTTCATGTTTCTATCGAATGCAATTTTGAATGCTTCGTGGCCGGCGTTTCAGACACTCATGATGGACGCCACTCCACAGTCAAGATGGGGTTTTGTGAATGGAATCTCGGCGACAACTTTCTGGACAGGAATAATGATTGGAAACGTTTTGAGCGGTGTTCTCTGGGATAATTTGGGTATGGTTGCGCCGTTTTATGTTTCTGCCATCGCAATAGGATTGTCTGCTTTGCTGCCACTTCCACTGAAAGAAACTAGGATAAAGAAGAATGGTGACGCTATTCGAAAGTGAGGAGTTTTGTTTTTTCTAGGTCTCGCAGAAACTTTAGCATGTGCTCTGGATCGGTTTCGCCGTATTCCGCTGAAACAGCCTTCACAATGTCGTAGGCGCTTCGTTTTCCATCCATGAAGTTTATGAATTCTTCCGCCTTTGTGCCGAATTGGTGATCCTTCTCATAGATTTCCTGATACCACTCGTACTCTTTTTCGCCCAAAACATTCTTTAATATGTCAAAGCTGAGGGTGCCTTTGAACAAGCGTTTGGGAACACGCTTCCTCAATTCTGCTTCTGCTTCTGTTTCTTCAAGCCTTGTTGGTACAGCTATGGCTGACGTCTTGGCAACGAAGTCAAGAACTTCTTCAACTCTCGTAATTTTCTGTTGGCCTTGGCTTGCGATGTCTTCACAGAGCTTCTTAATGAAAGCGTTTACTTCTCGACTTTCACCGAGTCTTTTCACCGATCTTGTTGCTTCCTGTTCGCGCCACATGACGTGTTCTATTTTATTCCTGTAGCGAAGAGCTGTTTTTGCGAGTTCCTTTGCTAGTTCGTCTGGTTTGTCTTTGAGTTTTGGATCTTCCTTTTTCTTCAACAGTTCTTCGGCGGCTTCTCGGCCCGTGTCTTCGATTCTGGTGACGCCTTTTGATGCGGTTTGGTGTGCCAACAAGAATGCCGTCTCTGCTGTAGCGTTGGCTAGTTTTAGGGCGGCGACTGTGGTTATCCATCCTATTCTTTTGAGGCTGTCTTCGCTGACTTTGTCTATGGTGTCCATGCTAGTGTGGTAGAACAAGTCTGGCCATTGGAGAAGCATGACGCACGGGACCCCTATGGTGGAGTTGGTAAATTCGGCGTGGTCGCTTCCGCCGCTGAAGGCGGTTGTGTTGTAGCGGAATGTTGATGAGGAGCCAAAGCCTGTTACCATGTCGAATTCTTTGATGGATTGTTCTATGAGACTGAAGACGTAGTCGTTTAAATAAGAGGGTAAACTGTCTGGTGTGCGGTCTAGGTTCAGTGTGGATTTGCATAGTTCTTGGTTTTGGCCTACCATGTCCAAGTTTATGCCCGCTATAAAGCAATTGAACGTGTCTTCGTGGTGGGATAGATAGGCTACTGTGCCTAAGGTTTCGGGCACCCAGAAGAAGCGTATGGTTCTTGTTGACGGTGGGATTTTGCCGGAATTTATCAGTGCCATGATGGTTCTTGCGATTTCTAGGAGTAGGCTGCTTCCTGAGGCGTTGTCATTAGCGCTTGGTTTTGGGTGACACAAGTGTGCGATCAAGAAGATTTCTTCGTTTGGTTTCTGTTTACCCTGTATTGTGGCGGTTACGACGTCTTCGTTGCCCGGAAAGAGTTGGGCGTCTACTTTGGCTTTGAGTTTCACGGTTTTGCCCTTTTTTAGTAATGCTCGCAGTTGGTTGCCTTGACGTTTGCTTAAGGAGAAGCCGAATGTTACTTTGTCGAGCTCTTCGGCTGTGGGCCAAATACTTTGATATGCATGGGCGTCAGGTATGTCTAGGCTTTCGCGGACGTTTGGCATTTCATAGGTAATCGTGTCTGTGATGACGCCTGCAGCGCCGTGTTTGTAGACGGCTTGTTCGTGTACGAGTTTGGCTCTGCCTGTGGCTAGGACAAATTTGTCTTTTACGTCTTTGCCTTCGTAGTCTTTGGGTTTGGTGCCTGCGCCGACATCGATGAGTTCGGCTGTTACGTCTTCTGGAGGTGTGGCTTTGCTGTAAGTGTGCAAACATTGAGGCACATCTTCGTATCGCACAATTAGTTTTTCTTCTGGTTCTACAAGGTGCAACTCTGCGCTTTTTACTGTCCAGCCGATTGGAGAAGTGTAAGTCCAGTATTTGGTTTTGCCGTCGGCTGGAAACTGTTCGATTGTCGCGTCTTTTAATCCGATTTTTAGTAGTTCATTTTTGACGTATTCTGCGGCTTCATGAAACATTGTGGAGGCTTGAATGCGGTGAAAACGCGCAATCTGCTCCACAAAAGACTTAGCAACAACACCAGACAACTCATCCCTGACAAGCCTAGTAAGCTCCATAATCAAACCACATCACTTTCCACAGTCTCTTACGGGTAAAAAGTTTTTTGGTTTCCAATAAGATATAATAATATGATTAAGAGAAACTGTCTAGTTCTTCATGAACCATTATCTCCCTTTCCATTTTCCTACATCATCATAATTGAATGACTTTGAAAATCCGCATGCGTTCCAAACTGAGTCAAAGCAAGGTCTCAGTACGTCTGCTGCATTAACATCATGACTATCGAGGACTATCTCTGGTAAAAATAAGACATCTTCGTCGATTTTGTACGTCTCACATCCAAAAAATCTCATCTCATCAATTGCCATCGAATATCCTTTGACTCCAACTAATGTTAAGAATATGAAAATCGGTAACCCGACATTTAATGTTTTAAGAATAAAAAGATATTCAGGGAGCGATCTGATAAGTTCTTCCTCAAAGGCGCCACTTGGAATCAACAACCGTTCATTTATAGGATGAAGCATTAATGCTTCTACAGCTTCGATTATTCCGTTTCTGAAAAGCTGAACGTAAGAATGAGATTTCTCATCTCTTCCGGCTGAGTATGTCACGAAACCGTCTAGATTGTATCTGTGGCTATATGCGCTACAATACATTGGTGCCATTTTTCCTGGTTGAGTGGCTATCTTGTCAATGTCGTAGCGTTGCGCTGGATTGAATGAGATAATAGGCATTAGATGAAGGATTATCTTAGCACCATCGTAAAGAGGAACTGGCGTTTCACCAGCATATACATCTGATATGCGGCTTTCTCTGAATTTCCTGATCTTCTCTACAATCGTTTCAGATAAGGTAAAAGCAATTCGTAACTCTGCTACATTTAGAGGGTATTTACCGTTCGACGCTCTTGAATAAAATTTATCATAACCTTTAAACGAGATTTTATGTGGGTTAATCCAACTTCTATCAACCCTAATTATAATTGCCACTCTCGAATTTGAAAGTGGAATTGGTTTAATCGTTACTGAGGGTATCCTTGGCTCAATTCCGTTTCTTACTAATTATCCAGTCTTAGAACCTCTTGATCTGGGTTTTTGATATCTAACCCCTCTAATTTTTCAGGAACTCCTGTTTCTTTATTTTGAACGATACCGAATATTAGATCGCCACCACTGGCATTTGCAAAAGAGGAAACATCCGCAAGAAATTCTTTCTTATCACTATCAGAGTTACTCGGCAATAATTGTTTGTATTCTATCGTTTTGCGTTCCAAGACGGAGTTATCTATTAAAGTTTGTAAATCCTTTTCAGTTATTTGATCGAGATTCTTTGGAATCATACATTCCATTTATTACTGCAATCTCTCTTATGAACATTTTTTATATGCGTGTTTGCTTGTCTTTGTTTAAGGTTTGGCTGTTGTCTTTTGAAGTAAGAGAAAAGGATTTGCTTGCAAGAATTGGTAAATTAAAGACAAAGAGTGGTGTTGTTGAGACTCCTTTGCTTTTTCCGGTTATTAATCCCAACATTCAGCCTATTCCTCCAAAAAGGATAAAGACAGAGTTCGGTTTCGAAGCCCTAATAACCAATGCGTACATCCTCAAAAAACGCTTCCAAAACCAGCCCATCCAACAAGGCTTACACAAATTCCTAGACTTCAACGGCACAATAATGACCGACTCCGGCGCCTACCAAATACTCGTCTACGGCGACATAGAAACAAATCCAAAAGAAATCGTGGAATATCAAGAGCAAATAGACACGGACATAGCCACTATTTTGGACATTCCAACAGGCTGGAAAGTCACCGAGGAACATGCGCAACAAACTGTGAAAGAAACTTTGAAACGCGCTAAACAACTTTTCATCCAAAAAACCCGCGACGATATTCTCTGGGTAGGCCCAGTGCAAGGTGGAAGATACCTAAACCTTGTAGCAAAATCCGCCAAAGAAACAGGAAACCTGCCATTCCAAATACACGCCCTAGGAAGTCCAACCGAAGTCATGGAACGCTACCGCTTCGATGTGCTAGTCGACATGATAATGACCGCAAAAATGAACCTACCCACAGACAGACCTCTTCACCTTTTTGGGGCTGGACATCCCTTCATGTTCGCTTTGGCTGTGGCTCTAGGATGCGACCTCTTCGATTCTGCCGCCTACGCAATATACGCCCGACAAAACCGCTACATGACCGAAAACGGAACGTATAGGCTTAATGAGCTAGACTATTTTCCATGCACATGCCCTAAATGCGCACGAACAACCCCAAAACAAGCATTAGAACTATCACAAAAAGAAAGAGAGGTCTTCCTCGCTGAACACAACCTCTACGTTTGCAACGCCGAACTGAAACGCATAAAACAGGCCATAAAAGACGGCAGACTCTGGGAACACTTAGAAATGCGAGCACACGCACACCCCGCCCTACTCCAAGCCCTAAAAAAACTAAGCAAATACGAGGAATTCATAGAAAAACACGCCCCAACCGTGAAAAAAAGCGGCTTATTCTTCTTCAACTCCACCGGGCTCATGCGACCCGAAGTCGTCCACTACCGAAAAAACCTAAAAGCAAGATACACTAAACCCAAACAAGCCGAAATCCTTCTCCTCATACCGCAATCCCAAACAAAACCCTTCCACAAATCACGCGAATACAAGCAAATTGCAAAACTGCTAAACAACGAACCGAGAGAGAATCTCAGCAAAGTTCACGTGTGCTTCTATGCGGCACCGTTCGGAGTAGTCCCAATCGAACTCGACGAAACCTATCCACTATCCCAACACGAAACCGTCCAACCACTAGACAAAGAAACAATAACATACGTTGCCAATCAAATAGGAGACTGCATTAACCGAACAAACTACAAAACAATCATACTGCTAAACGACCCAGAAAACTGGAACAAGACCATCCTAAACACATGCAAGAAAATCTGCCGACAAAAAAACATCAAATTCAAGAGTTTCAACACCAAAAAAGCACGCTCCACAAGGAATCTTCGACTTGCACTAAAAACTTGAAGCTCAACCTATCTTCAGACGGCTCAATTGTCTCGACAATTGCTGTAGCTTTCGTCTGGACAAAAGAGCCAATCCCAAGCGGGCTCTATAGTGTGCACTATCGCCGTAGGACTAGTGCGCACTATAGTACAGTCACGAAGCATTGTCTCGACAAAAGCTTTTTGCCTCGTCGCGACAAAACTACAACGCTCAAGCTGCTTGTTATATAAGGGAGGGGTAGGTTCTTCTCAGAGAGCCAGAGAAAAGCAAGCCACTTATAGCCACTCCACGTAACATTTTGCACTAAACATGAGCGAATACACATGATTCGAGCTGATTTACACATCCATACAACATACTCATCAGACGCATCAATCCCACCAAAAATTATAGTGGATCAACTCTATGCACATCCCTTCATAAAAGCCGTTGCCATAACAGACCACAACACAGTTGAAGGCTACTATAAAGTGCGGAAATTGGCTTCTGCATACCAAGATATTCTGATAATTCCAGGAGTTGAGGTAAGCACCATTGAGGGTGACTTAATAGTTTTGGGCGTTGCAGAATTGCCGCCTAGACCATGGACTGTTGAAAACGTGATTGATTTTGCAAGGGAAAGACAAGCATTAACCATTGCCGCCCATCCCTATAGAGAGTATGGTCTGGGTGACTTAACAAAAAATTACGATGTTGACGCCATAGAAGTTTTAAACGGTGCTTCACAACCTCACGTCAATAAACTGGCTGAAAATTTAGCTAAAGAGATGGGTTTGCCCGGTGTTGCCGGAAGCGACGCTCACCAAGTTAATGAATTATGGACTGTTTATACAGAGGTCCAAGCTTCATCAGACATCGATGAAATTTTAAAAGCCATCAAAACGGGGCTGATTAGGGTTGCCTCAACAGAAAAGTCAATACATTTTTAAAAGAGCAAGGGGCATGAATACTGCATTAGCGGATGAAAAGAAATGAGTCCATTACAAATTGGATTTCTAGGCGGAACCCATGAAGTTGGCAGAATAGCCATAGCGGTGAAAACTGAAAAAACGCAGGTTTTGCTAGATTGTGGAGTTATGTTAAATCATGAACCAGGATTTCCAATGCATATACCACCCAAAGACGTTGACGCGATAATTTTGACCCACAGCCACCTTGATCATTCAGGGGCAGTCCCCATTTTTTACATTCATGGGAAGAAGCCGCTATACACAAACAAATTAACTTTGGAATTAGCCCAAATACTAATTTCCGATTTCATTCACCTCTCCAGCTACTATTTACCATATGAATACCTTGAGCTAAAGTCCATGATGAGGAGCAACAAACATGTGGATTTTGGCGCCGAAGAAGAAATTGGAGACATCAAATTTCAGTTTCTAAACGCTGGGCATATCCCCGGAGGCGCACAAATACTAATCGAAGCTGAGGGAAAGAGACTACTTTACACAGGCGACTTCAACACAGTTGACACAAGACTTTTGGAAGGCGCAAAGATGGAATACGGCGACTTGGACGCAGTCATAATTGAAAGCACATACGCAGACGAAGACCACAC
>Ga0209725_1000881_pt1 | contig 17817 bp, 20 predicted proteins | sample I18A1metaG_FD_184145 | JGI IMG/M metagenome (GOLD analysis project Ga0209725, IMG submission 184145) | Lake sediment bacterial and archeal communities from Gulf of Boni, Indonesia to study Microbial Dark Matter (Phase II) - ​I18A1 metaG... | ecosystem: Environmental > Aquatic > Freshwater > Lake... | reverse complement strand
GTCATCTCTGCCAACATCGAAAGCACATACCTGCCCATTATGCTCGTCCTCTCATGCCCACTATTAATGCTCATGATGCAATTGTCACGCATGCTACCCAGGAAAAGGAGGACGGAAGAAAACCATTATTAAAGCTGTAGGAAACACATAAAATATGTATCCTCAATGGAGAGCTATGAACGACCGGTTTTCAAAGTCTAGCGACTACTCAGCGATCTTTCTTAGTTCTCATTGTAGTAGTCCTGGCAACAAGTTTGGTCACCGTGACCATCGATACGTCTCAGCTTAAAAAGGTTAAACAACTTGCAAAATGAAACATACATCTCTGTTGAAATTGGGTAAATCTGTGGGAGTTGTCTATGGAAGAATCAAGAGAGAATAGATTCAAGTTTGGTGTTCTGTTATTCGATGTTTCTGCAAGTTCGTTCGGGGTTCTTACTTTTGAAATTTCATTAACCAGGATATTCTCGGTGATGTTTTCGTATCACTACACTTTCTTGGCTGTGTCTGTGGCTTTGTTTGGTCTGGGCTTGGCGGAACTCTGATTCAAGGCTTTTCTTTGAAAATGCCTCCCAGTAAGATCTAACCTAAGAGATTAGGCCTGACACCACTTTTGTTAAGTATCCCGCGATTATGGGAAATGGTATGCCCACCAAGATTCTCGTCGCCACAATCTTTAGGTTGAAGAAGGCAAGCTCAAAGGGAACCCTGCCGAGCGCGATTGTGGACCAGGCAACGATGAAGGCGATGATGGGGCTGATGTCCGCCCCTGCTGCGTATAGGAAGGCGAAGACAGGGTAGACAACATAGGGTCCGCCCGGAACTACTGCGCCTAAACCTGTAGCTAGCAAGATGCCTAGCAAGCCTGATTCCTTGCCTAGAGTTTTTGCTATAACCTCTTTCGGCACGACTACTTGAATCACTGAACCCAGGGCGATGCCGGCGAAGATCAAAAGGATAACGTTTGCAAAGGTCTCAAAGGAGTCCTGTGTCGTTCGCGTCCCTTTATGGGATTCTTCAGGAAGAGGGCGATAAAGGCGATCAAGGCTAAGATCACCAGTCCCTTTTGAATGGGGTTGTAGCTGCCAAACAACAGGTTGTAAAGCTCCTCCAGTGTCATTTAACCACCAAAACTAATGTGAGCTTTAACCTTAATATCGTTTCCAATCAACCGTCGAATTTTCTTAGCGAGTGGCTGCCCTTCGATATTATTTTCGCTCAAATAGCGCACGGTGGTTCCTGCTGCAAAGTTTGGTTGTGGGGTAGGGGAACGATAGTTTTATAACAGCGTTATAGTTAAATACAACGCGCGTTACCGTGATTGCAGAGGCGATCGACTTGAGGCTCCTCATGCTGCACTCAAACTACTTCAGGTACGAGGCTGTTGAGAAGACCCGTTTCTCCGAAGAAGCGGGTGAAGATGAAAAAAGTGGAAACCTAAACAAGCCAGTTTTGGTGGTTTTTGTCTGCTCTGAAAACTTGGATGAGAAGGATCCACTTGAAGTTGCCAAGAAGTCTGCGGAAGAAATAATCGATATTGCCAGGCAGGTGAAAGCGAAGAATGTGGTTCTTCACTCATTCGCTCACTTATCTACCAGTCTATCCTCCCCAAATGTTGCTAGAAAGATAATCAATGAAATGCATCGAATCCTAACTTCCATGGGTTACAACAGCATAAAGACGCCCTTTGGTTGGCGGGACTCGTTTGAGCTACGCGTGAAAAGCCATCCCATCTCAAAGGTTTCCCGCACAGTACTTCCGAGCAGTCATTCAGAAAATCGAGAACCGTGAATCCATGAAAAGGGTCTTGTTTGTTTGCGTGGAAAACGCTTGCCCAGACCCTTCGTAAAGGCGGAGGAATGGGACATTGAGGACCCCTCAGAAAATCCGTTGAAAAATTCAAAGTTAGGAATGAAATTATGAAAAGAGTTGAAAAACTGATTAAAGAAATCAGTTAACGTTTAAAGGTGAAAATTATGGCTATATCTCCCCCCTTTAACCCCAATGAGTTTTACAGTAGACAAACGGTGCTTCCCGAGCTTGGGCCGCGGGGTCAGGAAAAATTGAGACGTTCTAAAGTGGTCATAGTGGGGTTGGGTGGGCTTGGCAGTGCCTCTGCGCTTTATCTAGCCATGGCTGGCGTCGGCTATGTACGCTTGGTTGACCAGGACACCGTTGAGCTGCATAACTTGCACCGTCAAGTCTTGTACGGCTTAGACGATTTGCGATATCCGAAGGTTGAAGCCGCCGCGCAAAGAATTCGGCAAATGAACCCTGACGTGAAGGTGGAGTCGATTCCAGAGAACGTGAGAGAAAGTAACGTTGGGGAGATTGTTCGTGGCGTGGACTGCGTTGTTGATGGACTAGACAACATGCGAACACGGTATCTTTTAAATCGCGCTTGCGTTAAGCATAAGGTTCCCTACATTTTTGGAGCGGCCATAGGAATCGAGGGAAATCTCTCCGTTTTCACTCCACCCGAAACCCCTTGCCTAGAGTGCGTATTGCCGAATCTTAATGATCGATATCTGCCAACCTGCGATATACGTGGAGTGCTAGGCGCAACAACCGGAATCATCGGAACGATGCAAGCCATGGAAGCCATAAAAATCCTGGCCGGAATCGGCGACCCCTTAAAGGGTAAACTGATGGTCTGCGACTTCAGGGACATGAACTTCACCACGATAGACGTCTTTAAGAGGCTTGATTGCCCGGTGTGCCAAGCCAAAGTGATCGAGCCTATCGAGGCCGGAGAACGACCGGTGTGGTTGTGCGGTCGCAACACGGTGAACGTTAATCCTCCAAAACCCCTCGATATGAGGCTTGATAAGATGTACGGGACGCTGAAACACCACTTTAAGATCATCGTGAAATCATCGCTCGTCATCGTGTTTCAGTATAACGGAGGCATCGAGGTTAGCCTATTTAACTGGGGGCGGATGCTAATAAAAAACGCAAAAGATGAAGAAGCCGCCTTGCGGGTATATAACAAAGTCATGGAAAAACTCGGATTAAAGATTTCCTTCAACTGAAGACAAGAGGTACTTTCATTAAGCGTTTAGATTCAAATTTTACCGTGTCAGTTTTATTATCTCACCTATTAACCAAACAGAGGGGTGCTAAGATATTTCGTTCCGTCGCCTAAAAGTTTAAGTCTTAAGAACTCAGAAAAAGTAAGTAAACTTTTTATCCTTTATGTTTATAAGTTATAACGTCGTTATAGATTTGAGGAATGGGATTGCGACCGCCCTGCGAACTCGTCGTGCGATACGTGCTGCCCGCCTTCCGCTCTTTGGTGGCGAAGGAGCTCATTGAGAAGTATCACTTCTCACAGACAACGGTGGCTGAAAAGCTTGGGACAACGCAGGCCGCCGTTAGCTATTATGTTTATTCGAAGCGGGGAGACAAGAGAATAAAACAGCTGGAATCCATACCCTCGGTTCAGTCTGCCGCTAGTGAAGTTGCTCGAGGCATGGCCGCCGAGAAGATTTCCATCATCGATGCCATGCTGAAGCTTTGCGAGCTGTGTGCGGCTTTAAGAACCCGGGACATTGTCTGCGATCTACATAAAGATATTATCTCAGTTCCAGAAGCCTGTGATATGTGCCCCGAAGTGCCACGAGGATAGCGCAAGACTTAAATCTATAACAGTGTTATGACTTTCCTTGGCGGCTGAAAGGGCGGAAATAATCAACAAAACTTATAACTGCCCATGGTGCCTCTCAAACCTGTTTGCCGGGGTGGCCGAGTGGCACAGGCGGCGGGCTGCAGACCCGCTCAACGTGGGTTCAATTCCCACCCCCGGCTCCAACGAGGATGAAAAAAATGAGGGATTTTGTGAGACAGACGCGCGAAGCGATAAATGCTTTGATTGGGGTGGAACAAATTTGGCGGAGGAGCGCTCCCGATTATGGGCTAAGTTCGGAAGATAGGGAGAAAGTCACGGAGCTTCTTGGCAAGGTGAAGGTGAGCGTGGATCTCATCCTAAAAAGCGTGCAAGGTGGTTAAGGTGCCAACCATACCGAAGGAGAGGCTGCAACGCTACACGAGTCTACAACGAGAGTTTTCTGAGGAACGATACGTGAACCTACACCCGATTCAGAGGGGAGGGGTCCTCACCGAGGCGGCGAGAAGGGTCTTACTGGAGTTTGGAGACGGATACTCCACCTGTGACTGGTGCCCACCAAAGGCGGCGAGGCTTGACATGATTGAGAGACCACCCATCAGTGACTTCATGAAGGATCTCGCTGCTTTTTTGAACATGGATGTGGCGAGGGTGGTTACCCGATGCCGAGAAGCCAAGTTCATGGCGTTTTCTATGCTGGGAGAGCCCGGTGACTCTGTGGTCGTCGATGGCCTCGCCCACTACAGCACGTACTTGGCGGCTGAGGCCACCGGGCTGAGGGTCAAGGAGGTCCCGCAGAGCGGCTACCCTGAATTTAAGGTGGACCTAAACAGCTACGCCGAAAAGATCGACGAGGTGAAGCAAGAGACGGGAAAGCTCCCAGCGGTTGTTCTCCTAACTCATGTCGATTATTTGTACGGCAACTTAAACGACGCCACCGTCGTAAGCAAGATCTGCAAAGAGTATGGCGTCCCGTTTCTGCTTAACGCCGCCTACACAGCGGGGGTGATGCCCGTCGATGGCAAAGTGTTGGGAGCCGACGTGCTGGTCAGCAGCGGCCATAAGAGTTGGGCGGCAAGCGCCCCCATAGGAATCCTAGCAATGACGGAGGAGATGGCTGAAAAAATCTTGGCGAGGTCAAAGATCGTCGGGGACTGGAGTGGGCGCAGGTTCGCCATAAAGGAGCTGGCCACCCTCGGATGCACGGTTATGGGGGCGCCCCTTCTCACCCTGATGGCCTCGTTTCCCCACGTTGTGGAGAGGGTTCAGCATTGGGACGAGGAGGTGGAGAAAACTCGTTACCTTGTGGATCAGATGGAGCGAATCGAAGGCACGAGGCAGCTGGGAGTTAGACCGAAGCAGCACACGTTAATGCATATAGAGTCCTTAGGCTTCTACAAGGTTTCAGAGGGGCATAAACGGCGGGGCTTCTTCCTTTACGACGAGCTGAGGAAGAGGAAGATCGTCGGCATCCAAGCCGGACTAACAAAGCACTTTAAGCTCAACACGTATGGCTTAACCTGGGACCAGATCAAGTACGTAGCCCAAGCCTTCCACGACATAGCCAAGAAATACGGGTTGGCAATCACTTAAAGGATTTTCCAACTCTAATGCTGGTGATCTCATGGAACTCACACACGTCTCTGGTGGATCTCACCTCATACAGGCTCCCACGAATTTTGGCGTACACATCGTGGATAACGAATGCATAGTTGTCGACACCGGTTTCGGAAGAGATAACTCAAGGAAGCTACTCAAAATCCTAGACAAGAATCATCTAAGGCTTAAAGCCGTGATAAACACCCACTGCCACGCTGACCATTGTGGTGGAAACAGCCTCATATCAAGAAGGACGGGCGCTAAATTTTATGCGCCTAGAGCTGAAGTTCCCTTTATTGAGGAGCCTAGGCTTCATGTTAGAACCCTTTTCGGTCAGGCATATCCACCTCAGGACTCTTCACTTCGCCTCTTGCTGGGCGACCCCTGTCGCATTGATCAACCGTTGGAAGAGGGACCGTTGGAAATAGGGAACCACCGATTCCACGTGATATCTCTGCCCGGACACTCGACAGGTCAAGTCGGCATCCAAACCGAAGATAACGTGCTCTTCGCTGGAGATGCCATATTTACTAAGCAGGTTATCGACAAGCATCCCCTCCCGTTCTATGTTGACCCGGATGAAACCATCCAATCCGTGAAGAAGCTACTGGAATTAGACGTTGACCGCATTGTACCGGGGCATGGATCAATCTTAAACAGAGATGAAGCGGTGAAGCACGCGGAATATTACCTGAGCAGAATAGAAGCGATTGACGATATGGTGCTGAACGCAGCGCGAAAACCCACCTCAATGGACGAAATAATTTCTATCACAGCCACCCAGCTAGGAGTGGAGTCCAACGTCTTCCAGCATCTACTCTCGTCAACCACCATCAAGGGACACCTCACCAGCCTGCTTCAGCGGGGCTTAATCACCATGAAGCTGGACGGGTTCCAAATGGTCTGGCACAAGGTCTGACGCTGGCTGCAGTATCGATATTTAAGGAGATTTCAACAATTTACCTACTGGAAGAGAAACTATGCGTTCGAGTTTCGTTCAGCGCAAGCCTGTGAGATTTGATTCCGTCATCGTCCGTCACGGGGGAGAGATCGGAATCAAGGGCGCCTGGACCAGGAGAGTGTATGAACGCCTCCTGCTAAACAACCTCAAGAGGACATTGAAGCACCACGAAATTCCTTACGACGCGATCCTTCGAAGGCACGGCAGATTTTACCTAAAGACCCCGACGGCTGCGGAGGCCTCGTTAAAACTTTCTAGGGTGTTTGGCGTCTCTTCCCTATCCCCAGCCCTAGAAACCACCTCAAGGATGAGTGACATTGTGGCCAAGAGCGTCTTTCTAGCGAGCTTAACGCTTAGCGAGGGAAACAGCTTCGCCGTAAAGTGTCGAAGGGTGGGAGACCACCCCTATAGGAGCTCGGACGTTTGCAGGGAGGTAGGCCGCCAGATACTGACTGAGCTCTCTGACCTTGGGCTGAGGGTTGATTTGAAAAATCCAGACGTGAAACTGGGAGTTGAGGTGAGGGACGATCGAGCCTTCGTGTATTCAGAGGTGATGAAGGGAGCGGGCGGTCTGCCGCTGGGCACCCAACCGAAGGTGGTGTGTTTGCTCAGTGGAGGCATAGACTCGCCGGTGGCTTGCTGGTTGGCCATGAAGAGGGGCTGCCCCGTCGTGCCCGTGTACTTTGACAACAGCCCCTTCACGGACGAGAGCACAACTGAGCGAGCGTTAAGCGTGGCTAGGGTTTTGTTTGACTGGGCCATAGGATTTCCGAGAAAGGTGTACGTGGTGCCCCACGGTCAGAACTTGGCCGAGTTTAAGAAGAAGTGCCCTGAACGTTTAACTTGCATCCTTTGTAAGCGCATGATGTACCGCATAGCCGAGCGAATAGCAGAGATGGAACGAGCAGAGGGAATAGTGACCGGCGAAGCCATCGGGGAGCAGGCGAGTCAAACGCTGCAGAACCTGCGAGTGTTAAACACGGCGGCGACGAAGTATCCGATACACAGGCCTCTCCTAGGCTTTGACAAGGCCGAAACCGAGTGGATCGCGCAGAAAATTGGAACCTACGAGCCTTCAGCCAAAAGGGCGAAGGGATGCTCAGCGGCTCCGAGAAAGCCGGCAACCATGGCTAAACCGCAAGAAGTGGCTAAGGCAGAAGAGAACCTTAACGTAGGGGAAATGGTTGAAAGATCCGTGAAATCGCTTAAAGTTGTGAATCTGTAGCAAACCATCTCCATTTATTTTCATTCTTATGTGGCATATTTGCCGCGTATACGAGATCCCCCTACCCCTCTATACCTGTCTGTGTGTCTCTACACCTTCCACGCGCACTCTCCGTCAAATCGCTTAAATGACTCCGTCACCCCTTCTTTCTTGTATGTCTGCCGCTGATATCGCCGTTCAATCCTTTCGCCAACTGGAGCCCGAAGACTTTAAGGCTCTCTCAGCCATCGAGTCCGCCATGAGCCGCTACGAGTATGTGCCCGAAAATGCCATCCAAAGGCTCTCCAAGCTCACCCAGCGAGAGCTAAACTATCGTCTGGCCCGCCTAACCCAACTCGGCCTAGTCCGGCGATGGGCCGGACCCTACACCGGATACGCCCTCAACACAGCCGGATACGACTGCCTCTCCATCAACACCCTCGTTAGGGCCAACGTCCTCGAAGCCTTCGGCAAACCCTTGGGCGTGGGAAAAGAAGCCGACGTCTACGACGCGCTCACACCAGAGGGCAAGCAGGTCGCGGTCAAGTTCCACCGGCTAGGACGAACAAGCTTCCGCCAGACCAAACGAAAACGCGGCTACATAGCTGACCAGCGCCACATCTCTTGGCTGTACCAGTCGAGACTGGCCGCGGAAAAGGAGTTCGAGGCGCTGAGGCTTGTTTATCCCCGGGGGGTCGCGGTTCCTGAACCCATCCAGCAAAACCGGCACGTCGTCGTCATGGGGATGATCGAAGGAGCTGAACTCTTCCATTACGTGGAGATTCCAGACCCCAAGAAGGTGCTTAATGAAATCCTCTTCCATGTGCGCAAGGCCTACCTCGACGCCGGGGTCATCCACGCAGACCTCAGCGAGTTCAACGTTATCCTCAAGCCCGACTGGCACATCCTCATCATCGACTGGCCCCAGTACGTGAAACGCGACCACCCCAACGCGGATCAGCTCCTCAAGCGAGACGTCAGAAACGTCGTGCGATTTTTCCGAAGAAAACACGGGCTAAAAGTGAAGCCTAAGGAAGCCTTCACCTACGTGAAAGGGGAATGAAAACGTGAGGAAGCTGATCACCGCCATAGATCCAGGCATAACCTGCGGCGCCGCAGTCTTAACCATCGACGGAAACCTCGTTTTCGTCGGAAGCAAGCGGGGTTGGACCCACCAAGACCTCCTTCAAACCATCCTAGACCTTGGCGAGACAGTCGTTGTAGCAGGCGACGTATCTCCGGCTCCTGAGCTCGTGGAGAAGGTTTCAAAGAGCCTGAACGCAGTGTTGTTCACCCCCATCATCCCGCTAAGCGCATCCGAAAAACAGCACCTAGCACGAACATACGCCGAACAACACGAACTAAAGTTGAGGAACAACCACGAAGTCGACGCGCTGGCGGCAGCCCTCAAGGCACATCAGCACTACAAAAACAAATTTGAGCAAATCGAGGCGCACGTTAAAAAAGCCGGTGTCCAAGTTTCCATGGATGAGTTGAAAGCCATGGTGGTGAGGGGGTACTCCATCGATAGGGCGATCCGATTCCTTTTGCCAAAGCCTAAGGCAGCTGAGCCTAAACCTATCATGAAACCAAGAACCCTTCAAGAAGAGCAACTAAGAGATCTCGTCAAAAAGCTTAAGGCAAGGGTGCTTCAGGAACGGGAGAAGTCTGAGCGCTTCAAAACCTTGAATGAAGAACTGCGTCTCCAAATTGAGGCACTGAAGCAGGAGATATCCACGCTCCAGCAGAAAATCGAGGAAACAAAAAGCGAGCAAATGACACAGATCCAGCGAGAGCGAGAATACCAACGACTACTGGATGAAATCAACATTCTGAAGGAGAGGCTCTCATCAACCCTATCTCAGCTGGAAGAGTATAAACAACGATTTGATACGTTAAAACGCGTGAGGGAACTTGAATCTAAAGGTGAGTTAATTCTTCTCAAGCCCATCGAAACCTTCACTAAAGAAGGCTTGGAAAAAGCCTTCAAATTGTACGAGATCAAACCGAAGGACAGCGTCATACTTCTCGACGCAAGCGGCGGAGGAGCCACCACAGCAGAGATGCTGGCGAAAAGAGGCGTAAGGATCATTGTAACCCGCACATCCATGGCACATCACGCCCGAGAAACCTTCACGAAACACGAGATTCCGATTGTTCCAGCCGATAAGATTGAAATTGAATGGATTGAAGGTTACCCCTACGCTCAAGCATCAAACCTCCAAAAGGCCGTGGAAGAGCTGAGAAAGGCGGAGAGGGACAAGACTCTCGAAAAGCTTGAAACGATTGTGGAGGAGTATCGAAAGGAACGAGAAGAGAGAGCACCGTAAATGGTGCAGCTGTTTGGAACGTTTTGATTCAGTTTCACGATCTTAACAAAAGTGCACGCCTATTTGCTGCGTGGAATGTTAATAGCTATGTAGAGGATGTTGTTTCCACGAACGAGTATGCTCCCGTAATTGGCGGTTAATTGGTCCTTGACGTATTCTGAGGCCCCATTAAGGATGATGTTCATGTAGCCATCGCACCGGGCCATGATGCCCCTATACTCAACCCCATTTTTCAGCGTGATGGCAACATACGAGTTGAGTTGCTTTGTTAGCACGTTCAGAGGCTTTCTGCTGGGCTCCATACTTCCACCGCCAATATTCACCAACCCTTTTTCATATAAAAGTTTTATTAAATTTTGCTCTAGTTTTCACGTTTATAATCAAAAAAGACCAAAAACGTTGACCATTGAAATTTGACAAGCGCGCAATACACGGATTTCGATGATAGACAAAGTAAGAAAGTTACTTCAATAGGATAGCATGTGAAGGTGTTATTAGGGAGTATCCGCATCTTTTATACGATGAGCCTTGGGTGTGTTTGAGTTCGCCAAAACCGTGGTCGATTACACGGCCAAGAAGCGGGAGATCTCAACCGACGAGTTAAAGAAAATAGTTCCCGAGAGACGCTTATACGACATTCTAGCCGTCCTAGAGGCTGCTGGCTTGATTGAACGAACGAAAACTAGGGTAACGTGGCTTGGAGGATCCGTCGGAAAACAGATTTTGATTGAGGGGTTAATCGACACGGTTACCACCAGCCCCACCGAAATTGAGATCGTTGGCGCGGAGCCCCTAAGAGTGAAAATCAAAGAGCTTTAGTATGTTAAGGTATACGCTATCAAAACGTTTTATATGAAAGGAAAATTGTTTACTAAATAGAGGACGGCAATGATGTCTGAGGCAGTCGTTTCCTTTGTGATAGACACTGAGGTCACAACAGCGTATCTCGACGACCTACTCAAATTTATCCATCAGCACTACATCCTTCCTCTTCAAGAACGTTTTACAAACGTCAAGCGAACAGTCGTTGATCACGATTATGTTCTTGCCTTCACAGCTCTTGGACCCGAGGGAAAGTGGCACATCGACGCTGAGATGAGGGCTGGGAAGCCGATTCGAGTGAAAATGATTCCAAGCGATGAAATGGTTCCTTCAACCGCGCTAGACCAACTCAAGGAGGACCTGATCATTGGGGTTCAGTTGTTTGAGGAGAAGGTTAGAAGAACCACGCTGTACTTCGCCTGGGTTGAGGGCGAAGAAGTCATTCCAGAGAAGGCTCCCTTAAGACGAAGGAACCTCATTTATAGGATGTTCACCGAGAGTATGCTCCTTCTCTTCATCATATTTATGGCTGCTAGCATTCTCTTGTTCATAATCGTGGGAATCTATGCGGCCATAGTTCTCGTAGCCTTCCAATTTATCATGGTTCTTTTTTCAGACAAAATTATTGCGAAGATGGGAGACTGGCGAGTCACCCAGAAAAACCCAAACGTTCATCTCTTCCAGTATCACCTACCCGTCGAAGAGCACAAAGATTTCCACAAAAAATACAGCAGAGACACGTTAATCAAGATAAAAGGAGAGATCTACGAAAAAACGTTAGCTGTTGGGAAGGCTGTAGACTGTGAAACAGCCGAGGAAGTTCTCTCCAAATACGGGTTCAAATGCGTGCCAGAGAACATGTCCACGAAAACCGTAAACGTCTATCAAATCGTTGAAAAGGCCGCGGAAAGATTTAACCTTCCAATTCCTAAGATTGTCATTGCGAACACGATTTTGCCTAACGCGGCAGCCTCGGGGCCAAGCCCAAAACGCGGGATCATTCTCATCACCACTGGACTGCTCGTCCAACTAGAGGATGATGAAATTTTCAGCGTGGTGGGACACGAGTTTAGCCACCTAAAGGGGAGAGATCCCCTCGTCCTTTTCGCCTTAACCGCTTCTGAGTACCTGCTTAGGGTGTTCGTTTTCTGGCGCTTTCTTTTTTTCTTAGGATACTTCTACCTTCTGTTCGCCCTTGGGGCTATATATTTCATCGCCAAGTTCTTTGAGGCTAGGGCAGACCTTGAGGCAGCCGCCAAGATAGGGCAACCCAAGGTTTTGGCTGAAGCCCTGCGAAAGATCGGATTTCGCAAACTGCAGTTTGAACGAATGCCTTCCTATAGGGTTCAGGGATGGATAGGGTGGGACCCTCACCCTCCCACCTACTTTAGAATTGCCCGACTGGAGAAGTTGAAAGCTCCGGAGAAAGTGAAACATCCCCTAATTCAATCCATCAAGGACAACATACGTGGGTTCCTTGCAGCCCTTCGTTAGCTTTCGATACGTTTAATACCGTTGAAACGTCTTGCTTGATCACGAATTAACCATCTAGCTTAAGTTGACATTACATTCTAACTCGACCCGAAAGTCTTTAACATTCAATCATCAAACTTTACTTACTGATGAGGGTTGGTTATTGCAGCTCTTGAAGCGAATTAAGGTCACTCGAATCGAGGATAGACCCGAAGACGCTTGGTTCGATTTGAGCCTGCGGCAGTTGAGGGAGGGAGAGGTGCGCTTTTATCGGGTAAGGGATTTTCTCACGGGAGAGTGGCTCTTTAAGGCTTGCTCAGACAAGGAGTTGGGCAAGGTGATGGTGAGGGCTTTGAAGTGCCCGTCTGGGAGGCGCTTCGCTCAACTGGAGGGAAACACCATGTTATTTCAAAAGAGCGCGATCGAGGGCTTACTTTACGATGTTATATCCTTAACCTATGCTGACGAAACGGATCGCTTACGTCGAAAAGTCGTGAGTAGTGTAGACGACATTCCAGCCGTAATTCGGGAAAACTTCGAGATTAAATCCTATGAGGAAGCGACGGGTAAGAGGGCGCCCGGAAAGTACTGGGTCACCTTGACCAAGGAGGAGGATGAAAAAACAATGGTAACTCTGTTCTTGTTGGAGAGGGCTTGGAGCCTTTCTCCCGTGTCCCCGGAGGAAAAACTGAAAACAATAGAAGAGAAAGAAATGCTGGAGCCAAAAAAGAGGAAAGTAGAGATCGATACGGGGCACGTTTGGGCGTGTCCCATCTGCGGCTTGGAGTTTCACTTTATCCACGTGGACGTAGATCAAACGCGCAAGCATAAACTGAAAAAACGTCGCTTACCTTCCACATATCCAAAAAAGCCAGAATCGTTAAGCGACTTAATGCAGTTAATACAGTTTCTCTAGGACCTCTTCGGGCTCGAATTCTTCCCGAGACCTCACCGAGGCCTCTTCAACATAAAGCTGCATGGCATACTTGAGGGCGTCCTCGCTCACCGGTACGTAATCTAAATTGGAATGGAAGTAGTTGAGGAGGGAGGCGGCGCAGGCGAAGCGAATGGCCCGGTCCTCTAGGCGAGCCGAAAACCTCACAACTTCGCGGGGGATTCGTTCCAAGATGGCTTCTCTAGCCCCCTTAATCATGTCATAGGCTTGAGGGGTGATCATCACGGGCTTGTAGGGAAACTGACCCCTCACCAGTGGGTGCCCCGTTTCGATGGCGTACACCAGCGCGATGTGGTCTCTAATGTTTTGGGCTTCCCTTTCGATGTCGATTTCTCCCAGAGCCAGCCTCATCTGGCTTTGGGCTATCTCAACATAGCGTTGCTTGGTCAGGCGGTGGAGGCGGCACACCATTCGATCCTCGATGGCGTTGAAATTTGGGTCGCTCACCGTGACCTCGTACCCTCTTCCGAAGACGGTTGTGTTGTAGTTCACGCTGAGAAAGGATTCAAAGCGATAGGGACCAACCACTTCCCTATGCAGCTCGTACTTGATTTCTCCCCGTTCCATGGCAAGCTTTAACACGTCCACCATCCCGGAGTACCTGAACCAGTCGTTAAACTCTGGAACAATGAAGTTGAAGGTTTGTTGAACGTAAGCCTGCCCCATCCTAATGAAGCGTGCTGGCGACATCCCCCCGCAGTAGCGGTTCCTACCAGGGATTCCGTGGGGTGGAACCTTTGCGTCAGGCTTGCCCAGAATCATGTCCCTAGTTGCAAAGGACTTTCCGGTGCCTGGCTCGCCGAACAAGGCTAGGGACCATCCCGTTCGCATCCCGGTTTTTCCTTGCGGATGAGCGATCTCCGTGTTAGCCAACCCGTATTGTTGGATAATGCTCAACAAGTTGTCGAAGTATAGGATGGTTCCGAAGAGGTTTTGAAGGTAAGCTGCCAAAGAAGCGACCGAGAAGGCTTTTCCAAACTTGACGGTCGCGTTTAGTCGACGCTTTAGCAATCCGTTTACGTATTCGCTGAGCTCTTTGTCCATCTCCCCAACTTTTTGACGCTCCATCAACACATAGTCTGGTTTTTCCACCTTAACTGGGGGCGCGCCGGGTGGGGCTACCTCCGAGGGCGGAGGAGTGGGAGGCGGCGGCGCTAATCCCAGCTCTGATCGAATCAACGAAGAGGTCTCCTCCGGTATTTTCCACTCTTGATAACGATCACCCTTGTAGGAGGTGACGATAACCTTTAACCGCTCTAGTCCCGCCAAAATGGGGTAGGGATCGACCTCTTTCCTCAAGTTTTTCCTAATTTTCCCTAAGCCACAGCTTCCGCCAGTTTCCACCAGCGTCCTCAAAACCGCAACACCGTTCCTTCCATACCTTTTCTTCGCCTGATGGATGCTTGCTTGAATCCTTTTCCAAGACCCTTCGAGGCGCAGAACCCCGTTTTCAAGCGTGTAGTATTTGCCTCTAAACACGGCCCACTCGCGGGGCACGTGCTTTTCAAAAATTTCCTTGAGTTGCGTGTCGCCTATGTTTGATGCTATCTCAAGGGATGCCTCCTCCTCGTCGATTTCCCATCCGCTCATGAAACGATTGAAGTATGGGAGATTCAGTGCTTTACCGATTTCAAACAGCTCGATTCGCGGGTAGGCTCGTTTCAACAGAAGTTTTCGTTCCATCAGCTTGTCGTCGATCGTCATTTGCGTCCCCCCAGCGAGAAACTATACTGCTTGAGTTTTATTAACTATTAGGAAGGGGTCAGGGTTTAAGGGGGTGCGTAAGTGTATAAGATGGCGTCCTTCTCTTCTGAGTTGACCCAACCCTCCCCTTTTAGTTCTTCCATCCCCCTCGCTAATACCTCTCTGAAGTTGGGGATGCTGAGGAGATTATTGGAACAACCTAGCCTATGCAAAATTTCCTTGAAGGCCTTATCCTCACGCGTTTTTTTGGCAAGGATCGAGGTGAACATCCTTTTCAATTCCATCGACCTGGGACGCAAAAGAAGCTTGATTCGGTACTCTAGGCTGAAGCTCCAAACGGCCTTCTGAATCCTCTTTATAATGCCCTCGTAACCCATGGCGATCACGGGCGCATACAATTGACTTCGGGACTTTTCCTCAGTTTCGTATTGAACAAGATAAAAGGGCACGCAAATTAAGGTAACCCCTTCTGGTCTCAAAGGAATCGTCACCTCCTTAAGCTGAGACGCGTGCAGCCTTTTTTGCTCGATAAGTTGTCCCACAAGGTTTATTATCGAGGAAGCCTCTGATCGCAGTTCTTCGATCTCCTTTCGCTTCGTCGCAATTTCATAGTCGCCCGAAGCCTTGAGGTCTGCGGTTCTACTTCTTTCTCTGTCAATCATGGCTTGATAGTCTTTGTTCAGTTTTTTAATCGTATCCTCATTTTGTTTGCGGGCGCGTTCAATACGATGCGAGAGGGCTTGAATCGCTTCTCCGATTTCAGACATCTTGGTTTTGCATTTTTTTACTTCACTGTTCCAGTAAGACTCGCCTGGTTTGTCGCCCTTGCGTTTGCGAGCGTCTCTTTTCCTCTCGAACCCGCGTATGCTTCGCTCTAGTCTCCGTAGTTTCCTTTCTTGCTTATCCCTCTCCTTGAGGGTGGCTATCACTTCTCTTTCGGTGTCTTTCATTGCTTTTTTGATCTTGGCATCCCGGTCTGTGATCAATCGCTCCACCCTTTTCTCTATGAGGGGTTTGATACGGAGGATTTCCTTTTTATACATCCCCCGCAATTGTTCGATCTCGCGGAGGATCTTATGCTCATGAAAACTGGTTTCTTCGTTGAGAACGCCGATAGCGTATTGTAAACCTTTGATTTCCGATTGAATCTGCTCCCAGTGGTCAATGATTTTTCTGGCTACTTCCAGCGCCGTCTTTTCATTAAGTTTTGGGGGCGCCAAACCAATGAGCTCTGCTGCGTTCCTTTTTGACGTGAAATTTTGTTTAAGGTATTCAAAGATGATGGACAGCAGCTTTTTATCCGATATGACTGCCTCGATGGGAATCTGAGTGGTCTCGATGAAATCTTTAAACGTCTGGGCATGTTTCTCTAAAGCGCTTCGATAGAGCTTACGAATTGCTGTGTTCCTTTTGATGTCCTCGGTGAAAAGCTTCACGTCTGGCGGCTTCATATGCACAATGGTGTGAGAGAAAGATTCCAAACCATCCGCGATGAGGCATTCGTTCTCCCAGGGAACTGCCCATAAGGGGTAATGCTGCTTCGAGATGAACGAGATCCTCTCTGGTGAGACGTCTAGAATCCCCGGCTTCTTCCGTTGCGCCTCGGCTAGGCAAAGAATTGCGGCAACTTCCATATCGTATGTGAAGGGCTTTTTTCTATCTGCGTCTTCAACAGCGTAGGGCAGGATCAAGCACGTATATGACATAACTTACCTTCCAACACGATACAGCGTAGCCTTCTAGGTCCTCTTCCTTCGAGACCTAACTATTTAGGACTCCCGGATTTATAATTCCTTTCACAAAGGAAAAATCAAGCGCATTAATCTCGACGGTGCTCCTGTCGTTATCACGTATGCAATTGATTAAGATCCTCAGAAGAGGTAAGATAAGAGGTCTTCAACGAGTTGGGGGGTTAGCTTCTCGTATGCCTCGGTGCTGCCCACGTCGTACCAAAAGGCGTCTGATAGGTAGCCATAGACTGGCTTGCCTATCTCTATGAGGTAGGGGATCACGTCCCTCATCAGATCCAGTTCACGTCTCTCCTTTTTCAGCCGCTCCATGTCCTTCAGGGTTTCCCCTCTGAAAACCAGTATTCCCACGCTCACCGGCTTTTCTAAACTCGGCTTCTCCACGAAACCTCGAATCTTGTTATCGTTATCCATGTCTGCCAAGCCAACCCTAACTGTGAAGCTTGAGGATAAAGCGACGGTTGCCGAGGCCTCTCTTTTCTCGTGATAACGCAGTAAATCCTGTAGGTTCATGTTCGTGAGGATGTCTCCATAGTATACAAGTAAAGTGTTCTCCACGCTCACTGTACCCCGGGTATAAGCGTTAAGGACAGAGCCCGCTGTTCCCTTCAACTTTGGATCATCGTACACATAGGAGATTTTCGCGTTAAATCTGGAGCCGTCGTCAAAATAGTTCACAATCTGCTCTGCCTTATAGCTAACCAGAAAGGCCAATTCATGGATTCCGTGAAACTTGAAGAGCCGAACCACGTATTCCAAGAGGGGCTTCTGCTTCATCCCTATGGGGACCATGGTCTTTTGAAAGTAGTAGGTGATGGGTCTAAGCCTTTTGCCTGGCCCGCCGCAAAGAACTAAGCCTTTAACCCTGCTCATGGAGGCCCACAACTCGTATAACCAACGGAAAGAGGAATTTAGGTTTTGCTTCTCTTGTTCACTCCTCTTTCTCTTCTTCCGCCTTCTCCTCTTCCTCTTTCTCCTCTGCTTCAATCTCCTCTATTGGCTTCGGAGGCGGAGTTGTAGCCATGGTCCAGCCGATCCAAGCCCCGATAGCCAAAACGACGATGAACGCGATGTACACAGGAACCGCGATTAGTAAAAGCTGGAGATGTGGATAGGCTAATAGTGCAGCGGAATACCCGAGCCCAACAACCGCGCAAGCTACAAAGATCAACCATCCGATAGCCTGATCTTTACTAACCATACTCACCACCACAATTTAGCCATTTTTATTTAACACCCTATTATAAGTTTTGTCATTGAAATCAGGTGGTTCCCGCTTCCCAGGTGGCTATGTACCTCCTTTGCTCTTCTATGAGCTCGTCGATCTCCACTCCTATCGCCCTCAGCTTTAGCCTCGCCACGAGCTCGTCGATCTGCTTCGGCACGCTGTCGACCT
>Ga0209725_1000880_pt1 | contig 17817 bp, 16 predicted proteins | sample I18A1metaG_FD_184145 | JGI IMG/M metagenome (GOLD analysis project Ga0209725, IMG submission 184145) | Lake sediment bacterial and archeal communities from Gulf of Boni, Indonesia to study Microbial Dark Matter (Phase II) - ​I18A1 metaG... | ecosystem: Environmental > Aquatic > Freshwater > Lake... | reverse complement strand
CCTGTGCCAACAAGAAGATCAGACATGTCTTGTTTGGTTAGAGTTCTCATCTCGGTTCGATTCAGCGAACTGCCGCTGCTGAATATTTAAGATATGCTGACCGGTGCTCGTCCAGTTTTTGAGTTCAAAATACCTGAAGCTTTTTCACGAAGGAGACATGAAGTTCTATGGTTCAATCCGAGGAACAACGTATCAACGAGATGGTGATTGATGGAGGTTCTGGAAGCAATAAGAACTAGGAGAAGCGTCAGAAGCTTCAAGAACGAAAACATACCGGACCAAGATGCTTTGAAGATTCTGGAAGCTGCCAGGTGGGCTCCATCGGCCGGGAACAGGCAACCTTGGACCTTCATTTACGTTAAAGATCCACAGGCCCTCAGGATGGTGAGGAATTGCTCTCCAGGATTCTATGCGGATGCTACCGCCGCGATAATCATAGGGATCGAGAAGGCTGCAGAGAAGAGAGGGATCCTTGATGCATGCTTCGCAGCCGAGAACATGCTGCTAGCTGCTCATGCCTTGGGGATAGGCAGTTGCCCCATTGTTTCGTTCAATGCTGAAGCCATAAGGAAGATTGTGAACGCCCCGGAGAGTTGGGAGCCGATACTCGTCGTATCTCTTGGTTATCCAGACAAGGTTCCTACGCCTCCCCCCAAGAAAGCCCTCTCAGAGATAGTCTACATAGATTACTTCGGGAAAAGGTGGGAGAATATGGGGGTGCGTTGAGTTGACCGGAGATTTGGGAGACCGCTTCTTTGACGTTCTTCTGCGAACTCTTAACTATTCTATCGAGTTCGCCAACGAGACCGGCTATGCTTCTCTGAGGTTCATGGATCTATTCAGTAGCCTTCTGAGGCTTCAGCCGCTCATGAAGGATCTATCTCGGAACGAGTTCTATGAGAGGCTAAGAGAGAAAGTCAAGGACAGGCAGCTTGTTAGGGATCCCGAGGCTCGGCCGAGACTTCAACGAGAACTCTTGCAGATGTTCGTAGACGAATGGAGGAAAGAAACGGCTCAAAAGTAGCTCGGAGCAGTCTGCAATTACTATAGAGTCAGGTGTTTAGTAGTGATACAGTAAAGGCTTACGTCGACGGACAGAGGGTTAGGTACGTCATATTTCAGTCATAGGTTAGCTTTCGAGCCTTCCAGATATCGCCCGATGACACGAGCTTCGTTTTCCAAACGCAAGTCTTAATACCACACGATCGGAAACATCTTCGCTTCGAGGAAATAAGCTATGAAAATCAGTCTACTGAAGGCGCTAATGGCTACAACCATCGTCTCGGTTCTTCTGGCACCAGCAATGACTCCACCTGCAAATGCTCAGCCAAGATACGGAGGCACGATTATTTGGGGAATGGGCAGCGATCCGGCTCTTCCAGGTCTTCTTGGAGCTGGCTCAGGAACCTTCCTGTTCCAGCAAGTGGCTCACCAGATATTCAATACCCTCGTCGCTAGTGATTTCGCTACGGGAGAGTGGAAACCAGAGTTGGCTGAATCGTGGGAGATCTCTTCTGATGGCATGCGATTAAAGTTCAACCTGATACGAAACGCTACGTGGCATGACGGAAAGCCGTTCACCTCGGCGGACGTGAAGTATAGCTATGAGAACATCAACCCGGTGTACAACGGCTTCGCAGCGATGTTCAAGGCTGCGTTGAAATCGATAGAGACTCCAGATGCCTACACTGTTGTCATCAACATGAAGACCGGATGGCCAGCGATGTTCACGCCGATCCAAGGGTTCAGTGGCGTTGGCTGGAGTATTGCGCCCAAGCATCTCTATGAAGGCACGGACATAGCGACTAACAAGTACAACAACGAACCTATCGGAACTGGTCCATGGAAGTACAAGGAGTGGGTGAGAGGAGACCACATAACTCTCGTCAAGAACGAGAACTATTGGAAGAAAGGCATACCGTATCTTGACCAGATGATCTTCAAGATAATCCCAAGTGCATCGGGTCGAGCACTAGCTTTCGAGAAGGGAGAAGTTGACCTCCTGTGGGCGATGACGCTGGCCTACTCCGATGGCGCAAGACTTATGGACGACATCAAGGCGGGAAAGCTAGCTGGCAAGAAAGTCTGGCTCTATCCAAGCCAATCCGGATCATGTGATGTCTTGATCCTCAACCAGCAACCCGAGGGCCCAGCCTTCTTCAAGAATGTCAAAGTGAGGAAGGCAATCGCGGCGGCCATAGATACGAAGAAGATCAATGATCTTGTCTACTTCGGAACAGCTCCTCCTCAGCTGGGACCTGTCTCGCCTGCTCCCGCAACTAGGTGGTTCCAAGACCCGGAGGCTAAACAGCCGGCATACGATCCAGCTCTGGCCAACCGGCTCTTGGATGATGCAGGGTACAAGAAGGGGCCTGACGGAATTAGATTCAAGATGAGGATAACAGTGGACTCTGCGGGATACCCGGCCCATGTCAAGGAAGCCGAGATCATGAGGGACAACCTCAAGGAAGTAGGCATCGAGTTGAGCATAGTATCAGTGGACACTCCAGCATGGCATGACGCAGTCTTCAAGCGCTGGGACTACGACACGTTTATCTTCCCGATGTCGACCGGACCAGATCCACTGCTCATCATACGATACTACACTGGAAAGGGCATTGAGCGGGTTTCTTGGTCCAATGCCGGCGGATACAACAACTCGAAGGTCAACGAGCTGTTCTACGCGTCTGAGATAGAGATGAACAAGGCGAAGCGAACAGAACTTGCCAAGCAGGCAACTAAGCTTCTAGTGGAAGATCAAGCCCAAGTCTGGCTAGTTACACGGCAATATGTCAACGCTCTGAATCTCGATTTCTCAGATGCATATCAGCCAGGGGCTTGGGAATACACAGGCGGAGTATGCTACCAGAGGACTGAACGAGTATACTGGCTTAAAGCGGCTCCCCCACCAGCACCGGGAATCGGAATGGAAACTATAGCTCTGATCGTCATAGTTGTCATCGTAGTCGGCACGGTCGTGGTGTATCGGCTGAAGAAGCCAAAGCCCCAAGCGAAATAGCTGCGTCTTTTCTCTTCCCCCTCTTTTTTCTTCTTTCGATCGTTACGGAAGGTTCTTGAATAGAAGCGCTGGGAACAGAAGAACAGTCTCATTCGCAAGTCTGAGTTGCTCAGATGCCTAGCTGACGACTAAGTTCGGCCAGTGTCGGTTCCACGTATTTCCCCTCAGCTTCAATCTGCTTTCCATCAAGCCAAACTGACGGGTTGAGCATTACGCCGTCTGTGTGGCCCTTAGCAGGTCTTCCTCTGTAGCTGCCGATGCCCATCTCGACGCCTCCAAACACCCGTTCGTCTTCAAGTATCCTTCCCGTGATCCTCCTGACACCGGGGTTGAAGCCATAGGAGATATGGACGAGGTCAAACATGTGCGGATCCTCCAGGCTTCGCAGCCATCTCTCAAACATCGCAGCTTGAACGCCGCCCCTTATTTCAGCTATGCGGCTATCCTCCACGGTGAGCTTCACTGGCTCTTTCAGAATGTTGACTTCATCAGGTGGCCAGATACATCCGTCGAATGTGACCGTACCGTTGGCGGATCCCCACACGGGAGCGAAGCTCGCTTGTCCTCCGAGTGTTGCCCATTGACCTGAAGGCTCCTTGATTATCCTGCCGCTATGCCTGACCATCTCCCTATCAACTGTCACAGAAAGGTCGGTCCCTGCGGGTGTAGTGACATGGAATTTCAAACCATTCTTTGTCAACTCGACCAATCGTTCTCCGAGCTGTACCATCTTGACATAGTCAACTCTTGAAATGCATCGCACCATCATGTCCACATCCATCCCTGTCAGAATGATGTATCTCACGTTTCCTCTGTTTACTGCGTCCCAGAAGGCCTTTGTGTAGAGAACGTACGATGTAGCGTATTCTATGATCACATCAGCAGCGCTTAGCGAGGCCGCTAGCGGTTTGGGAGGTTCGATGCCGGGGCGTGTACGTGTCTCGTATCTTAAGGTCACTGGCTCTGCACCAAGGCCGTAGGCAGCTTCAGCCGTGGCTTCGATTACTCTTGGGTCATTACCAGTGTCTCCGTAGATGAGCACACTTTCGCCCCTCTTCACGCCCAGCACGTCTCTCACAAGCTTGAGTGCACCCAGTTTCAACTCCAGATTCATGTATTCATTGGAAGACATGTCGCGATCGGTCTGACTGGGGCTCAAGTCCTCTTAAAAGGCTTTGGACGCTCCAACATTTCCTTGCTTGCTGAGCTTGAGGATAAGTAAGAAAAGATAATATTGTAAGTAGTGCAACGAAGACGAGAGGAACCACTCATGGCGCTGCTTCTGGAGATACTCAATCTCAAAACTCACTTCTACACTTCGAGAGGCGCCGTGAGAGCCGTGGATGGGGTCAACCTTGCTGTTCGCAAGGGAGAAGCTGTGGGGCTCGTGGGTGAATCGGGTTGCGGCAAGACGATGACAGCCTTCTCCGTCATGAGGCTTGTTCCATCACCAGGAAAGATCATTGGAGGAGAAATATGGTTCAGTGACGGGAACAGTAGACGGAACTTGGCCAAGATACCTGAAGAAGAGATGAGAGATGTCAGAGGGGGCAAGATCGCTATGGTCTTTCAAGACCCCATGACCTATCTGAACCCGGTTATGAGAATCTATGATCAGATAGCCGAAGCCATAATGTTGCATCAAGAGGTACCCAAAGACGAAGCAAGGAAAAGGGCGATTGAACTCCTGGCAAAGGTCCGCATACCAGCTCCTTTGACAGTGGCGCAGTATTATCCACACGAACTTAGCGGAGGGATGAGGCAGCGTGCCCTCATCGCAATGGCAATATCATGCAATCCTGAGCTATTGATCGCCGACGAACCGACGACAGCTCTCGACGTAACTGTACAGGCACAGGTCCTCGAGCTGATAAAGCAGCTCAAACGCGAAATGAATATGGCACTGATGTTGATCACCCATGACCTTGGAATTGTGGCTGACTCATGTGATAGAGTCTGCGTGATGTACGCAGGGGAGATCGTAGAGGAAGGCGATGTCTACGAAATATACAAAGAGCCAAAGCATCCTTACACGATGGGGCTTCTGAAGTCGACGTTGAGCATAGACGAGTTCAAGGAAAACTTGGTGACAATAGAGGGAGTAGTTCCAGACCTCACCAATCCGCCTCAGGGATGCAGATTCCACCCAAGATGTTCGAATGTATCGGACCGATGTCGGGAAGCCTCGCCACCCACAGTTGAAGTAGGCAAGAACGCTAGGGTTTCGTGTTGGTCATATGCGTGAGTAGGAAATGAGCAAAGAGCATCTTGTCACAGTGAAGAATCTCAAAAAGTACTTTCCTGTTGAGAAAGGACTGTTCAGGCGCAGAAGACAGTCCCTCAAGGCTGTCGACGACGTAAGCCTCGGAATTGGCAAGGGAGACAATCTAGCGCTAGTAGGAGAGAGTGGATGTGGAAAGACCACAACGGCCCGACTTATCCTCAGGCTGCTGGACCCTACATCTGGTTCAGTCTACTTCGCGGGAAGAAGTGTGTTCAATCTATCTGAGGAGGAGTTGAGGTCACTCCGGCCGCAGATGCAGTTGGTCAGTCAGGACCCATATGCCTCTCTCAACCCGAGAAAGACTATCAGACAGATTCTGAGCAAGCCGTTCAGGTTGCACGCAGACATGTCGAGTAATGAGATTGAGGATAGAATTCTTCGGCTATTGGAGACTGTGGGTTTGAGCCCACCGGAGCTGTTTGTGGATAGGCATCCTCATGAGTTTAGCGGCGGGCAGAGGCAACGCATCTGTATTGCGAGAGCGATAGCTTTGGATCCTCCGTTTGTTGTGGCAGACGAACCGGTTTCTGCTCTCGATGTGTCCGTGAGGGCGCAGATCCTGAACCTGCTTAAAGATTTGCAGGCAAGGTTGGGGATCACATATCTATTCATTACGCATGATCTTGCAGTCGTCAGATCTGTGAGCAATAGAATTGCTGTGATGTACTTGGGGAAGCTTGTTGAGGTGGGAGTGGTTTCTGGCCTGTTCAAGGCTCCACTTCATCCGTATACTGAGGCTTTGCTCTCGGCTACTCCCATTCCTGATCCGGAGCGGAGCAGATCGAAACAAAGGATCATTCTGCGTGGCGACGTTCCTTCGCCAATCGACCCGCCCCCGGGATGCCGCTTCCACACAAGATGTCCGCTTGCTGTGGACGAGTGCAAGGTGTCGGAACCTGTGCTGCATGAAGTGGAAGACAGGCTTGTTGCCTGCCACCTTCGATCATGAGAGGAAACGCCTGTGAAGCCCTGTTGAGTATCCGGAGTCGTATGGTGATGCTCTCTTCTCGACGGAGTGAGACAGATGAAAAAGACTATAGCTTCAAAGAGGGTTTTTCGAGCGGGTAGTCATGGGTTCTGTGCTTAGACTCGTTGCCAGACGAATCGTTCAGGCGATTCCCCTAATCTTCATTGTGATTACTATCAACTTCATAATCGTTCACACGGCCCCTGGCGATCCGACATACATACTCCTCGGAGAAGCTGCAACCAAGGAGTATGTTGAAGCAATGAGAGCCAGATTCGGCTTGGACAAGCCTTTGTATCTGCGGTATTTTGTCTATGTTTCTAATGTGATTCAAGGGGATCTCGGCTACTCTTTGCTGAGAGCTCAATCTGTAAGTTCTCTGATAGTGGAGCGCCTTCCGGCCACTCTTCTGCTGATCTTCTCAGCGATGTGCATATCTGTAGTATTGGGAGTGTTCCTAGGGGTGACTGCTTCCGAGAAGCCTTATTCGTTGAGAGACAATCTTGCGACTGGCATAGCTCTCTTCGGGGTTTCTACGCCCACCTTCTGGCTGGGCCAGATGCTGCTGATAATTTTGGCCGTCTACACAGGACTCTTTCCAGCTTCCGGGCTGATGACTCTTAGGACTGAGTTGAGAGGTCTTGATCATGTGCTCGACATCCTGCACCATTTGGTGTTGCCAGCAGTTACGTTGGCTGCGTTCCATCTCGCGTTCATAACTAGATTGACAAGAGCCAGCATGCTTGAGGTCTTGGGTCAGGACTTCATCATTACAGCGCGTTCGAAGGGCTTGGATGAGCGCGCGGTCACGTATAGGCATGGGTTAAGGAATGCTCTGCTGCCCGTAACTACATACGTTGGATTGAGCTTAGGATTGCTCTTTGCAGGAGCAATACTGACTGAGAGCGTGTTCGCCTGGCCAGGCATGGGCACCCTCCTTTTCGACTCACTCCGGCTGAGAGACTATCCCGTGCTGATGGGTGTGTTCATCTTCGTTTCTATCATGGTGATAATCTCGAACCTCATTGTTGACATTCTCTACGGCGTCCTAGACCCAAGGATCAGGAGTCGTTAGGCCATGGCTCGGGAGGGGCCCGTATCCCTAGGAGCGCATGAAGCGACGAAGAAGAATTCGGTCATCCTCCGGATGAGCAGGTTCTGGAGGCAGTACCGAAAGAACCGCGCGGCAGTGGTTGGGCTCTTTCTCCTAGTTGGCGTATGTGCAGTCGGTTTGGCTGCGCCGATTATAACGTGGCACCCTCCCCTCAAGAGCGCGGTAGGCGGTGCTTTCGTTCCACCGACGATGGGGTATCCGTTCGGCACGGACGACCTAGGCAGGGACATCTACAGTAATGTGATCTACGGTGCTAGGACTTCGCTGATGATTGGCCTCTTGGCGGCGGGCATATCAGCCCTAATTGGGATCTTTGTCGGAGCGACTTCTGGCTATTATGGTGGAAAGATCGACGACCTCCTGATGAGAACCTGTGAAGTATTCCTTGTTTTACCTACGTTTCTGTTGGCGTTGATAATTGTCGCTGTCTTTGGTGCGAGCATCAACAATATTATTTTCGCCATTGCGATTGTGAGCTGGCCCAGAACAGCCCGCCTGCTTAGAGCAGAGTACCTGACGATCAAGGAGAGGGAGTTCGTTGAAGCAGCGACGGTGTTGGGCTCTAGACCTATAGACCTTATGTTCAGCGAAATCCTTCCCAATGCGATCTTTCCGGTGATAGTCAATGCTTCACTTGAAGTTGCGACCGCGATCCTTACCGAGGCAGGGTTGAGTTTCCTCGGGGCGGGGGATCCAAGCGTTCCCAGTTGGGGCTTGATGTTGAACAATGCTCAGAACTATCTGAGGGTTGCATGGTGGATGGCTGCGTTTCCGGGAATCATGCTGTTCGCCACTTGTCTCTCTCTCAATCTTGTGGGTGACGGTTTGAACGATTATTTCAACCCGAGGCTGAAGGAGAGGTAGTATAGGAGGACTGAGAGCCATGAAGAAGGTGGGCCTGTTGACGACTTCGCAGACGCCGCGTACCGATGTGGTCCCTACACTTCGCAAGTTGATCCAAGGAAACGTTGAGTTCGTGGAGGCCGGCGCTCTAGACGATCTTACTAGACAGGAGATCCTGAAACTTGCGCCAAAGAGCGACGTAGATCTCTTGGTTTCAAGAGCGAGGGACGGCTCAGAGATCATTTTCGGAAAGAGCCACATCATACCGAGACTCCAGAGATGCATCGACATTTTGAACTCTAAGGGAGTTGAGGCAATAGCGTTGCTGTGCGCTGGAAGTTTTCCGAGGTTCGAGTCTAAGGCTCCCATTGTGAGAGCTGACCTTTTGACGTACGGCTTTCTGAAGTCGATCCCCAACATGGAGAAAGTCGGTCTGCTGGTCCCGAATGAGAAGCAGCAGGAGCCAATCGGAAGAGAGTTTAGAGATGAAGGCTTCGAGGTTGTGACCTCGTGGCTATCGCCCTACCGAGAGGGCTCTGTCGAGGACGCCGTGAAGCCCTTCAAAAGAGAAGATGTCACATTGGTTTCATTACTCTGTATGGGTTATACCCCTGAGTTGAAGGAGAAGGTCGTGAGGTTCACTTCGAAGCCCGCGGTACTTTCACAGTCGCTACTGGCGAAGGCGATCGACGAACTCCTCGCGTAGTCTGTTGTCTTCAAGAATCTTTGTCGATGCGAGTACTGCGAGGAGGAGCATTAGCGCTATTGCTGCTATGAACGGGTAGCTTGGTGAGGCGTCGTACATGACCCCGCCTAGGTAAGGGGCGATGAATGAACAAAACATGCCCACCGTTTGAGGTATGGAGAACCAGCGAACTCTAACGGATTCTGGAGCTTGAAGGCCAATGATGGCGTTCATCAGGGACCACAATGTGTAGGAGCATCCTGCTACGAAAACTATAGCCATCAAGATGTAGAAGTCACGGAATATCATAAGAAGAATCAGCGAGAGACTAGACAGTGTCAGTGAGGAGGCAAGCGCATATGATCTTCTATACCTATCTCCCAGCTTGCCAAGGAGAATCCCTAGGATAGCTGAACCGAGGAACAGAATCGAGCCTGAAAGGCCGATCTCGAAGTCGCCGTAGCCATAGATGTCTGCTAGAAACTTGGAGACGAATGGTCTGAACAGCATTACGGTGAACATGATAGCTGCGAAGAACATTGAAAGCTTAAGCAGTCCTCCTGCTTTGCGAAACTGGAAAGGTTGCCGGTCTTCTTCTGGGCGATGTTGCATATCACGGTTCGGTCCTTGACTACTGATGAACAATAGGATGAGACCAGCTGAGGCGTAAAGGATCGAAGCCAGATAGAAGACGATTTTCATGCCCATAGCGGCAGCTAGTAAGCCACCCAAGGCCGGAGAGAATACGTAGCCCAGAGACCAAGCAGCGGACATCGCTGTGAAGGCAGAGGTTAACTTGCTCTTGTCTGCAGCGGTTGCGATGTAGGCTGTCATTGTGGGCCCGCCGAGCCAAGACCCCCACAATACCGCCCCGGGCAGCATCTCAAGCCAGTTTCTGGCCAGGGCGAAGAATATTGGAGCGGGAACCCACAAGCCCCATCCCGCCATCATGATCTTCTTTCGGTCGTATCTGTCGCCAAGCACTCCAGTCAAGAGTAGGGTTAAGGCTGCGAGCAGGTTTACGACCGCGTACAATATTCCGACTTGCACCGGATTGGCTTTGAGGTTCTCAGTCATGTAGACTGGCAGGAGATAGGAGTAGAGACCATCTCCAAAAGAGCCTGCCAAGTTGGAGGCAAAGATCAGCTGCAAGTCTCGGCCTAGAATATTCAAGGGAAACGCCCATCTCAGGACTCCTTGCTGTCTCACGGCCATTCCAAGCCTCGACGCAGGCATCAGCTACTGAGATCTGCTTACGAAGATTTTCAGTGCGTTTAGGCCCCACAGCTTCTGTTTCTGGGCAGGGTTGAGGTGAGCGAATCGGACGCGAGTCATCTCGAACTCCTGATCGTAAACGGGGCTTCCGCTGGCGAAGACGACCCGTCCCTCTCCTACTTCCGTTGCTATCTCTTCGATGAAGTCCTCGCGGTAGGTTCCAGCCGTGTCTATGACGATGTTTGGACAGGCTTCTAGCATGCGCCTGGCCTCGAACTGCAGTATGCCGCTGATGTTGATCTGGCCGCCGTTGCATGCTACGAATTGGACTTTGGGAAATTGGGAGGCTATGTCACGGATCTGGGTCGGATGAGATACGCGTACATGCCCGGCGTTTATTACGACTGGTTTGTTGTGGCGTTGAGCCTCCTGTAGCACTGGAACTAGGATTTGGTTGTTTGCCTGGAAGTTTTCTTCCCAAGGATCTAGGTAGAGGCCGCATGCTCCAAGTTCCTCGAAGCCTCTCTGGGCTTCATTTACTGCGGCTTCGGCCTGCCACGGATCGACGCGGCAGAGACCCATGAATCGTTCAGGGTGCCTCTTGACTGCTTCGGAGACGAGTTGGTTCATGGGTCCGAGGTGGTAGTTGCACGGTTTGACCGGAACGAGGATCGCTTTGTCGATTCCTAAGCGTTCCATGTTTGCAGTTATCTCTGTGAGAGAGAGCCCATGGTTGAACAGGGATGTACCAAGATAGACTCGTGCGTCAACGATCATATGGAGTGCGCCTCTAATGTCACGTTGTCAAGGATTCTCCTGATGTTTCGGTGGAAGACGGCCTCCTGATCGTCGGCAGTCAGCCCGGCAAGTTTCACCTTATGCACCTCGATGGTGGGATCACATCCCGGGCCGTCACTAGCGTACAGGACCCTTGCAGCACCTATGCGTTCCACCGCCTCTCTGACAAGTCGCGGGTAGGGCATGGCCGAGGTTTCCAGAATGATGTTGGGATACCGCTCCGCGACTCGTACGGCGTCGCTAGTGTGGAAGTATCCGCCACAATGGCCAAGGATTATGGTTGCTTCCGGGCATGCCTTGGCAGCCTCAGCTATCTGAAGAGGCAGCGTAAACTCTTCGTCACCACAATGGAATAGAACGGGAGCCCTGTAGCGTGTGGCCAGGCGGATAAGGTCAATGGTTTCTTGGCGTGCGGGGTGACATCGGTTACCTGCTGGATGTAGCTTCAATCCTTTGAAGCCGTACTCCTCCATCGCCTTCCTGAAAAGCTGCTGGGCTTCCTCGCCTCTGCGAGGGTTCATACGTGCATAGCCGATCAATCGATCCGGATACTTTTGGAAGGCTTCGGCGATGTATTCGATTGATCCCTTCACATCGGGCGCGTCAACATACGTCATAATGATACTTTGGTCTATTCCTGCTTCACCCATAAGGCGTATGATAGTTTCGGGCGGATCGTACCATCCGAACCTGTCGACATGAGTATGAGAATCGATTATCACCTTTGGCTCCCTTGCCTCTGTATATGGTTGAAGTTTCTCTATTAAGAGCAGGAGGCTTACGTTTGCACTATTGCAGCTCTATTTTCTAATCGCTTATTGATTGGTTGTAGCGGTAGCCGGTGCTAGGGGATCACTTTGCCTCTCCACCATTCTCGCGTCGACAGGCGCCTGCTTCGTGAAAAGCCCTCTGGAATGGGCCTATCACTCCTTGCTTTGGTTGCGCCGTGAGTTGGCGAATCAACTATTCTTCGTGTGTAAACGCGTAGGCGATGTTCGCTCCTGTCTGGACAGCCTGTAGCCCACCCGATGTACCGAGGGATTGGCCACATGGGTATGCCCAGACGTAGCCTTCCACAGGCATCTTCACCTGCTCGATGATGTCCCCGTACAGGTCGTAGATCTCAGCTATGGTTTCGCCCTTTCTGATCAGTTCACCTGGCTTCTTATGTAGGCGTATCAAGCCGCCTCTATTGGCGCGTATGATACCGTAGTGCCTGTTCACGCCGGGAACGATGGGGATTCCCTTCTGAGGTTCGATCTCACCATCTATCATGTCAAACGCCTTCATTATGTTGAGCACGCCTCTAACGCCCACGCTCGTGGAAGGCTCTGAGATCCACCTTCCATCTATCAGCTCCTCAAGGATTACTGGTATTCCAGCTGTTATGGCAAGGTTTTCCAGCGTCGGAGGGGCATCTTTCTGAAGCGGCTCGTCAGACACGATCGTTGTGACTCCAAAGGCTTTCGCCATCTTCTCCAACTTGTCCCTTGTGGCCTCGTTGCCGACGTTAATCCACTGATAGATCAGCGAGTCTGGCCTCGTGTTGCAGTGAATGTTGACGACGAGGTTAGCCTTACTCCATGCCTCCTTCCACAAGGCATAGGCAAGTCTCTCAGTAGTATTTCCCTCCGGCCTGTCAGCCCCAACGCCGCCAACATCGAGATTATCGATCCACGAAAGGTACTGGTGATGCATAAAGGCGAGGGGGTTCCCCACCGGTATCGCGATGACGGCTCCCCTAAGATTCACGGGCTTAAGCTGTTCTCGCATAACTCTACGAATGACTTCGATCCCCTGAATCTCGGTGCCGTGCTGGGTTGACATCAGAAGAAGCGTGGGCCCTTCCTCGGCACCGTTCATCACCATGACAGGTATGTCCACGCTACCAGTATTGACGAGTTCTACGCCTCTGATGACTCCTCTCTCTAGCTCTCCTCTCTTCGCGATAGCGCTTCCAACTTGAAGTCTATCAGGCATGACTACAACCTCAGGTAGGACTATCCTGTAGAGGATAAAGGGCTTTTCAGAGGCGTCGTTTCCTAGACGATTTCCTAGGTAGGTACTGGACAGAGTTCAAACACTCTTACAGACAATTTTGGAGAGGACCCTCTATCAGAAAGCTTCTGGGCCCTCTGATCTTCTCAACTTTTTATCGGTCCGAGATGGATTGCCATTGATCAGATGAATCGAGATGAGTGAGCTGCAGGCAGAGCTGAAAGGTCTTGCAGGAGATCTCGGCCTAGATCTCTTTGGAGCCGCCGATCTTACGTCGGCCAGCGATTTCGTTCGTGCACAGGGCGGCGAACATATGGGAAGATTTCCACGAGCCATATCAATAGGAGTCTGGTTGCTTGACGCAGTAGTAGACGAACTTCATCGTCATGAGGACGTGTCGGTCATATTCACCTACAGAGGACTCTACAATTCTGTCAACGCTAATCTTGACAGGGGGGCACTGATGATAGCTAAAAGAGTCCAAGAGAAAGGGTTCAGGGCCTATCCCATACCGGCTTCACAGACAGTCAACCCGACAAAGCTGCAGGGAGCATTTTCTCACAAGTTGGCCGCTCATCTCTCCGGTTTAGGATGGATCGGCAAGAGCTGCCTCCTCGTTACGCCGAGCCATGGCCCAAGAGTGAGGCTAGCCACAGTGCTAACCGACGCGACCGTCAAAACAGGATCCACACTCGTCAACGGCTGCGGAGGCTGCACGAAATGTGTTGACGTCTGCCCAGCAAAGGCCTTCACAGGCGTTCCATTCAATCCTTCCGAGCCACGGGACATCCGGTTCAAGGCTCGCCTCTGCAAGGATTACACAGATAGAAGAGAACGCCTCTTCGGCGAAGGACTGTGCGGACTATGCGTCTACGTCTGCCCCTACGGAACACGCAGGCATACACACCTATCTGAGAAACCTTCCGGGAAAGGGGCAGATCCCGAGCGAAAGCATTCGTGACTGCCGGCTTCTTTATTCAACGGTTCTTCTTGATCTTCTCAGCCTGATGTTGCAGTAGGGGCATGTTGACTGATATTCAGTGAACACTGTCCGACATTGAGGGCAGTACCACGACATCCTCTTGATTCCTAGCAATCCCTGGCACGCATGTTACTCATTACCATTACTCATGGCATAAGGAAGCACCAACCGAGCCCGCCTATCGAGTCTGCGCTTCTAGGACAGGCCTATTTCCAACATCCATAGCCAAGGCGAACAGCAGAGGAAGAAAGAAATTCAGCGACAAGCGGTACTGGCCTCTTGTATCTCTTTGTCAATAGTCGTAGTTTCGAGTAGTACTTTTCCCATGACATACGTGTTCCGAACAGCCTCCATCTCGGTAGGCGCTAGACTTTCTTGAAGCCATTTAGTCTTGCAGGAGACAACAAGGCGATAGCTGCCTATGCAAAGAAGACTTGGAGCAAAAGTCTTTTCTGTGTAACACGCGATTCGTGGCTTCCAATGCGTCGCAAGAGCCTGTACTCAGGACCAATCTTAGTCCTTGGTGCCAACCAACTCATCGAAACCATAGCCTTCGGCATACCCTACTCCTACTTTCCACGTTACGCCCTCTCCCTAGGCGCCTCAGTCGCATCGATCGGGATGTTCACGTCAAGCTTCATGCTCATGTCCGCCATCCTATCACCATACTTGGGCTCCTACTCAGACAGATTTGGGAGAAAACGGCTCACAGTAATCGGATTAGTCGGCGACGTCATCCTCGGCGCAGCGACAGGACTTGTTCCCTCTTGGGAATGGCTCCTCCTCGTCAGGGCAATGAACGGAGCAGCAACCGCAGCTGCGATGGTCCCTTCTGAGGCGTTGGTTGTTGACTTGGCTCCCCCTGACAGGATAGGCGAAGCATCAGGCTTCATACTGGCTTGCGGAATGGTCGGAAGAAACCTCGGGCCGCTCTTCGGAGGAACGATCCAATGGTTCTCCATCTCTTATGGACTTAGCGAACAGGCTAGCTACAGGGTTCCATACTTCGTGGACGCAGGCTTCGCAGCTGTCTCCGCTCTGCTGATAACCCTGGGAATCAAGGAGAGCAGAAGCGAGTACCTAGAGAAGATAGGGGGACCCGAGGATCGCAAGCGTGTGAAGATACCAAGAGCGTACAAGATCCTCCTCGTCTGCGCCTTCGCGACCGGAATCGGCGAAGGCTTCATGCGACCGATACTGGCGCTCTTCTTCGGCGATGTCTTCGGGGCCGAGCCCATAGAGATCGGGTTCCTCATGACACTCTCAGGCTTCATAGCCCTCCTAGCGAGCTGGCTCTCCGGAAGGGCCTCTGACCGGTTCGGCAGAAAAGCCGTCATCGCTCTGGGGGGAATTCCAGCTCGCCTCCTCGGCTCCGCAATCCCCCTCGGCCCTAACTTTGACGTTGCATCAAGATTCTACGTCGCCAGAGACTTCATGTGGAGAATCTACATGGTTGGGCTAAGAGCGCTTCGCGCCGATCTTGCACCCATCGAGATTAGAGGAAGACTGTTCGGACTCTATAGAAGCTTCTTTGACGTTGGAGACATTATAGGCCCGGTGATGGCAACCTACCTATACGATAAGTACAGGTTTCAGACTTTTCAGGTGGGCGGTTTCAATATCCCCGGATATGGCGTTCCATTCTACATGAACTCAGCGATAGGACTAACCGTCATAGCGATGCTCCTCGCCTTCGTTGAAACCGAGAAACGCGCGAATAGGATCAACTAGTCATCCTCTAGAGAGTTATGACCAGCGAAACAGATAAGAAAACAGATCACGCTATCAAAACGATGCTGCCACATAACATGAACTCCCGACAGAATGGTTCGGGCTTCCGTAACCCAGCAATTCATTTGCAGCATCCGGAGAATGAAAGGGGTTGATACTGCAGGGCCTACTGCTGAGCCTTCTTGCAGGTCTAGCGACAGGCATCGGCGGCTTAATCATTCTCTTAGTAGGAAGATTGAGCAGAAAGATCCTTGACTTCATTCTGGGCATAGCTTCAGGCATGATGTTGACAGTTTCCTTCACTTCGCTCATTCACAAGTCCATGGATTTGGCAGGGTTGAGCTTCACCAGCCTAGGCTTCGCCTTGGGCTCGATTCTTCTGCTCATCGTCGACTTCACAGCTCCTCACGCGAACATAGGTGGCTTACTTGACAGCGCAACCCCTGAGAAACTTCGAAGAGGGCTAGTCATCGCTGTCGGCATAGCGATCCACAATATGCCCGAAGGGCTCGCAGTTGCGTCAGGCTTCAGTGCGGACGTAAGCCTTGGGATTCTGATCGCATTGGTCATAGGCGCACACAATGTGCCGGAAGGCATGATAACCGCTATCCCTCTGAGAGAAGCAGGCGCGAGTAAGCTGAGAATCCTATTGATAACTTCGCTCGCAGGCCTAACTGAACCCGCCACAGCAATCATAGCTCTTCTACTATTGCAAAAGGTTGGATACCAAGCATTGGCACTCTCGTCAGCCTTCGCTGCCGGGGCAATGGTCTACATTACCGTTGACGAACTCATACCAGAAGTCTACGCGCATGGCGGAGGTCACGCGGCGGTGATGGGCCTAACCTTCGGCGTCCTCGTGTCATTGATACTGATGACCTTCGTCTGACCCATCGCCTGTTACTCGTAAAGTTGTTCCGCACCTAAGTCATACACCGACATGAATTCAACGGGGAGCGCTCGCCTATCTCTTCTTCCGGCGAAAGTAGGTAACTGTCGCAACCACCACCGCAGAAATCGCCACGATCGCTATTATCCCAACCAGAAGTTGCCTTACAAGAGCAGGTTCCTGTCTAGGTGGCGTTTCCGTCGTCGTTGTTCTGTAACTCTGGGTCTCAGTGGACATGGGCGCAATAAGGCTCTTGAATCGTGCCCCCGTCGTGGACAATGTATTCGAAAGAATGTTCTTCGCCGCCTCAGAGTTTACTAACGCGAAAAGCTGCGCGGGCTTCATTGCGTTCTTCTGCTCATCATATTCAAGGTAGGAGTAGAAGTACTGCATCCAGAAGAAAGAACAGAACTCAATCCTCAAAAGATGCGCCAGTTTCGCGACAGTCTCCACGAATCTTTCGTCCAAGGGTGCCCAGAAGCTGAAGACATCCCTTGCGAATAGCTGGGCGCTGGTGGCAGTTGCGGTGCCGAGCTCCTTATCTCGCACCTTATAGAGCCACGCCTCGCTCAAGACAAGTTTCTTCTTTGAGGTCTTCACGATCTCCGCCATGCGAAACGCCCTATCGACCACAAAATCGCGATTGATAGGGTAGATGTGCATGTCCAGATAGTCAAGCCCCGGAATCTGGGCGAGAGCTTGGAAGTATTCTATCTTATCCCATGTTCCCGAACCCGCTCCAATGAGTGCCCCTTTGCGGTCAAGCCCGTCTAGAACGTACTCTACGAGCTCCTTCACGTTCTGTACAGAGAAGTCCAGCCCTGTATTCATCTCTTGTGTTTCGGGCTCGTTGGTGATTGTCAGATAATCCGGCTGAAGATTATTCAGGACCGTGTCCACATATTGACGCATATCCAGTTTGAATTGGCCAAAGGTAAGTCCCGAATAGTCAACCCTCAGACTGGTGAATGCTGGATCGCGAAAGGCTGTGCCCGTGGCAACATAGAGAACCAAGTTTCTCTTCTTCACTTCTTGGCTGACTTTCTTGTAGAACTCTAGGTACCCATTGCTGTTTGGAAAGTCTGGCCTGAGCAGAGGATACTTAACAGCGACCTTAACGCCTTTGACACCCAAGGATTTCAAGCGATCAATCATGAAAGCGACGCCTTGAATAGAGTCGGGCTTGAGCAGTTCCTCACCTCTGTGCCCATTAGCTGCGATCAGCTCGGCAGCAAAATTCACCGCGTAGGTCCTTCCATCCCACTGAGAGTTGACGTAGGATAGTATGTCAC